>Ga0126307_10000064_pt1 | contig 58044 bp, 60 predicted proteins | sample Plot28_FD_89955 | JGI IMG/M metagenome (GOLD analysis project Ga0126307, IMG submission 89955) | Serpentine soil microbial communities from UC McLaughlin Reserve, CA, USA - Plot28 | ecosystem: Environmental > Terrestrial > Soil > Grasslands | place: USA: UC McLaughlin Reserve, Lake County... | reverse complement strand
TTCCCGAGACGACGCGCACCACCGACGAGCTGATGGGGTCGACACGGCATCGCACGCGCATCGACCTCGAGCACCTCACCGGCATCCGGGAACGGCGGGTGTCGGTCGGCGACGAGGACTCGCTCAGCCTGGCCGCCGGAGCGGCGACCGAGTGCCTGGAGCGAGCGGGCCGGCAGGCCGACGAGGTCGACGTCGTCGTGAGCTGCAGCATCACCAAGTACCGCGACGGGTTGGTCCAGCACCTCGAGCCACCGCTCAGCTTGGCGGTCGCAGAGCGCATCGGCGCCGGCGACGCCATGACGTTCGACCTGGCCAACGCGTGCGCCGGGACGCTCACGGGCATCTTCGTCGTCAACGACTGGATCCGGCAGGGGGCGATCCGCCGCGCACTGGTGGTGAGCGGGGAGTACATCTCCCAGCTCGGCGTCAACGCGGCCCGCCACGTCCGGGGCATCATCAGCCGCGAGCTGGCATCGCTGACCTTGGGCGACGCAGGCGCCGCCGTCCTGGTCGAGCGGGCGCCGGCCGGCACGCCCGGGATCGGTTTCGCCGGCTTCACCACCGTGGCCGACCACAGCCGGCTGTGCCTCGCCTACCCGGCGGCCCACGAGCCGGGCGCGAGGATGTTCACCAAGTCGCGGGCCATTCAGCGGGTGGCCATCGCCGACACGCCCGTCCTGCTGCGCGAGGCGCTCGACGCGACCGGGCTGACGCTCGGCGAGCTCGACCACGTGATCGCCCACCAGACCTCGGCACGAGCGATCCGCTCCGGCCTGAAGGTCGTCGCCGAGTCCCTCGGGAGCACACCTCGCAACCCTCCCGTCATCACCGTGGACCGCTACGGCAACACCGCCTCCACAACGCATGTCGTCGCCCTCGTCGAGGAGCTGGAGGCCGGTCACGTGCGGCCGGGCGACCGGATCGCCCTGGTGGCGCTCGCCTCGGGGCTGGAGATCGGCGTGGTCCTGTTCACCGCGGACGAAGAGCTGGTCGGGAACCATGGGCACGACCGTTGACGCCGTCGCCGTCGTCACCGGCGGCAGCCACATCGGGCGCCGCAATGGCGCCCTGGCCCTGACCGACGCCGCAGCCGAGGCCTGCCTGGCACGCGCAGGCATCGAGGCCGGCGAGGTCGACCTGCTGGTCAACGTCGGCATCTACCACGACAAGAACCTCGGTGAGCCGGCCCTCGCCGCGCTCATCCAGGAGGACATCGGCGCCCATCCCGAGGACCCCCACGGGGGCGGCCACGGCACGTTCTCGTTCGACGTCGCCAACGGCGCGTGCGGCATGCTCACCGGGCTGCGCGTGGTGCACGGGTTCCTCTCGGCCGGCACGATCCGCCACGCGCTGGTCGTCGCCGGCGACGCGAACCCCGGCAGGCGCCTGACCAACCGGTTCCCCTTCGCCCCCACCGGGGCCGCCATCGCCTGCGGATGGCAGGACGACCAGGGCGGGTTGGTCGCCTTCCGGTTCGGGAACAGGCCGGGCGCCGACCTGTTCCGGGGCCGGGTCGGCGTCGAGCGGGGCCGCAACAAGCTCCGCATCGAGGAGGCGCCCGAGTTCGCGGCACGCGCCGGTTCGCTGGCAGGCGAGGTGGCGGGCAAGCTGCTCACCGACCGGGGACTGGCCCCGGACGACGTCGACGTGGTGGTGGCCAACCCGCTGACCCCCGCCTTCCTCGCAGCGCTGCGGACCGAGCTGGGCCTATCCGGGTCCCAGGTCGTCGCCGCCGACGGCCGCCCCCCAGTCCACACGGCCGGTCTCGCGGTGGCGTGGGACGAGGCCCGGCAGCAGGACCGGTTGACCGACGGTGCGACCGTCCTCCTCGTCTCGGCCGGCGCCGGTCTGACCGCCGGCGCCGCTGTGCTCCGGATGCCGCCCGCTCCGCCGCCCGCCGACCGCACCTGACCGAGCCCGGGCCGTTCCGGCGTCCCTCCCGCCGCATGGCGGTGTGAGAGACGCGAGAACAGGCAGCGAGCGGCTACCGGCGGGCGGCGACCAGGGCGTCGCGCAGCTCGCCGGCCCGGCGCGCCGCGGGACCCTCGAGGCGCGCGATGGCCGAGGGCTCGGGACGGACGCCGAGGCTGTTGAGCGTCATCGCCAGCATCTCGTAGTGCCCGACCACGAAGCACAGCTCGATCAGCTCCCGTGGCGTGAGCTCATCCGCCAGCGCCGTCCACGTCGGGTCGCCGACCACCCGGCGGTCGTGCATCTCGTCGGTGGCGAGCAGCAGCAGCCGCTGACGGGGTGTCCATCCCGCAGCTTCCGGGCCGTCGGCGACGCGATCGACCGCGTCGGCCGGGAGCCCGGCCCGTCGCGCCAGGGGCACGTGCTGGGCCCACTCGTACCAGGAGCGGCACCGCCAGGCCGTGCGCAGGATGACCAGCTCGCGCTCGACTCGTGGGAGGTCGCCGCGCAGCAGGAGCGTGGTCGAGAACGGCAGCCAGCGCCGGAACAGCCGGCGGTGCCGGGCGAGGGTCGTGAGGACCCGGGGCGCCTCCCCACCGGTCGCCCGGGCCGCGACCGCCGCCGCCAACCGCGCCCGCGGGCCGAGGGCGCGGATCGGGGCCGGGGCGAGCCGGACCTCCGGCTCGGCCCGCTCGTCGGCTCCGGGCCCGTTCATGGACCGTCCGACCGGGGCACGTCCCCCACCGACGAACGCCGATGGGCCGTCGACTCAGGAGGAGCGGTGGTCACGGTCGTGATCCTGCCGTGCCCGCGGTCAGAGTGCCCGGCGCCAGAGCGCCAGCTCGCCGTCGGCCCATGTCAGCAGGATCACCTGCCGGCCGTCGGACACGGCGTCGTGCTGCGGGGGCGTCACGGGCTTGTCGAGCTGCTCGACGAGGCCCTCGTCGTCGATCACGAGCACGTCGCCGCAGCGATCGAGCACGGCGACCGTCGCGGATGAGGCGCCGTTCAGCTGGCAGCCCTCGACGTACCGGGGGTCGTCGGGCACCTCCAGCGGGGCCCAGGTGTCGTCGGCCAGGGACAGCACGGCCGCGTTGGCCAGCTCGTCGACCAGGGCGATGCGGTCTCCGAACGCAGCGAGCACGGGCTGCCCGATGCGGTCGGCGCCGGCCGGCAGCGGCGGGGGCGGCAGCTCGCGCCAGGCGTCGGCGTCCGGCGAATAGACGAGGGTGGGTGCCTGGAAGCCGGCGAGCACGATCCGGCCGTCGTCGGTCACGGCCGGACGTCGCTCGTAGCCGGGATCGTCCACCGGCAGGGGCGGCAAGGGCCGCCAGGCGCCCTTGGCCCCGTCCCAGCGGGCGGGGACGGAGAGGTCGACCAGGCCGCCGCCCGGAGGGGCCTGCGCCCCCGGCGCCAGCGGCGCCCCGGCGCCCTCCGGCCCGGCCACCAGGCGCGGAGCGCCGTTGCCGTTGGCCGGGAACGTCACGACCTCGCCCGACTCGAGCAGCAGGGTGGCCCGGGCCTTGGTGTGGACCATCGAGCCAGCGACGCTCGGGTTGAGGACGGCCAGCGGCGGCAACGACACCACCTGACCGGACGCCACGTCGACGACATCGACGGTGAAGCGGCCCGGATCCTCGGGCGTCTGGCCGCCGGCCACGGCCACGGCGTCGCCGCCGAGCAGGACCAGCGACGCGCCCTCCCGGGGTGCGACCCCCTCGAGCGGCACCTGCTCCCACGCCGGCTCCACCTCCGAGCCGCCCGGCGGCGCGCCGGCCTCGACCTCCGATGGTGCCGGGTCGTCGCCCGAGCGCCCGAGGGACCAGACGGTGACCGCACCGGCCACCAGCCCCGCGGCGATCCCGACCCCGGCAATCACCCGCCGCGACGGCGAGCGGCGCCGGGCCATGGCCGGCGGCGCTGGGACGTCGCCCACCTGGCGCTCCAGCGAGCGCACGGCCGCGCGGACGCTCGCCGCGACCTGGTCGTCGTGGTCCATGGGTGTCACCTCCGAGTCCTCACCCCACGCGTTCCAGCCGCTTGGCCAGGTTGGCGCGCCCCTTGTGCAGTGAGCTCTTCACGGCCGACACCGACGTACCCAGCACGTCGGCGATCTCGGCGACGGGCATGTCGGCGTAGTAGTGCAGGACGATCGACGTCCGCTGCCCCACCGGCAGCTCCCGCAGCGCCGCGAGGGTGTCCTGTGCGTCGTCCACGCCTTCGGCCACCCAGGCATCCGGCCGGGCCACCAGGTGCCGCGACCGCCGGGCGCGTGCCAGCCGGCGGGCAAGGGAGGCGGAGTGGTTCAGGGCCACCCGGATGACCCAGGCGCGCCAGTCCCGGATCGGCTCCCCCGCCGCCTCTCGCTCGCAGGCGCGGGTCATCGCCTCGGCCACGGCGTCCTCGGCCTGGACCACGTCGCCGTAGATCGACGCCACCACCGCCACCGACTGCCGGAAGCCGCCGCCGGACACGAAGTCGCGCGCGGGCCGGCACCAGCTCGGCTCGCTCGCCCGATCGGCCTCCAGGTCGCTCGCTTCCATCTGCGCGCTCTCCTGCAGTAGACGCCCGACCGTCCCTCGCGGTTACCCCGGACCCACTACCCCCGGATCCACACGAGCAGGATCAGGCCGCTGGCGACGGTCATCACACCGCCGACGCGAGCCGCCCGGCTCGTCAGCGCCGCCTGGCCGGCCCAACCGCCCCTCCGGTCGTCGCCGAGGCGGGCGACAAGCGGGAGGGACCGGCCCACACCCCACCCCAGGGCGAGGACGGGGAGGCCCCAGAGGGGCACGACGTGGGCCAGGGCGAACGCCGCCACGAGGTGCGGTGCCAGCGACGGCAGGTAGGTGCGCAGGCCCGAGCCCAGCTCGAGGCCGAACAGGAACTGCGCCGCCCCGGCCCGACGGTCGAAGCGACCGATCGGGATCATGGCCCGCCGCTGCGGCACCGGCACGGCCCCCACGCCGAGCGCCTGGGCAAGCACCACCACGCCGGCGGCCGCGATGGCGCCCACCCGCACGCCGAAGGGCACCCAGGCGACGAGCCCGCCGAGCACGTGGGCGACGACGAGAGTCGCCAACCCGCCCAGCGACGCACCCGCCGCGAAGGCGGCCAGGCCGGGAAGCCGTCCGAGTATGGGGGTCCCCCGCACGGGGGGACGCAGCATCATCGCTGCGTTCAGGTTTCAGACGGCGCCCGAGACGCTCAGGCCGCCGGCCTCCGCGAAGCCGAGGAGCAGTGGCACGGCGAGGCCACCGACGGCACCGAACGCCATCGCCGCCACCCACAGGCCCACGCCGAGCCCGAGGACGACCCGCTGTGCCTTGCGCCCGGCGCCCTCCTCGGCGGCGGCCCAGTCGAGACGGCGCGGGCGCTCGACGCCGTCGAATCCGTGGAGGCCGTCGCCCGATGCCGTCATGTTCGCGCCTCCAGGCGGGTGGCCTCGGGCCCGTGCAGCACGAGGTAGCCGGCGGCTCCGGCGGCGGCCAGCACGACGAGCGTCGAAGCGTCGATGCCGTCCGGGCCGGGGCCGGCGCCGGTGAGCGTCAGGACGCCGGCCGTCACCGAGCAGCCGGCCAGTGCGAGGGCCCGCCCCACGGCGGCCCGGCTGGCGGTTCCCCGCCCGCCACAGCCGCAGCGCTGCGTCGGGTCCCTCCGCCGGAGGGCGGCGAGGTAGCCGGCGAACACGGTGAACAACGCGGTGAGGGCCACAGCCAGACCCGCCTGCGCCCCCCGGGCCCCGGGAGCGACAACGGGCGCTCCCACGGCGGCGACGCCGAGACCGATCTCGGCCGTCACCAGCACGGGAAGGACGACTGAGACCGGCCGCACGAGCCCGTGGTTGCGGAGCATCTCGGACAGGTCGGTGAGATCGCCGAGGTGGCCGACCGCGCTCCACACCAGGGTCCATCCGGCGGTGGCCAGCAGCAGCGTGGCGACGGACACGGTCGGTCGCCCTAGGCCGTCGCCCGGGCCACGGCGGCCACCAGCGCGGCGTCGGCCCCGCGAAGCACTCCGTCGCGCAGGGCCGCCAGCTTGTTCAGGTCCCCGCCGGCGACGGCTCCGCCGGCCGCCAGTGCGCGCTCGACGGCGGCGCCCGATCCGGCGCCGGTGAGCACGAGCTCGCGGGCGGTCCGGCTCGGGACGCGTACCCAGGCGTCCGCCCCGTCGTCCAGCCCGGCGGCGAACCTCAGCCGACCGCCGGCCATGATCACCCGGCCGCCCGGGAGGTCGGCCGTGCCGTCGGTGAGCTCGACGTTGACGACGAGCGTGAACTCGGTGACCGTCCCCGTGTGCAGGCCGTCCAACATCGGGTTCACGGCCGTGACCCATGCCTGCGAGAAGAGCTGGTGCCGCATCTGATCGCTAGACGCAGATGTTCGTCTCGCAGATGGACGGAGCGTAGGCCGCCGTGCCGATCCGGTAGTAGCCGTCGTGGCAGAACGACCGGAAGGCCTGGGGCCCGCAGCCCCCGCATGGCCAGTTGGGCGGGTCCTGCCAGGTCCAACCGTCGGAACGGCCGTCGTAGCACTGGTCGGTCCGCAGTTGGTAGTCCTTGATCGAGCCGTTCACATCGCGGGTCTCGCCGCAGGTCCGGTGCCGGGAGTTGGGTTCGGCCGTGTAGCAGAACCAGCCGCTGCTCACGCTCGTCGGCCGGGCGCAGCCCAGGCGGCCGCCGCTGCACGAGGCGTACTGGTCGCCCATGCAGTCGCCCCGGTACTTCAAGCCCTCCGTGCTGCACGTCGCTGCGGCGGCCGCCGGGCTCATGCGCGCCACGGCGCCGAGGAACTGCGTGCCCACGAACATGGCGGCGCCCGTGATCGAGGCGTCGCGCAGAAAGCGGCGTCGGCCGATCGACCGGCGGAACGGCGCCCGGAGGGCGTCGGCCGTCGTCTGCCGCGTCTGGTGCAGGCTCGGGACCTGGTCGTAGGTCAGCTCCACCCGGGTGCCTCCTGGCTGGTCGTGTCGATGCCGAGCTGGCGTTGCACCAGCTTCACGGCCACATCGGGCCGCGCCGTCGCCGCGGTCTCGACGACGACGTCCCCGGCCAGTACGGCGATCGCCGGTGTCCGGGTGATGCCGAGGTCGTCGACGAGGCCGGGCTCCTCGACCACGAGAACCGATGGGTCCTCGCGTGCCCAATCGGGTGCGGCCCCCGTCCAGACCGACACGAGGCGGGCGCCGTCGCGCGTCGCCGTCAGCAGGTCGCGTAGACGGCCGAGGATCTCGTGGCAGTCGGCGCAGCCCGGGCTGGCGAACACGACGACCGACCGGCCTGCGTGGGCCGGTACGGGGAGGGTGAGCCGGTCCCCGGACGCCAGCCCGCCGGATCGTCCGGCGGCGCCGTGCCAACTGCTGCCAGGCGGCCGCTGGTTGACGATCTCGACGAGCTGGGCCAGCGTCCGCTGGTGGGCGGCGAAGCCGAACGTGAGCAGCACGACCACGACCGTGAGCACGATCAGCAGCGATGTCGTGAAGCTCATGACGCCGGGCCCGGGGTGTAGGTCAGCGCCTCGATGGCGGCGACCAACCTTGCGGTGCGGTCGACCTGGCTCCGCGCCAGCGGCAGCGCGGCGAGCTTGACCTGGTCGTTGGTGAGGAAGAGCTTCGGATGGACCCGGTCGCTGCGCAGCAGGCTGCCGGCCCGGGTGCGCAGCCCGCCCATCAACGCCGCCGGCGGCGGCTCCTCGACCGATTGCAACGAGTGGATCGCCACGTCGGGCACGGTGTGGACGAGGTCCGAGGCGGCCTTCGTGAAGCTCCAGCGGGCGCCGTGGGCCGGGGTGACCCAGACGCCCGAGGCGGTCTCGTGCACCGCGATGGTGTCGAAGTACTCGGCGATCTCGGCCGGCGACGTGTCGTTGTAGCCCCACACGCCCAGGGTGCGGCCCGCCAGGTAGGCGAACGAGCAATGGGCGACGGCCCGGAAGTCGCGCTGGTCGTACTGGGTGAACGTGCCGACCGACAGAACCCCGTCCCGGCGCGTGTAGGTCTCCTCCACCCGGCCCGAGAGCACCGCCCGGATCGTGCCGGCGCAATGGTCGAGCGGTCCGCTGTAGAGCTGGAGGAACCCCTGGTCGCCGTCGAGCCAGGCGCCGGACACGGCGGTCGACACGGCGGTCCGGGCGTCGAGGTCCAGACCGTCGCCCTGGTAGGTGAAGGTGCCCCCGTCGAGAGCCGTCAGATCGATCGCCGCCACCTGTCTCCCTCCCGCGATCTCCCCGACGATAATGCTAGGACACGTGCCCGAACGAGCGCGAGCGTTACCGCCCAGTGGGGGCCTATGCCCGCGGCCGCACCCCACGCGCGACGAGCAGCGGATCGGACCGCAACCACATGTCCCGGTGGATGGCCAGGGTGTAGAGGTCCTGGTAGCGCCCGGCGGCGAACTGGTGGGCCCGCTTGCAGCCCTCGACGACGAAGAACCGGCCGGCGCCCGAGTGGAACTGGGCATAGCTCTCCTCCAGCACCTCGCTGTACACCTTGCGCAGCGGCCAGGTGTGGAACGCGTAGTCGACGAGCAGGGCGAAGCCCTCGAGGCCCTCGGCCCAGCCCCGGGCGTGCGGGGTGACCAGCACGGCGGCCGAGGCGAAGCCGTGGCGGAAGTCGGCGGCGAACAGCGTGGCGATGCCGATCGGCTCGTCGGACCGCCGCCGCTCGATGACGAACTGGCAGAGCCCGTCCCAGGCGGCGTTCGCGACCTCCTCGGGGTGGGGCGTCGAGCCGCCCCACCGGAAGCGCCGGTTGACGATCGGGTCGAGCATGAGCGCGTAGAACCAGTCCAGGTCCTCGACCATGAACGGCCGCAGCCGCACGCGTCTCGCTTCCAGGATCATCGGTGCCTCGTGGTGGCGGAGGTGGACGGGAATCGAACCCGCCGTCGCGGATGACCACGACCAACCGCTTTGAAGGCGGCGGAGCCCACCAGGCGCTCGGACACCTCCGTTTCGGACATTACCGCTCTGTGATCGAGCCCTCGGACCGGAGGCGCCGGCGGTCGCCGTCTCGGATCGTCAGGCCGGCGTCGTCGAGCAGGCCCAGCAACGGGAGCGCCCAGCGGCGGGTGGTGCCAAGCGCCTCCCGGGCCTGGCTGACGGTGAAGCCGGCGGACAGGTCGTCGGTGCCGGGCACGGCGGTGCCGGGCACGTCGGCACCGGGCACGTCGGTGCCGGGGACGACGGCGCCGGGGACGACGGCGCCGGGGACGGGACCCCCGTTGCCGCCGGCGAGCCCGGCCAGCACCCGGACGGCGGCGGGGCGGGCGGTGGCGGCGAAGTGCACGCCGTCCTTGGCGATCACGATGCCGCGGCGGACGAGGGCCCGCCGCACCTCGGGGTCCAGGTCGGGATCGATCGGCGGGGGCGCGAAGGGGCGCTCCTCCAGCGCTCGCACCGCCGGGTGCCGGGCCAGCTCGTCGCGCCAGGCGGGCGCCACCGCGTAGCCGGCGACGGTGGTGGCGGTGCCGTCGTCGACCAGCCGGGCGAGCGCAGCTCGCTGCCGATCGTCCAACCGGGTCACGTCCAGACCGACGGGCCTGCTGGCCTCCAGGACCGCCGTCAGCTCGACGCAGTCCGACACGGCCTCTGCCCCGAGCCGGTCCCCGCCGGCGTCAGCTCGGCCGGGTGCCACGTCCAGCACCTCGCCCCCGCCGACCGTCTCGGACCGCCCCGTCTCGCGCAGCACGTAGCGGTCCCCGGGCACGAGGGGTAGCGCCCGGTCCAGGGCGATCCGCACGCGGCCGGTCCCGCCGGGGGCGACGCGCGGCCCGTCGAGCAGGTGGAGGCGCACGGCGCGCTCGCCGGTGCCCACGTAGGCCAGGTAGGCGCCCCGCCGGGTCACGTGGTGGTCCAGGCCCGCGAGCACGGTGAGCGTGGCGTCGACGGTGTCGGTCACCTGCCATTCGCCCGGACGCACCACGGCATCGCCTCGGTGGACCGCCCCGTGCTCGACGCCGGCCAGGTTGAGGGCGGCCCGCGTACCGGGCGCGGCCTCGTCGACCACGCGGCCCAGGGCCTGGATGCCGCGCAGCCGGGCCGCGAGGGCACCCCGGGCTCCCCTGACCTCGACCTTCTCACCGCTCGCCAGGCGCCCGTGGCCGACCCCGCCGGTCACCACCGTGCCGGCGCCGGCCAGCGTGAAGGACCGGTCCACCCAGAGCCGGGGCCGCCCACGGTCGAGCGAGGGCGGGCGGGCGGCCAGGATGGCGTCGAGGTGGAGGCACAGCCTGTCCAGCCCGCGGCCGTCGAGGGCGTCGCACGCCACCACCGGGGCGCCGTCGAGGACGGTGCCGGCCGTGCGCCGGGCGACGTCGTCGGCCACGGCTGCGATGCGCTCGTCGTCGACCAACGCCGCCTTGGTGATCGCCACCAGGCCGGCGGGCACGCCGACGACCTCGAGGATCCGCAGGTGCTCTTCGGTCTGCGCCCTCCAGCCCTCACGGGCGTCCACACAGAGCAGCGCCGCTTCGACGACGGCCACGCCTGCGAGCATCGTGCCGATGAAGCGGGCGTGGCCCGGCACGTCGACGAACGCCACCGTCCCCGCCGCCGGCAGCCAGGTCGAGGCGAAGCCCAGGTCGATCGTGAGGCCCCGCCGGCGCTCCTCGGCCAGCCGGTCGGGCTCGATGCCGGTCAGCGCCCGGACGAGCGCCGACTTGCCGTGGTCGACGTGGCCGGCCGTCGCCACCACGTGCATCCGCTCGCCATTCCCGTCGGGTGCGCTCACCCTCGTCCCACCTCGTCTCCCGCTCCGAGGACGCCCTGGACCGCCGAGCCCAGTTCGTGGTCGTCGTCCTCCTCAACGGTGCGCAGGTCGAGCACGGTCTCGCCGTGGCGGACCCTGGCGACGACGGGTCGGGGCCGGGCGCGGCGAAGGTCGGCGGTGCGGTCTCCGGGCAGGGTCACGCCCCACGAGGGGATCTCGACGCCCGGCAGCGCCCCTCCCCCGGTCACCGAGGCGCACGGTGCGGGCCGGGACCCGCCGACCCGGGTCGCCAGCGCCTCGGCCCGACCCCGCAGCACGTCGGGCGACGTCGTGGCCAGCCGCCAGAACGGGAGGCGGTGAGCCGTGCGATCGAGGTAGGCCAACGCCACGTCCTGCAGGGCGGCGAGGACCAGTCCACCGGGGCGCACGGTCCGGTAGAGCGGGTGGGCGGCGCAGGCCGCCACGAGGTCGGCCCGCCCGGCCACCACCCCGGCCTGCGGGCCGCCGAGGAGCTTGTCGCCGGAGAAGGTCACGAGCGCAGCCCCGGCCTCCAGCGCCTGGCGCACGGCCGGCTCGCTGCCCAGCCACCCCGGCGGACCGTCGGGCAGCCACGGACAGCCGGCGTCCAGCAGGCCCGAGCCCACGTCGACGACCACGGGAGGGCCCAGCGCGGCCAGTTCGGACACGGTGGCGGCGCCGGTGAATCCCTCGATCCGGTAGTTGGAGGCGTGCACCTTCAGCAGCAGGGCGGCGTCCCGGGCCACGGCCGAGTAGTCGCCGGCCCGCGTGCGGTTGGTGGTGCCCACCTCGACGAGCCGGGTGCCCGAGAGCTCCATGATCTCGGGGATGCGGAACCCGCCGCCGATCTCGATCAGCTCGCCGCGCGAGACGGCGGTCGGTCGGCCGGCGGCGAGGGCGGCCAGCACGACGAGCACGGCGGCGGCGCCGTTGTTGACCACCAGCGCAGCCTCGGCCCCACAGGCCCGCGCGAGCAGCCCGCCCACGTGCGCCTGGCGCGAGCCCCGTCCTCCGCCGCCCAGGTCGAGCTCGAGGTTGACGTAGCCGGCCGGCTGGGCCACTCCCAGCGGGGCCCGCCCCAGGTTGGTGTGCAGCAGCACCCCCGTGGCGTTGATCACCCGCTGCAGCAGACCGGTCCGCCGCCGCTCGGCCTCGGCCGCGGCCAGTCCCGCGTCACCCCGCTCGATGGCGGCTCGGGCGGCATCGACCAGCAGGGGGTGAGGCAGCCCGGTGCCGGCCAGCGACCGGGCCAGCGCATCGACGGACGGTGGGTGGTCGGTCCGGGCGGGCTCGCCGGCGACCTCGGTCCCGTCGGCCGGGTCCACGGCCATCAGCGCAAGGTGACGGCCGGCGGGCCGGCGGCCACGTGCCCGACGGGGACGAACCCGGCGCCGGCCAGGTCCTCGGCCGCTGCCGCGTCGACGGCGGCCAGCAGGCCGCCGGACGTCTGCGGATCGAAGGCCACGGCGGCCGCAGCCTCGCCGGCCTCGAGGGTCACGTTTCCGGCGACGTAGTTCCGGTTGCGGGCGTCGCCGCCGGTGCGGACACCCGCCTCGGCCGCGGGGCCCACGCCGCCGAGCAGTGGCAGGGCGGCGGCGGTGAACACCACCCGGGCGCCGGAGCGCTCGGCCATCTCCCACCCGTGGCCGACGAGCCCGAACCCCGTGACGTCGGTGACGGCGTGCACGGCGGCCGGGTGACGGCGCAGGGCGCCGGCGGCATCGCGGTTGAGGCGCCGCATGCTCGCCACTGCGGCCGCCACGGTGGCCGGGACGCCGGAGGCCAGCGCCAGGCCGGTCCCCAGCGGCTTGGAGAGGACCAGGACGTCGCCGGGGCGGGCTCCGCCGGTCGTGAACTGCCGACCGGGCGCGACGACGCCCTGCACCGCCAGACCGAAGATCGGCTCGGGCGAACGGATCGTGTGGCCTCCGGCCACCACCCCCCCGGCCGACGCCACCACCTCCGCGGCCGCCCGGAAGATGGCGCGGATCACCTCGGGAGGCAACGACTCGGGAAACGCGGCCACGTTCAGGGCCAGCAGCACGTCGCCGCCCATGGCGAAGACGTCGCTGCACGCGTTGGCCGCGGCGATCGCCCCGTAGTCGGCCGGGTCGTCGACCAGCGGCGGGAAGAAGTCGATGGTCGACACCAGCGCCACCTCGTCGGTGAGGCGGGCGACGGCGGCGTCATCCGAGGGCGCCAGCCCCACGAGCAGGTCAGCGCCGCCGTTGGGGCCGGCGCCTCGTCCGCCGTCGAGCCGGGCCGACGCGACGAGGTCGCCCAGCAGCGACGCCCCCCACTTGGCGGCGCAGCCGCCGCACGAGGTGAGCTCGGTGAGCCTCACGCCGGCGTCGCTCACGCCGGGTCGTCCTCGTCGCCGCACCCGCGGGTCACCACGAGCCACATGTTGCCGTCACCGGCGAGCCTCGGCAGGCCGGTTGGCAAAAACGCGTCGGAGATCGTTGACACATCGGAACCACTTCGCCTGCGGCGCTCGGCGGCGCCGGCCGGCGAGCGCTCGACGACATCGCCGTGGCGTACGACCGTGCACGGGCCCTGACCCCGGATGCGCCTGGCGCCGTCCGTGATGCCCCGAGGCACTCGTTGGCACCGATCGGGGATGTCGCCCGGCCGGCCGTCGCACAGGATGTGCGCGACCGCGACGAGATCGAAGGAGCGACGTGGACGAGACCGTGGTCCGCCACGAGACCGAGGTGTGCCGCTGGGACGGCCCGAAGGCGAAGATGACCCTTTCCGGGACGATGCTCGGGACGCTGGTCCTGACGGACCGGCACCTGATGTTCCTCTCGACCGGCGGGAACGACATGGGGCGCCGGATGCGCTCCGCCACGATCGGCGGCGCGCTCGGCGGTGAGCTGGCCGCCACGAGGACGGGCACGCTGGACCTGAGGGCACTCGGCAACGCGGGCAGCTTCGCGATCCCGCTCGACCACGTCGACGAGGCGCGGGCCGCCAGCCGGTGGGACCGCACGAAGTACCTGGCCCTGCGCCTCCGCGACGCCGACGAGGCGCCGTTCGAGTTCGCGTTCATGGGGAAGACGGGCATGCGCGACGTCAAGGGCTGGGAGCAGAGCATCGAGACGGCAATGGGCGCGATCCGCCACTGAGCGCCCGGACCGTCAGATTCCCCGCAGCGCCGGGCCGGAGGCGGACCGGGCCGGCGGGCGGGGCGGTAAAGCCCGGCCGGTGGCGGACCGGTCGGGCGCGGAGGCGGACCGGTCCGACCGGGCGGCGGCCGGACGCGGACCCGTCCGGCCGGGCCGGGTGACAGAGCGGTCCGGGTGGGCGGCCGGGGCGGCAGCACGGTCCGGCCGGGCCGGGTGGCAGGACGGTCCGGGCGGGCCGCTAGGCAAGAGAGGTTCGGGCGGGCCGGCGGCGCGCGGGGCATCGCGTCGTGGTGCGCCCCGCGGACGAGGCCTGGGCGTCTGGTACACCGTGCCGGGTGCCCCTCACGGTGGCGATACGCCTGCTCGGCCCCGTGCGCCTCGGTACGACCGGACGCACCGAGGTCGGCCTGCGCGGCCACGGTGCCCGGCTTCTCGCGTGGTTGGCGCTGCGGCCCGGCCGGGCGTGGGCCGCCGACGACCTGATCGACCGGTTGTGGCCGGCCGGTCCGCCGCCGACGGCCCGGACCGCGCTGCAGGGCCACGTCGCGAAGCTGCGGAGCACGCTCGCCGGCACCCGTACCGGCACGGGGGCCCGCGCCGGTAGGGCCAGCGGCGCAGGCACCGGCGGTGCGATCGCGATCGAGACGGTCGGGAGCGCGTACGTGCTGAGGGCCGAGAGACCCACGATCGACGCCGCGCTGTTCGACATCCTCGTCGACGAGGCGCAGGCGGCGCTCGGGCGGGAGGACCCACGCGCGGCCGTGCGGGCGCTGACCGACGCACTCGACCTGTGGACCGGGCCGGCGCTGGCGAACGTCCGCGACGACCCGCTCCTCGGCGTCGAGGCGGCCGCGCTGGATGCCCGTCGGGCCGACGCCGAGGACGACCTGGCGCGAGCGCTCATCGCCACCGGCGAGACGGGGCCGGCGGTCGAGCTGCTGGAGCGCCTCGTCGCCGCCGAGCCGCTGAGCGAGCGCCGCTGGGGCCAGCTCATGGTGGCGTTGCACCGGCACGGCCGTCAGGCGGCGGCGCTACGGGCGTACCAGCGTGCCGTGAGCGCGCTCGCCGAGGAAGCGGGGCTCGAGCCCGGCCGCGAGCTGCGCCGGATCGAGCGGGCGATCCTGCTGCAGGACCCGAGCCTCGACCGTGGCCGGTCGTGGGCATCGACTTCCCCGCTGCCCGCTCCCCTGACCCGCGTCGTCGGCCGCGACGCCGAACGGGCCGAGGTGCGTGAGCGCCTCCGGTCCTCGCGCCTCGTCACGCTCGTCGGCCCGGGCGGCGTCGGCAAGACCACGACCGCGCTCGACGTGGCGGCGGGGATCGCCCCGGCCCTGCCCGACGGCGCCGTCGTGGTCGATCTCGCCGGCGCGGGACCGGGCGAGGTCGACCAGGTCGTCGCGGCCACGTTCGGGGTGGGTGACGGCGCCGACGGCGATCCGCTCCACCGCACGGCGTCGGCGCTCGCAGGCGCCGACCTGCTCGTGGTCCTCGACAACTGCGAGCACGTCCTCGCCGAGGCGGCGCTGGTGGCGGTCGTGCTGCTGCGGGCGAGCGCGGCCGTCCGACTGCTCGCCACGAGCCACGAGCCGCTGCGCGTCGCGGGCGAGGCGGTCGTGGCACTGGAGCCGCTCGCCGTCCCGGGCCACGGTGCCGCCCGGGCGGAGGTCGAGCGGGCCGGGGCCGCGCGGCTGCTCGCCGAACGGCTGGACGCGCTCGGACGGCCACCGGCGAGCGACGACGACTGGCGCGCGATCGGCGCCGTGGCCCGGGCAGCGGGGGGCCTGCCGCTCGCCATCGAGATCGCGGCGGCCTGGGGCCGGAGCGAGAGCCTGGCGGTCGTGGCCGAACGGCTCGGCGGCGAGGACGTGCTGCGGGCCGAACCCCCTGTGGGCGCCGGCCGGCGCGGGCTCGGCGCCGCGCTCGACGCCGCCGCCGAACGCCTGGACGGACCGGCGCGCCGAGCGTATGCCGCCGCGAGCCTGTTCCCGGCGTGGTTCGGCGCCGACGCCCTCGGCGCAGCCGCCGGCCTGTCAGCGGGGGATGTTGGCGCCGCGTTGGCCGCCATCCTCGACGTCTCGCTCGCCGTCGTCGACCCGGCGGACCGCACCCGCGTGCGCCTGCTGCCCCCGGTCCGGCGCCATGCTGCCGTGCTCCTGGACGCGGGCGGCGACGGCGAGCAGGCCGGGCACCGGCTCACGGCCTGGTGCCTCGCGACCGCGGCCGAGCTCGACGCGCTCGCACGCGGGCCCGACCTGCCGGCCGCCGTCGCACGCTTTACGGCCGAGCTCCCCACCCTGCGTGCCGTCCTGCGCCGGGCGCTCGACGACGGCCGTGCCGACGACGCCGTCCGACTGTTCGAGCGGCTCGGGTTCTGCTGGGCCAGCTCGCCGGCCGCCCAGGAGGCGGCGCACTGGGGGGCGGAGGTCCTGCGCCACACCGACGCCATCCCGCCCGGCGAGCGGGTGAGGGTCGAGGTCATGGCCATGCAGGTGACCGACACGTTCGAGGGCGTCGCCGCTCACCTGGAAGCGGCCGAGCAACTGGTCCGCGTGGCCGACTCGGTCGGTGACGCCCACGCGGGGGCCTCGGCGCGCCTCGTCGTCGCGTTGGGCCTCGGGTGGCGGGGTGAGCGGCTCGGGCACGCGGCGGAGCTCGCCGCCGAGGCGCGCGCCGCCATGGTCGACGCCGGCGACGCGTTCTGGGCGGCCGAGGCGCTGACCTGCCAGGGGCTGCTCGCGCTGCGCGGCCTCGACCTCGCCCGTGGTGGGGCGCTGCTCGACGAGGCGCTCGCCGAGCACCAGGCGGTGGGGACGCCGGTCGGCATCGCCCGGACACTGCTGTTCGCCGGCTTCACCCGACGCCTCGGCGGTGACCTCGACGGGGCGCGCCGGGCGTTCGCCGAGGTCCGGAGGTTGCTCAGGGGCGGGCGGGTCACAACGTGGCTGCGAGCCACCGTCGCGCTCGGTCACACCGAGCTGGCCGCGGGCGACGTCGAGTCGGCGGCCGCTGCGTTCCGCGAGGCCCACGCCCGGGCGACCGAGGTCGGCGACCAGCGGATCGTCCTGTCCGCGCTCGCGGGCCTCGCCACGGCCGTCCGCCGCCGCGACGGGCACGGGCGTGCCGCGCCGCTGGTGCTCGCCGCCGCCGAGCAGGCCCTCGACGTCGGCGAGCCGACCGAGGCGGCGATGGCGGCGACGACGCTCGCCGAGATCCTCGACGCGTGCGACCTGCCGGATCACGCCGCCGTGCTGCTCGGCGCGGCCGGCGCCGTCCCGCCGGCGACCGGCGTCCGCCTCGACCTCGGTGCCACTGCGGACGCCGGCGCCCTCACGGAGCGGCTGTCCGAGCGGCTCGGCGCGGCACGGCTCGACCGCCTGCAGGCCGACGGCCGTCTGCTCGGGCTCGGGGCGACGCTGGCACAGGCCCGGACGCTTCTCGACCCGGCTCCGGCGGACCGCGGCCCGGCGGATCCCGGCCCGGCGGATCCGGCCACGGCCGATCTCGGCCAGGCGGCTCCCGACGCGGCCGATCCCGGCCCGGCGGATCCCGGCCCGGCGGCTCTCGACGCGGCCGATCCCGGCCCGGCCGACCCCCGCCCAACGGACCCTGGCTTGCGGGATCCCAGCCCGGCGGCCCTCAGGCCGGCCCGAGGCGAGCCCGCCGCCCCATGACCACGTCGACGATGGCGGCCTCGATGCCGGCCTGCACGAGCTCGTCCTGAACCCACCCGCCGGGGAGCACGACGCCACCGCCGGCACCGCCCGCGATCGCCTCGCCGAGGCGGTGCCGCTCGAAGTACACGTCGGTCGCGTCGCCGTCCGGGAACGGCCGGGCGTGGGCGTCGAGGTCGCGGACCAGCTCGCGCAACACCTGTTCGGAGCAGCGAACGACCGACGATGGGAACACGGCGTAGATCTGGCCGCCGAGATCGCCCTCCAGCACGACCACCCCGTCGTCGGCGGCCTGCGCCTCGACGAGCGTGCGTAGCGCCCGGTACGGCCGGCCGGCCGCGTCGGCGGCCAGCCGCCGCACGGCGCTCTCGTGAGCCGGGACGACGGCACGCCCCGCATCGGGCTCGCCCGCCGCCGTGGATCCGGCCCCCGCCTCGGGTCGGGCGCGGCCGCCGGCTCCGGCACCGGCGGCCGCGGGCGCCCGGCCGCTGCCCGGTCCGTCGGTGCGGCGGCTCCACCGGGCCACGGCCTCTGCAGTGGTGGCGGCGCCGAGGGCGTCGCGGGCGACCCGCAGGCGGCGGTGCGCCGTCCGCAGCGACACGTGGGCGCTCCGGGCCGCCTCGCCCACGAATCGACCGCGGGCGAGCGCGTCGAGCAGCGTTCCGGTCGTCGCGTCCAGCCCGGCCGGCAGCCACGAGTCGGGCGCCGGCCGGGGCCAGACTCGCCCGCCGACCCGGCCCAGGTCGTCGAGGACGTCTGCCCACCGGTCGCCCTCGGCGGGGTCGTCGCGACCGGCCGCCGCGTCGTCGTCGGGGCCCTCGATCGCCACGCCCGCCCCGCGGCTGAGGGCGAGCACGATCGCGCCCGCCGACCACGTCCCGGACGCCACGACGAGCGTGCCCACCTGGCGCCACGGGTGCGGTGGCAAGGGTGAGCGCCGGACCCGCCAGCCCGCCGTCCGCGCCGAGCGCAGCCAGCCCGGTGCGGGCGGGGCGACGAGCACGGGACCCTCGGACGGCCGGGGGAACGGCATCAGCTCGCCCACGCCGCCGCCGCCATGCGCGTGGGGACGCCAAGCTTCGTCCGCACGGAGCGCACGTGCGACTCGACGGTGTTCGGCGCGATGCCGAGCGTGCGGGCGATCTGGAGGGTCGTGTGCCCGCCAGCCACGAGCCCCAGCACCTCGGCCTCGCGTTGCGTCAGGCGAGCCCGGAGCCCCGTGACGATCCGCGGCGTCGCCTCCCGTCCCGGCCGGGCTTCCCGGGAATCCGGCATCCCCGCCCGGAGCCTCGACTCCCGGGCGAACGGGGCGAGGTCGACGACGGCGGGATCGCCCCGCCAGCACACCGTCGCATGGTGCAGGCCGGCGCCACGGCGGTCGTCCGATGCGATCGTCGCCACCAGCGGGACCGTGCCCGCGAGGCGCCCGAGCACGGCCGCGGTCGCCGGGTGGGCGAGGTGGAGGTCGTCCACCACCAGCACCCGGCCGGCCAGCCGGCTCGCGGCCCATGCCGCCACCCGCTCGACACCGGCGTCGGGTGCCTCCTCCGCGAGCGCTCGCTCCAGCGCCAGGAACGGCCGCCGCATGATCGTCACCAGCCCGCCGCCCCAGGCCACGGGCGTGGCATCGACCGCCGCGCGAGCGAGCGCCGTGCGGCCGACGCCCCGCGGCCCCGTGATCACCACCGGCCGGCCCGCCCGCACCGCCGCCCGCACCTCGCGCCGTTCTCGGCCACGGCCCGCGAGGGCCGTCGTCCTCCGGTCGCCGCCCGTGCCCCCCTGCACCTGCTCCATGAACGCTCCCTCGCCTGCGTGCCGACCTGTGCGGCATCTCGTGACGGAGGATCGCCGCCCGCACCAACGATCCACTAACGACGGCGCTGGCGCTCTGCACCGAGCTCGCCGCCAAGGGCCGCCTCGTCGAACGGCCCGATCGGGCCGACACGACACCTGCGCCCCGGCGAGGGCGAGCAGGTCGGCCGGATGGGCGGCGTCGTCCTGGTCCGGCCTTCGCTCAGGTGCCTCGGTCAGGGGGACGCCCCGGTTCTGGCAGCGCAGAGATGCGAGCGACGAACGGAGCGCTGCCAGAACATGTCCCCAGGCGGACCCGACAGGGGCGCCCCCTGGGACGTCGTGGATCGGGTCAGGCGGACGCGCCGGTCGAGCGGGCGGCCCGGCTGCGCAGCACGCACGTCGAGGCCGTGGCGACGAGGTCGTCGACGAGGGCCGGTGGGCGCTCTCCGGCGAGCAGGTGACGCCGCACGGCCGCGTAGGGGACGTCGAGGAGGGCGAACGTCGTGGCGTCCATGGCCGACTTGCTGACGCGGCCGAAGTAGCGGCGGACGAACGATCGCACGGCGTCGTCGACGCTCGACCGGAGCAGGTCGAGGGCGTCGCCGAGCTCGTCGGGCCACCGCTCGGCGAGGTCCTCCCGCCTGTACAGCAGCATGACGGTCGCCTCGTCGAGGTTGTCCCGCGCCCAACGCGGGATGTGCAGGGCGGCATCGAGCGCGGCGGCATCGAGGTCGCTGTTCTGCAGCGCGTCGATGAAGCCCTGCTGGGCTCGCTCGGCGGTCCGGACCCAGAGCCGTGCGAGCAGGAGGTCGCGCGACTCGAACCGGTGGTAGATCGAACCCGTCGGCGCCCCCATGCGATCGGAGATGCCGGCCACGGTTGCTCGCGACGGCCCGCCCTCGGCGACGAGCTGCGCCGTGGTGTCGAGGATCTGGTCGACGCTGAACTTCGCCGGGCGGCCCATCTCGACGGCAGCGTACCGGTCGCCGGTCGGGCGACCGGGGTCTCGCGACGAGCCGGCACGCACGCGATGGCGGCGCCCCCTGGCCTCGAAGCCGGCGGCTCGGACCTCCCGGCGATCGACGGCTCGGACCTCCCGGCGATCGACGGCTCGTGACCTCCCGGCGATCGACGGCGCTGAGATTGGTCGTCGCTCGCCGGGCGGCCCGAGCCCCGGCGTGCCGTGGGCCGGCGGCGGGCAGGAGTCAGGTCGCGGGCCGCTCGGCGTCCCCGCGGAGGAAGTCTGTGACCTGCTCGGGGTCGAAGTAGAACATCTGCAGCCGTGCGACCTTGTCGCCCTCGACGGTGTAGAGGCCTATGACCTCGCTGTCGCAGGTCCGCCCGTCGGGGTCGATGCCCCGCTGGTGGTAGTGGACGACGACCTCGTCGTCGTTCGAGGCGACGACCCGCGCGTGGACCTGCCGTGCCTCCTCGGTTGGTTGCACGGGATCCCACGTGGCGGCGAAAGCCGTGTTCATCTCCAACACCTCCGACCCCCGGTACGTGCCGCCGTAGCCCGGGAGCGACGGCGGCCACGCGAACTCCACGTCCGGGGCGTAGATGTCCAGGACGCGCTCCAGGTCGCGCTCCTCCACCGCTCGGATCATGTCGAGCACGAGCCGCTCGTTCGCCTTCATCGTCCGGCACCTTTCGTCGTTGCGGTCGCGCTCCACGAGCACACCTCAATTCTAGGGACTGGGTTCTAGTATGTGCCTCGCCCGGCTCGTCGGACCAGTGGCATCCCAGAGGACGCGACGAGGGCGGCGTCGCCGAAGACGACGATGCGGGCGATCCCCCTGGGGTCGGGGTGAGCGCCGGCCCGTTGCCCGGGGCGGCGAGGAGGCATGCTGGCGGGATGGACGATCGACCGCCGAGGCCTGGCCGGAACCCGCAGCCCCGGCCGACGACGACGCCGGGCCGGCGGCTCGTGCTCCTCGGGCCGCCAGGCTCCGGGAAGTCCACGCAGGCCGCCGCCCTCGCCGAGCGCCTCGGCGTCCCCCACCTCTCCACCGGCGACCTGCTGCGGGCCGAGGCCGCCTCGGGCTCGACGCGGGGGCGGGCGATCGCCCGTCACCTCGACCGCGGCACCCTGGTCCCCGACGACCTGGTCGTCCCGGCCGTGGCCGAGTGCCTCGCCCGGGCGCCCGGCGGCTTCGTCCTCGACGGGTTCCCCCGCGACCTCGGCCAGGCGGACGCCCTCACAGACGCCGGCGGAGGCGACCCGATCGACGCGGTGGTGCTGCTGTCCCTCCCCGACGACCTCGCCCGCGCCCGCCTGGCGGGACGGGTCGACGACCGGAGCGACGACCGCGATCCGGATGCCGTCGAGCGCCGCCTCCGGACGTTCCACGACCGGACCGAACCGGTCGCGGACCGGTATCGCAGGCGGGGCCTGCTCACCGTGGTCGACGGCGCCGCTCCGCCCGAACGTGTCACCGCCGCAGCCCTCGACGCCCTCGCCGCCCGGGGCACAGACGGCCCGGAGCGGCCGCCGCAGGGTCGCGATCCGGAGTGAGCGACGCTCCTACCCGGAGAGCAACGACGGGACGTGCCGTCCACGAGGCCGTGCCCTGCCACACGTGGGCGTCGGGAGTGATTGACTCGGCCCATGGCGCTGACACCGATGAGGGACAGGTATCGGCGGCCGGACTGGGTGCGACGGGTGAACGCGATGGGGCCCGCGTCGGGCGGCCCGCGCCGCCTCGTGCCCATCGACGCGGACGGGCTGATCGAGCAGGCGCAGGCGTCCACCGGCATCGCGGAACCGCTCGACCTCGGGGACGGAGACTGGGAAGTGCGCCTGCGCGCCCTCGTCGACGCCGTGAACGGCAGCGACTTGCACGTCGTCGGCCGGCTCATGACCCGGGAGGAGCTACTGCGCTGCCTGCGCACACGGTTCCTCCTAGGGGACCGCCGGCGGACCGACCCGTCGATCGCAGAGGAGGTGATCGAGGCCCCGGTGATCGTCACCGGTCCTGCGCGCTCGGGCACGACGATCCTGTTCGAGCTGCTCGGACTCGACCCCGGGCTGCGCACCCCCGTCGCCACGGACGTGCTCCACCCGGCCCCGCCCGCCGGCACGGGCGACGACGAGCGCCGGGTGATGACCGAGGCCGAGCAGGAGCTGTGGGCGGACGTCCAACCCGAGTTCGCGGCCATCCACGAGCTGCGGTCTGACCTGCCCGTGGAGTGCATCACCATCTGCGCCCCGTCGTTCGCCGGCAGCCACTGGGCGATGGCGCTGACCGACCAGGGCGCGTGGCAGCCCGACGTGGTGGCCGACCTCGCGTTCCACCGGACCTTGCTCCAGACCGTGCAGCACGGCCGGCCGCCGCGGCGCTGGCTGCTCAAGACGCCCGCCTACGTCTTCATGCTCGACGACCTCCTCGCGGCCTACCCGGACGCCTGCGTCGTGCTGACGCACCGCGACCCGGCGCGCACCATGCCGTCCACGGTGAGCACGACGGCCATGGTCCAGTGGCTGCGCACCGATCACGTCGACCTCGACATCCTCTCGTCGCTGATCGGTGCCCTGTTCGCCGACGCCCTCAACACCATCGCCCGCCGGCGCTCCGAGCGGACGCTTCCCGGCACCTACGGCGACGTGCGGTTCGGCGACCTCATGGTCGACCCGGTGGCGGCGATCGCGACGGCGTACCGGGCGATCGGACGCGAGCTGTCGGACGAGCACCGCGAGGCCGTCACCCGCTACGTCGCCGCCAAGCCACGCGGCAAGCACGGCACCCATCACTACACCGCCGAGGAGTGGGGCTTCGACGCCCGGAAGCTTCGCACCGATCTCGCGCCATACATGGGCCACTTCGACGTGCCGGCCGAGGGCGCCTGAGAGCGGCCGAGTCCCGGCGCGTCGTGACCTACGCCAGCGACTCGACGGGGACGACCTCGGCGGTGGGCGTGTCGATCGGCCCGTCGGGGAGCATGAACCGCCAGAACACCAACCCGAACGGTCGCCCCTCGGTCGAGAGCCAGTTCGGGACGCCGGGGTCGCGGTGGGCGATGACCATGGTGAGGCCGCCGTCCGGATCGGCCACGGCCTGCACGCGATTGAGGCTCACCGGGTGGCGGAGGTAGTCGAACGTCTGGAGCTGGCGGTTCCACAGCGAGACGTTGGCGCACCGGCAGCGCGGCCAGCGCGCCCGCATGACCAGCGCGTCGTCGGGGTCGAGCAGGTACGGCGCCATGCTGTAGGCCGCGTCGGCCGCGGCGAGGGCGTGGGCCCCCGGGCGCACGGGCGGGGGGAAGACGTGCGGCACCCGCGACACGAACGCGGGGGCATCACCCTCCCCCGGCTTGGCGATCGTGTCGAGGGTACGGCTGCGCACGAACGTGGCGACCCGGCGGATCGCCGACGCGACCGAGCGATCGGTCGGTGCGGCCGGCGCCGAAGGCACGTCGCCCTCCACCAACTCGATGGTCAGGCCCAGGTCCGGCGCCGGCGGCACGTTGGGTGAGGCGGTCTCCTCCCAGTAGTGGCGCACCGTGATCCGGCTGGCGTCCTCGGGAAGGGCCAGCCATCCCCGGTGCCGGTGTGGGCCGCCCAGCGTGATCTCGAACGAGCCGTCGTCCGCCAGGTCGAACCCGGTGTCGTTGAGCAACCCCGCCGTACGCGACGGGAACGCACCGTCGTCGCCGCCGGCCTCGACGGTGAACGACACGTACGCGGCCCCGGCCGTGCGGCCCCGCACCCGGTAGGTGCCGGCCGGGTGGACGGCCGCGTCGTGATAGCGGGCATCGGCGTTGTCGCCGAGCGCCTTGCGCCACGGTGTGACGATGGCGCGGAACACCGGGTGCGCGGCGTCGTCCTCGAACTGGACCTCGATGCCGGTGCCGAGCAGGTGCACGATGACCCGCAGAGCCTCGGCGACATCCGTGCGGTCGCTCAGCCCCCACTCGGGCCCGGCGAAGCGGTCGCCCACCGTGCGCAGGGCGGCGAGCAGGTCGTCGAAGGCGGCTCGGCTCTCCGTCACCGGGTCGTCGTGCGCCGTCTCCAGCGGTTCCGGGGTGCGCACGGAGGCACCCTAGCCCCCGCGTTCCCCGGGCTCCGCTGCAGCCACGGAACGGCACGGCGGGGTGACATGCCTTTGGCGAGTACCGTCGGGCCCGTGCCGGTCGTGCTCGGCCCGTGGGCCTTGACCAGGGACGACGTCGTGGCCGTCGCCCGGGACGGCGTTGCCGTCGAGATCTCCGACGAGGCCATCTCCGCGATGGCGGCCACCCGCAAGCACGTCGATGCCATGGTCACCTCCGACCAGCCCGTGTACGGCGTCTCGACCGGGTTCGGGGGCCTGGCGACGACGCCCATCCCTCCCGACCGACGCGACCGGCTCCAGCGATCGCTCATCGTGTCGCACGCCGCCGGCATGGGTGACCCGGTCGAGCCCGAGGTGGTCCGGGCGATGATCCTGCTGCGGGCGCGCACGCTCGCCACCGGCATCACAGGCGCCCGGCCGGAGCTGGCCGAGGCCCTGCTGCGCCTGCTGTCGGTGGGCCCGGTGCCGGAGGTCCCCGAGTTCGGCTCGCTCGGGTGCAGCGGCGACCTGGCGCCGCTGGCCCACGTCGCGTCGGCGCTGGAGCTGCCGCTGCAGGCGAAGGAGGGCCTGGCGCTCGTCAACGGCACCGAGGGCATGCTCGGCATGCTCGTGCTGGCCTGCGCCGACCTGGGCGCGCTGCTGCGGGCGGCCGACGTGGCCGCGGCCATGAGCGTGGAGGGCCTCCTCGGCACGGACCGGCCGTTCGCCCCCGATCTCGTCGGCCTGCGGCCGCAGCCGGGCCAGCAGGCCTCGGCCGCCAACATCGCCACGCTGTTGGCCGGCTCGGCCATCGTCGCCTCGCATCGGACGGGCGACCCCCGGGTCCAGGACGCCTACTCGCTGCGGTGCGCGCCCCAGGTGCACGGCGCGGCCCGCGACGCCCTCGCGTTCGCCGAGGCCGTCGCTGAGCGCGAGCTCGAATCGGCCATCGACAACCCGGTGGTTCTGGCGGATGGACGCGTCGAGTCGGTGGGCAACTTCCACGGCGCGCCGCTGGCGTACGCCTGCGACCTGCTGGCCATCGTCGTCGCCGACGTCGCCGGCATGAGCGAGCGTCGCACCGACCGGTTCCTGGACGCATCCCGCAGCCACGGGCTGCCGCCGTTCCTGGCGCATGAGCCCGGCGTGGACAGCGGCCTCATGATCGGCCAGTACACCGCCGCCGCCCTGGTCGCCGAGTGCCGCCGGCTCGCCGTCCCGGCGAGCGTCGACAACGTGCCGACCTCGGCCATGCAGGAGGACCACGTGTCGATGGGCTGGTCGGCCGCCCGCAAGCTCCGCACCGCGCTGTCACATCTGGCGAAGGTGCTGGCGATCGAGCTGGTGACCGCGGCCCGGGGCCTCGACCTGCGGGCGCCGCTCGCTTCCGCCGCCGGCACGCGGGCGGCGCGCGACGCGCTCCGGCTCGCCGGGGTGGGCGGTCCGGGGCCCGACCGCCCCGTCGCCCCGGAGCTGGCGGCCGCGGCCGAGCTGGTCGCCGACGGGACCATCGTGAGGGCGGCCGAGCAGGAGGTCGGAGCCCTTGTCTGACGCACACCGCACCGTCCGGGCGCCCCGCGGACCGGCCCGCACGTGCAAGGGCTGGGCCCAGGAAGGCGCCCTCCGCATGCTGATGAACAACCTCGACCCCGACGTCGCCGAGCGGCCTCAGGACCTCGTCGTCTACGGCGGGACGGGTCGGGCGGCCCGGAGCTGGGAGGCGTTCGACGCCATCGTGGCCACCCTCCGCGAGCTCGAGGACGACGAGACCCTGCTCGTCCAGTCGGGCAAGCCCGTGGCGGTGTTCCGTACCCACGAGTGGGCGCCGCGGGTGCTGATCGCCAACGCCAACCTGGTGCCCGACTGGGCGACGTGGGACGAGTTCCGCCGGCTGGAGGCGCTGGGGCTGACGATGTACGGCCAGATGACCGCCGGGTCCTGGATCTACATCGGGACGCAGGGGATCCTGCAGGGCACCTACGAGTGCTTCTCGGCCATCGCGGAGCGCCGCTTCAGCGGCACGCTGGCCGGCACCGTGACGCTCACGGCCGGCCTCGGTGGCATGGGCGGCGCGCAGCCGCTGGCGGTCACCATGAACGGCGGTGTCGCGCTGGTCGTCGAAGTCGACCCCCACCGCATCCGGCGCCGGCTCGAGACCCGCTATCTCGACGTCGTGGCCGACGACATCGACGACGCCCTGAGGTGGGCCGAGGCGGCTCGGGCCGACCGGCGTCCCCTGTCGATCGGTCTTCCGGGCAACGCCGCCGAGGTCCTGCCCCGCCTCGCCGCGATCGACGCCCCGATCGACATCGTCACCGACCAGACGCCCGCTCACGACCCGCTCAGCTACGTCCCCGCCGGCCTCTCGCTCGGGGAGGCGGACGAGATGCGCGGCCGCGACGCCGCCGGCTACACGACGCGGGCCCGCGCCTCGATGGCCCGGCACTGCGAGGCGATGGTCGCGTTCCTCGATCGGGGCGCCGAGGTCTTCGACTACGGCAACAGCCTGCGGCGGGAGGCCCAGCTCGGGGGATTCTCGCGGTCCTTCGACTACCCCGGCTTCATGCCCGCCTAGATCCGGCCGCTGTTCTGCGAGGGCAAGGGGCCGTTCCGGTGGGCGGCGCTGTCAGGCGATCCGGCCGACATCGGCGCGACCGACAAGGCCGTCCTCGACGAGCTCCCCGACAACGAGGTGCTGGCCCGATGGATCCGCCTGGCGTCGGATCGGGTCGCGTTCCAGGGGCTCCCGGCCCGCATCTGCTGGCTCGGCTACGGCGAGCGCCACCGCGTGGGGCTGCGGTTCAACGAGCTCGTCGCCCGCGGCGACGTGCGTGCGCCCATCGTCATCGGGCGCGACCACCTCGACTCGGGCTCGGTGGCCTCCCCCTACCGGGAGACCGAGGCCATGCGCGACGGCTCGGACGCCATCGCCGACTGGCCCCTGCTCAACGCGCTGCTGAACACGGCCAGCGGCGCCAGCTGGGTGTCGCTGCACCACGGCGGCGGGGTGGGCATCGGTCGGTCCATCCACGCCGGCATGGTGGTCGTGGCCGACGGCAGCGACCTGTCGGCCCAGAAGCTCGAGCGGGTCCTCTCCAACGACCCGGGCACCGGCGTCGCACGCCACGCCGACGCCGGCTACCCGGAGGCCCTCCGCGTCGCCCGCGCCACCGGGATGCAGCTGCCCATGCAGCCATGACCGCCTATTGGGCGGCACGAGCGGTGCTGCCCGGCGGGGTGGCGACCGGCGTCGTGCTCGACTGCGACGGCGAGGGTCGCCTGGCCGCAGTCCGCACCGGCTGCGAGCGCCCGCCGCCATCGGTTTCCACCCTCGGGGGGCTGGTGGTGCCCGGCCTGGTCGACAGCCACTCGCACGCGTTCCACCGGGCCCTTCGCGGGCGCGCCGGCGGCGGCGACTTCTGGGCGTGGCGGTCGGCCATGTACGCGCTGGTGGACCGCCTCGATCCCGACTCGCTGCGGGCCCTGGCCACCGCCGCCTTCGCCGAGCTGGTGGAGGCCGGGGTCAGCACGGTCCACGAGTTCCACTACCTCCACCGCCCCGCGGGGATGGACGACGCCATCTGCGAGGCGGCTCGCCGGGCCGGCATCCGGCTGGTCCTCCTGGACACCTGCTACCTCCGGGCCGGCTTCGACGGCGCGGCCCTCGATCCGGTGCAGCAGCGGTTCTGCGACGGGAACGTCGAGCGCTGGGCGGCGCGAGCCGACGACCTCGCCGCCCGCCACCCCGACGTCCTCGTCGGCGCCGCCATCCACAGCGTGCGGGCCGTCGACCCGCCCTCGATGACGGCCGTGGCGGACTGGGCCGGTGCGCGGGCCGTCCCGCTCCACCTGCACCTGTCGGAGCAGCCGGCCGAGAACGCCGCCTGCCTCGCCGCCACCGGGCGCACGCCGGCCCAGCTCGCCCACGACCGCGCCGTGCTGGGACCCTCGACCACGGCGGTGCACTGCACGCACCTGGCCGGCGCCGACATCGAGCTGCTGGGCGCCACGCGCACGACCGCCTGCCTGTGCCCCACCACCGAGCGGGACCTCGCCGACGGCATCGGGCCGGCCGCCGCCCTCCGCGGGGCCGGCTGCCCCCTGCGGCTGGGATCCGACTCCCACGCCGTCGTCGACCTGTTCGAGGAGGCCCGGGCGATGGAGATGGACGAGCGCCTCGCCACCGGTCGCCGAGGCCATCACCGCCCGGAGGAGCTGCTGGCGGCGGCGACCGCCGGGGCGGCCCTGCGGCCGGGCGAGCCGGCCGACCTGTGCGCCGTCCGGATCGACGGCTCCCGTTGGGCCGGCGTCGATCCCGACGACCCGCTGCCGATGCTGGTGGCCGCCGGGAGCACCGGCGACGTCTCCGACGTGGTCGTGGCCGGCCGCCATGTCGTGCGGCACGGCCGGCACCTCTCCATCGACGTCGCCTCCGAGCTGCGCGCCGCCATCGCCGCGGTGGCCGGCTGATGTGGGACCTGCTCCTCACCGATACGGCCGGCGCCGGGGCCATCGCCGTGGAGGGCGACCGGATCGCATGGGCGGGACCCGCCCGGGCGATCCCGGCCGGTGCCCGCGCCCGGGACGTGTGGCCGGTGGACGGGCGCCTCGTGACCCCGGGGCTCATCGACTGCCACACGCACCTGGTCTTCGGCGGCGACCGGTCCGGCGAGTGGCAGCAGCGCTTGGCGGGTGCCGGCTACGAGGCGATCGCCGCCGCCGGCGGCGGGATCCGCGCCACCATGCGAGCCACGCGTGACGCGTCCGAGTCCGAGCTGCTGGCCGGGGCCGGCCGGCGGGCCGCGGCGCTGGCCGCCGGGGGCGTCACCACCGTCGAGGTGAAGTCCGGCTACGGCCTCGACCTCGAGACCGAGCTGCGGATGCTGAGGGTGGCGCGGCGACTCCCGGAGCAGGTGCCGGTCGACGTCGTCACGACCTTCCTCGGCGCGCACACCGTCCCGCCCGAGTTCGACCACGACGCCGACGGCTACGTCCGCTTCGTCTGCGACGAGATGCTGCCTGCGGTCGCCGCCGAGGGCCTCGCCGATGCGGTCGACGGGTTCTGCGAGCGGCTCGCCTTCACCGCTGCGCAGGTCGGTCGCGTGCTCGATGCGGCCACCCGTCTCGGGCTCCCCGTGAAGCTGCACGCGGACCAGCTCAGCGACGGCGGCGGTGCCGCCCTCGCCGCCCGGCACCGGGCCCTGTCGGCCGACCACCTCGAGCGAGCGTCGCCCGCGGGGGTCGCCGCCATGGCGCGCGCCGGCACGGTCGCCGTGCTGCTCCCCGGCGCGGGCTACGTGCTGCGGGACGACGCCGTGCCCCCGGTGGACGCCCTGCGGCGGTCCGGGGTGCCGATGGCGGTGGCGACCGACTGCAACCCCGGGACCTCCCCGCTGGTGTCGCTGCCGATCGCCATGCACCTGGCCTGCACGCGCTTCGGGCTGACGGTCGACGAGGCGATCGCCGGGGCCACCCAGCACGCCGCCCGGGCCCTCGGCCTCGCCGGCGAGGTCGGCGTCATCGCCCCGGGGGCCCGGGCCGATCTCGTCGTCTGGGACGCCGAGCAGCGGGTGGAGCTCATCTACTGGCTCGGCGCCGCCCCGGTGCACGCCGTGCTCAGGCGGGGCCGGCTCGTCACGGGAGGGCCGGTGTGACGTCGGCGCAGGGGAGCGTCCGACCTCCGCCCCGTGCCGCGTGACCGCCGCCGAACCGCTTTACGGACCTCGATCCCGGGAGGATCATGGCGGAAGCAGCTCCGCTGCACGCAGAGAGGGGGTGGTGTACATGGCGACCGACCTCCGCATCGAGGCCGAGAACCGTACCGGCCAACTGGCCACGCTCAGCGAGGAGCTCGGCAAAGTCGGCGTGAACATCGACGGGTTCTGCGCCACCGTCGCCGACGGGCGGGGTGTCATGCACGTCCTGGTCGAGGACGCGGGCACCGCACGCCGGGCGCTCGAGGGGGCCGGCTTCAGCGTCGGGGCCGAGCACGAGGCGATCGTGCTCGACCCCGTCGAGGACCGGCCGGGATACCTGGGCGAGATGGGACGCCGGCTGGCCGACAACGGGGTGAACATCGAGGTCGGGTACCTGGCGTCGCGGACGCGCCTGGTCCTCTGCGTCGACGACGTCGACGCAGCCCGGTCCGCCCTGTAGCGCGTCGGCCCACGCCGGCCCTGCGCCGGCGGTGTTCTCGTCCGAGGGCACCGCCGGCGGGATCGGCCTGGCGAAACGCGGGTCACGTTCGGACACGCTCGACTTCAACGGTGCCGGCGTCGACGAGAAGATGAGCCTGTCGCCCATCGGCGAGCGGTCGCTGTTCGTGCGCGACGTGGCCACGATCCGCATGGACATGGACGGCGTGGAGCGGCTGGACCTGACGGCGCTCGGAGGCGCCGACACGGTGACCGTCGACGACATGACGGGCACCGACTTGCAGCAGGCGGATATCGACCTGTCGGCCCCCACGGGCGGCGGTGACGGGCAGCCCGACGCCGTGACGGTCAACGCGGCCCTCGACCTCGTCGGTGTGGCCGTCGACCTGGCCTGCGACAGCTCTGACCCACGTCACCTCCGTCGCCGATGGGCGGGGCCCCGGGCCGGGGGCCCCGCTCGTCCGCGACCCCCGGCGGTCGCAGGGCGCGTCAGCCCAGCCGCTCGACCAGGAAGGCGCGTTCGGTGGCGTTGTCGGTCAGGGCGAGGGCGGCGCGGTAGGCCTCGATCGCTTCTTCGTGGCGGCCGAGGCGCCGCAGCAGGTCGGCCTTCGTGGCCGGCAGGTAGCGGTAGGCGGCGAGGCGGCCGTCGTGCTCGAGCGCCTCGACCTCCTCGAGGGCGGCGGCGGGGCCGTCGACCATCGCCACCGCCACGGCCCGGTTGAGGGCCACGACGGGCGACGCCCAGACCGCCAGCAACCGGTCGTAGAGCGTGAGGATCTGGGGCCAGTCGGTCTCGGAGTGGCTCGGGGCCTGGGCGTGGAGCGCGGCGATGGCGGCTTGTAGCGTGAAGCGCCCGGGCGGCCCGGCCCGCAGCGCGGCGACCACCAGCCGGTCGGCTTCGGCGATGGCCCCGTGATCCCAGGCGTCGCGATCCTGGTCCTCGAGGCGGGCCAGGCGCCCCCGGGCGTCGGTGCGGGTCACCTGGCGGGCCTGGTGGACGAGCAGCAGCGCCAGGAGGCCCGCCACCTCCCGCTCGCGCGGAAGCAGGGCGTGCAGCATGCGCACCAGATCCAGGGCCCGCTCGGCGAGGTCGACGCGCACGAGCGTGTCCCCCGAGGGCGCCGTGTGCGCCGTGGTGTAGAGCAGATGGACGACGGTGAGCACTGCGTCCAGCCGGGCGGGCAGGTCCTCCGGGCCCGGGACCGCATAGGGGATGGCGGCTGCGGCGATCTTCTTCTTGGCCCGCGTGAGGCGAGCCGCCATCGTCGGCTCGCTGACGAGGAAGGCGGCGGCGATGTCCGCGGTGGTGACCCCGCACAGCAGGCGCAGCGTCAGCGCCACCTGTGCCTCGCGGGCCAGCGCCGGATGGCAACACGTGAACACCAGGCGCAACCGATCATCCGGGATCGTGTCCCGGGACGGATCGACCGCCTCGCTCACGTCGGGCTCCACCAGCAGCGGCAGCTTGGCCTGCAACGTGTGGCGCCGTGCCATGGCGTTGAGGGCGTTGCGCCGGGCGACGGTGGTCAGCCACGCGCCCGGGCGGTCCGGCACACCGTCGCGGGCCCACGCCGACAGGGCGGCGACGTAGGCGTCCTGGACGCTCTCCTCGGCGGTGGTCAGGTCGCGCGTGACGCGCACCGTGGCGGCGAGCACCAGGGCCCACTCGCGACGGTGCGCGTCGGCGACGTCGTCGACGGCGCTCAGCTCTCCTCCACCACCTCGAACCCGATCAGCGGCCGGACCTCGACGCCCCCGTCGACGATCGGCGTCATCTTCGCCAGGGCCAATGCGTGGTCGAGGTCACGCGCCTCGATCACGAAGACGCCACCCAGCTCCTCCTTGGTCTCGATGAACGGGCCATCGGTGAGCAGCTCGCCGCGGATGGCCGTGGCCGTCGAGGACTCGTGGAGCCCGATGCCGGCCACGACCCGGCCACCGGCCTCGGCCACCCTCCCGGGCAGCCCGAGGTGCGCAGCCTGCACCTCGGGCGGTAGCTCCTCGGGGGGCACGTTCTCATAGATCAGCACCGCGTACTGAGGCATCCCGTCTCCCTCGCGTCACCCGTTGACATAACGGCTACGGACGATCGCCTCGGGCGTCGTCGCGGTCTCGTAGCGAAGCCCGACGACGCCGGAGCCATAGACCTTGCTCCACACGAGCGCCAGGTCGGTCGGGGCGTCAAGCCGGCTGAAGACCGGCAGGCCCTGGCCGACGGCCACGGGTTCGACCTTGAGCCAGTACTCGTCCACCAGCCCGAGCCCGACGAACTGCTCGACCGTGCTGGCGCCGCCGAATATCACCATGTCACCACCCGGCTCGGCTCTCAGCTTGGCCACCTCCTCCGCGATGCCCAGCGTGGCCAGGCGGGCGTTCTTCATCCCGAGGCTCGGCTCCGTGTTCGAGAACACGACGATCGGCGTCTCGACCATCCACGTGGCGAACGTCGCCATCTCGGGTGTGAGCGACGGGTCTTCGGCCATGGCCGGCCACGCGCCCTCGAAGCTCTGGTAGGTCGCACGACCGGTGAGGATCGTGTCGGCCCTGTGCCGAATGTCGGTGGTGAATTCGTGGTCCATCTCCTCGTCGTCGACCATCCAGCTCATGTCACCGCCTTTCCCTCCCATGAACCCGTCCAGGGAGGTGTTGGCGAACAGGATCACCTTGCGCATGTCGACCTCCTCGTCGCTCGTGCGGTCGGCCGCCCAGTGCGGCCTCGACTGCACTCCCGACAAACGAGTCGGCCGAAAATCGACAGCAGCGCAGCCTCGGCCCCTGCGCCGCGTACGCCAGCCTCGGGCGCCTCCGCGTGCTCGGTGACCGGCCGACTCCGGGGAGCGGCCGAACCGGCGGGCCGTGGTTACGCTGGAAAGACCGACGACACGCCCAGCCGGCACGGGCGGTGAGCTGGCCGACAGCGGGAGCGAGCGTGACGACTCACCACCAGATCCGGCCCCGTCTCGACGTGGTCGACCACCGCGGCGCCACGGTCCGCATCCTCGATCCCGAGGCGATCCCGCGCACGCGTGGCGTCCCGCTCGCCGTCGACGGGCCGTGGCCCCGCCCGATCATCGACGTCGGCCTCACGGTCGAGGCGCCCGATGGCGACGCCGCCGGCGAGGGCGGCGTCCGACTCCTCCTGCGTGGGCGCGTGCGCCACGGAGGTCTCACGTTGGCCCAGGCGCTCCGCACCAGCGTCAGGATCGGCGACGTCTCCGTGCCGCTCGTGGCCCTTCCCCTCGTCGCGGTGCCGACCGTGGGACCGCTGCTGTTCGGAGCCGCGGTCGCGGGCATCACCCACGCCGACCTCGCCGACGCCGATGCCGAGACCGACGCCGACGGCCGACCCGCCGACGAGGCCCGACTGCCGGACGCCGTCCGGGCTCCCGGGACCGGCAAGGACGTCGCCCTCACCCACGTCGACGGCGGCGGCGGGGTGTGCTCGACGACGAGCCTCACCTTCGATGCATCCTCCACCGACCCCGATGCGGTCGCCACGTTCGTCCGACTGCTGCTCGACGTGGCGGCGCTCGTCGCCCGCCGGGTCGACGACGAGTCCTTCCTCGCCGGGCGGTCGTTCGTCCTCGACGCGGGCGGCGAGGCCGGCGCTGGCGGCGAGGGCACCGACGACCACGGGGTCGGCCCGACCGGCCTCGACGCCCTCGGCGGGCTCGACGACGTCGTCGGCCAGATGCGCGACATCGCCACCTCGTTCCGCCACCCGGACGTCATGGCGGCCTGGGGTGCTCGGCGGCCCCAGGGGATCCTCCTGTACGGGCCGCCGGGGACCGGCAAGACCACGCTCGCCAAGGCGCTCGCCGTCGAGGCCGGCGCCGAGCTGATGGAGATCAGGACGCCCGACCTCCTCGACAAGTGGGTCGGCGCATCCGAGCGCAACCTGCGGAAGGTGTTCGACGACGCCCGCTCCGCCACGGAGCCGACCGTGGTCCTCTTCGACGAGTTCGAGAGCGTCATCAGCTACACCGGCCAGCCGGGCGACGCCGCCAGCCAGATGAACAACGCCCTCGCGGGCCTGTTCAAACAAGAGATGAACACGCTCGCCGATGAGAACCCGCACGTGATGGTCGTCGCCACCACCAACTTCCGGGGACGCATCGACGAATCGATCGTGCGCGCCGGCCGGTTCGACGTGAAGCTCGAGGTGCCGATGCCCGATGCGGCGGCCCGCGCCGACATCCTCCGCACGATCCTGCGGCGTGTCGCCGCCGAGCACGAGCGCCCGGGGCGACGGATCCTCGGCGACGACATCGACGTCCACCACCTCGCCGAGTCCACCGCCGGGTTCAGCGGCGCGGACCTCGACGCCCTCGTCCGCCGGGCCCAATGGTCGAAGGCGATGGACGAAGCACGCAAGGGCACGCCGTCGGCCCCGATCTCCCACCAGGACCTCGCCGACGCCACCAGATCCGTCCGCCCGTCGTACCGCCGCCGTGGCCCGAACCTGCCCCGCCCGACGGACTCCTGAGGCCCCGCAATCATCGGGCTACCACGGCACCACGCTTCACGACCTGTGATCAGGGTGGGGGATCTCCCCGAAGCCACCATCTCACGGCCTGGTCGGCGACGGCGGGTGGCACGGTGTGGCCGCCGTCGAACTCGTGGAATTGGACCTCGTAGCCGGCGCGCCGCAGAACCGGCACGAACGACCGGCTGCAGGCGTCGATCGGTAGGACGGGATCGACGGTGCCGTGCGACACGAAGACCCTCGGCCGGCCGACCGGCGCCGGCACGGCGAGGAAGCCGGGCGAGAAGGCCAGCACGGTCGGGAAGATGTCGCCGTTGCTCAACCCCAGCGCGAGGGCGTAGGACGCTCCGTCCGACACGCCCCCGATGGCGAGCCTCGTCGTGTCGACGTCCAGGGCCAGCCGGTCCACAAGGCTGTCGAGCACGAGGTCGAGGAACACGAGGTCCGGCCCGAAGTGGCCTTCGGCGATCACGTCCCAGGTCATCGGGTGCCGCGAGTCGGGCGCCACCAGCACCGCACCGTAGCGATCGGCCGCCGCCAGCATCGCCCGGATGTGGCCTCGGCCGCTGCCCGTGGCACCGTGGAGGAACACCAGGAGGGGGGCTCCCGGCTCGGCCGTGTCCGGGACGTAGAGCAGCCCGTCACGGCTGCCCCCCAGGCCGAGTGGCTCGTCCCGCCCGCGGTCGAATTCCCGCTGGGACCTGATCGCGGGTGGGATCCTGAAGCGCAGGCGGCCGGCAAGGCCGTCGTCGACCATGCCCGACCATGGCACAGAGCTTGCGCCCGACGCCGATGTGGGATTCTGTCCGCCCGCGGCGGGGGTGTCAGGAGGTTGGGGACGTCGTGCCGGTCGTCCCCGAGTCCGTCGGCTCGGTCGCCGCCGGTTCGGTCGTCGTCGTATCGGTCGTCGTCGTATCGGTGGTCGGCGGCTCCGTGGTCGGCGGCTCCGTCGTCGGCGGCGGCTCCGTCGTCGGCGGCTCCGTCGTCGGCGGCTCCGTCGTCGGGGGCTCCGTCGTCGGCGGCGGCTCGGTCGTCGTCGGCGTCGGCTCGGTCGTCGTGGGCGCCGGCTCGGTCGTCGTGGGCGCGGACGTCGGGTCGGTCGTGGGAGGGCGGGTCGTGGACAGGTCCGTCGAGGGCGGGTTCGTCGCCGGCGAGCCGGTGCCCGAAGACGCCGTCGTCGAGCCGCTGCCCACGGGGGACGGCACGCCACCCTCGCCGGTCGCCGTGGTGGTCGGCGACCGGCGGACGAGACCGAGCCCGATCGGGCGCGATCCGGGAGCGAACGCTCTCCGAGCCGTCGACACCGCAGTGCCACGCTTCCCCACACCGGTGCTGACGCCGTGGCGCGCCTCCACGTCGGCCACCACCGTCGACCCGAGGCGCCGGCCCGACCGGCCGGTTGCGTCGGCGTCGCCGCCGGCCGTCTGGACCGCGCCGTCGCGCCCGGCCGGCCCGGGGGCATCGGCGGTGAACCATCTCGTGAGCGACATGCTCGCCGCCACGCTCACGAAGAGCACGGCCGCCGCCCCACCCACCCTGAGTGGACCCATATACCGTCTGTACCGTCGTCGGAGAGCGACCCTCAGCTCCCCTTCCGCCGTCGTCACCACCTCCCAATGGTGTCCCATCCGAGCGCCGTACGCACGGCCGATCTGCGCGGCGGCTGCTCCTCCCCCGCCCCTCTCCCTGCGACGGCCTGGTACTGCCGGGGTGCAGCGGGCGTCAGCCCGCGCCAGACTCCTGGGGTCACGACGGTAGGCAGGAGCGCGGGATGGCGAAGAAGGACGACAGCACGCAGGTCGTCACCTTGTTGAGGGAGAGGCGGGACGAGATCCTGGCTGGCTGGGTCGCCGGTGCGTTGGCGGGGATGCGCGGTCGCATGTCCGAGGCCGAGGTGCGCACGGAGTTGTCGGCGCTGTACGACGCCCTGGTGAAGGCGACCGGTGACGGGCTGCCTCCGTCGACGGCGCCCGAGCTCGACGAGTTGCGGGCGCAGCTCCGCGAGCTGTCCCGTTCCCGGGCCCGGGCCGGCTCGTCCCCGTCCGAGACGGCAGTCTCCATCTTCGCCCTGAAGGAGGCCGTGCTGTCCGAGCTGGACGACGCGTCGGGGGCGGAGTCGTTGGCCGACTTCCTGGTGTTCTCGAGAATGGTGGACGACATGGGCCTCATCACCTTCGAGGCCTACGCCGACGCGCGTGAGAGCGTGATCGCCAACCAGGCCGACGAGCTCCTCGAGCTGTCGACACCGGTGGTCAAGCTGTGGGACGGCGTGGTCGCGGTGCCGCTCGTCGGCACGCTCGATTCCGCCCGCACACAGGTGGTGATGGAAAAGTTGCTCGAAGCGCTGATCGAGACCGAGAGCGAGTGGGCGATCATCGACATCACTGGCGTGCCGGCCGTCGACACGCAGGTGGCCCAGCACCTGTTCAAGACAGTGGTCGCCGCCCGGCTGATGGGCGCCGACTGCATCATCTCGGGCATCCGGCCCCAGATCGCCCAGACGATCGTCGGGCTGGGCATCGAGTTCGGCGACATCGTCACCAAGGCGAAGATGGCCGACGCCCTCAAGATCACGCTGGAGAAGGCGGGCCTCGACATCGTCCGCCGGCCGGCTCCGCCCACCTGATGGACCGCGTCCCCGTCCTCAAGCTCGGCGACGTCCTGCTCGTGTCCATCCAGACGGACCTCGAGGACGTCGTGGCCCTGGCGCTGCAGGCGGACCTCTCCGACCGGATCGTCGCCACGGGGGCTCGTGGCGTCGTCGTGGACATCTCGGCGCTGGAGATCGTCGACAGCTTCATCGGCCGGGTGTTCGCCGACCTCGCCGCGACGGCGCGCGTGCTCGACGCCGAGACCGTGGTCGTCGGGATGCGACCCGCGGTCGCCATCACGCTCGTGGACCTGGGCCTGTCCCTCGGAGGGGTGCGCACCGCGCTGAACGTGGAGAAGGGGCTGAAGATCCTGCGGCAGGATCTCGGGCTCCCGATGGCCGAGGACCTCGAGGCCATCACGTCGGCGAGCAACCCACTCGCCGGCTGATGGACACGACTGCGCGCGGTTCCCCCTCTCCCCAGGATCTGCCGATCGAGGGGGACGCCGACGTCGTGCGTGTCCGCCAGGCGATGCGAACCTTCGCGATCGCCGCCAGGCTGGGGCTCGTCGAACAGACCAAGGCCGTCACGGCCGCCAGCGAACTGGCCCGCAACACCCTGGTGCACGGGGGCGGTGGCGAGGCCACGATCGAGCTCGTGAGCGACGGCCGTCGACGCGGCGTGCGCGCCACGTTCGTCGACACCGGCGCCGGCATCCCCGACGTCGACCAGGCCCTCACCGAAGGCTGGAGCACCGGCACCGGGCTCGGGCTCGGCCTGTCGGGCAGCCGGCGGCTCGTCGACGCGTTCGACATCGACACGGCGCCGGGCAAGGGAACACGCGTCTGCATCACGAAGTGGGCGCGGTGACACCCGTCGAGGACCTCGAGTGGATCGCGGTCGAGGAGCCGAGCGCGGTTGGAAGGGCCCGGCGGGCCGCGATGGGCCTCGCCAGCCGGCTGGGCTTCGACGAGGACCGCAGCGGCGAGGTGGGCTTGGCCGCGACCGAGCTGGCGACGAACCTCCACCGTCACGCGGCGGCCGGGTCGGTCGCGCTGCGCGTCCGTCGGTCCAGCCGGCAGGCCGCCGTCGAGCTCGTGGTGACCGACGCCGGGCCGGGCATCGACGACCTCGACGCCGTCATGGCGGACGGCCACTCCAGCGCCGGCACGCTCGGCGTGGGTCTCGGGGTCGTGCGCCGCCTGGCCACCAGCTACGACGCCCATTCGGTGCCGGGCCGCGGCACGGTCGTGGTCGCCACCTTCTGGTCGGGCGAGGCACCCCCGGACGAGGACGCGGTCGCCCTGCTCACCCGGCCGATCGCCGGCGAGGTCGTGTGCGGCGACGCCGGTGCGTGGCTGGCCGCCGACGGCGTGCGGACGGTCATCGTCGCCGATGGGCTCGGGCACGGCCCGGTGGCGGCGACGGCGGCACGCGGGGCGGTTCGGGCGTTCGAAGCCACAGGTCCGGCCGAGCCGGCCGACATGTTGGCGGCGGCCCACCGGGCGCTCGCGGGGACGCGCGGCGCGGCCGTGTCCGTCGCCCAGCTCGACGCGGCGGCCGGCCGGGTCCGGTTCGCCGGGGTGGGCAACGTGGCCGGGTGGATCGACGACCGCGAGCACCGTCGCAGGATGGTGTCGTTCCCGGGCATCGTGGGCCACAAGCGACCGCGGATCCGCCAGGTCGACTATCCGCTTGCGCCGGGGGCGCTGGTCGTCCTGCACTCCGACGGCCTGTCCGACAAGTGGGCGATTGACGACTACCCGGGCCTCCGCCGGCACGACGGGCTCGTGGCGGCCGCCACCCTGATGCGCGACGCCGGCATACGGCACGACGACGCGTCCGTCCTCGTGGCCCGGTCTCCGTGAGCGACGATCTGTTCATCGTTCCGATCGAGCGGACCGACGACGTCTTCGTGCTACGGCAGCGCGGGCGCGACGCCTCCGCGGCGGCGGGCTTCGACGAGCCTGACCAGGTCCGCGTGGCGACCGCCCTCAGCGAGGTCGGGCGAGAGGTCCTGGCCGGACCGGTGAAGGGCTCGGCCCGCTTCGCGCTCACGGACGGCGGGCGCACGCTGTCGGTCACGGTCGTCGGACTGCCGGTGGCGGCGTCGCCGACCCCGGCCCTGGCTGCGGCCGCCAAGCTCATGGATGCCGTCGAGCCGGCGGGCACCGACGACGCCCCGACCGTCACCCTGCACAAGCGCCTCCCGGCGGGCCGCTCGTCGGCGGCGGAGGCGGTGCGCAAGGTGCTGGCCTCTGCCCCGACCCATCCCCTGGAGGAGCTGCGGGCACAGAATCACGAGCTCATCGCCACGCTCGACCAGCTCACCGCCCGCCAGGACGAGCTGCTCCACCTCAATGCCGAGCTGGAGGAGACGAACCGCGGCGTCCTCGCCATGTACGGCCAGCTGTCGGACGAGCTCGACGAGACCAACCGGGGCGTCGTCGCCCTCTACGCCGAGCTGGACGACAGGACCGTGCAGCTGGCCGACGCCAGTCAGGCCAAGACCCGCTTCCTCGCCAACGTGAGCCACGAGTTGCGCACCCCGATCAGCTCGGTGCTCGGCCTGGCCCGCCTGCTGGCCGGCCCGTCGCACGCCCCGCTCGACGAGGATCAGCGCTACCAGGTGGACATGATCATCCGGTCGGCCGAGGAGCTGCTGGGGCTCGTGAACGACCTGTTGGACCAGGCCAAAGCCGAGTCGGGGCGCCTGGAGCCCCAGGTGGGGCACGTCGATCTGGCCGAGGTGTTCGCGGACGTCCAGGCGGCGATGAAGCCGCTGAGGAGCCCGGATGTCGAGCTCCGGGTCGAGCCGCCCGCAGGCCTACCCGAGGTCGACACGGACCCCGGCCTCCTCCTGCACGTCCTTCGGAACCTCGTCACCAACGCGCTGAAGTTCACCGAGCAGGGCACCGTGCACCTCAGGGCGCGCGCCCTGTCCCCGCTCGAGGTTGCGATCGAGGTGTCGGACACGGGCATCGGCATCGCCGACGACGACCTCGAGCGGGTCTTCGAGGAGTTCTACCAGGTCAGCGGCCCGCTGCAGGCCCGGCGTCGCGGCACGGGCCTGGGCCTGCCCTACGCCCGCCGGGTGGCCCGCGCCCTCGGCGGCGACCTGTCAGTGACCAGCCAGCTCGGCGTGGGGAGCACCTTCACGGTGAGCCTGCCGGTCCGCTGGTCCCCGGCGCTTGCCACGGCGGCGTCGCCCGGCCGGACCGCCGCCGGGTCCGTCGTCGTCGACGTCGCCCTCGTGGCCGACGACGACGCCGGCTTTCGCCGCATCCTGCGCGGCATGCTGCAGGGAGTGGCCGGTCAGGTGCTCGAAGCGGGTGGCGGCGGGGAGGCGCTCGCGGTGATGGCGAAGGTCGTCCCCGACGTGCTCTTCCTCGACCTGCGGATGCCCGACATGGACGGCGCCGTCGTGCTCGAGCGCATGGCGCAGGTTCCCACGTTGCACGACGTTCCCGTGGTCATCGTGACCTCGGCGGACCTGGAAGGGCCGGGGACCGTGGGCCTCGGTCGCGCTGCCGCCGCCCTCGCGAAGGCCTCGCTCGACCACGCCGTCCTCCACGACGTGCTGGTCGCCGCGTTGGGGGAGCCATGACGTCAGGCGTCGAGCCAGGCACCGCCACGATCCTCGTCGTCGACGACGCCGAGACCAACCGCTACGTCGTCAGCACCTGGCTTCGCAGGGCCGGTTACACGGTCGTGGAGGCCGCCACGGGCGCCGCGGCCCTCGAGGCCATCGCGGGCGGCGGGGTGGACCTCGTCACCCTCGACGTCCGCCTGCCCGACATGAGCGGCCTCGACGTCTGCCAGCGGATCAAGGGCACGCCCCGCACGGCAGCGGTGCCGGTGCTGCATCTGTCGGCCACCGCCGTCGAGACATCCGACCGGTCGGAGGGGCTGCGCCGGGGGGCTGACGCCTACCTCGTCGAGCCGGTCGAGCCCGAAGAGCTCCTCGCCACGATCGGCGCGCTGTTGCGGTACTCCGCGGCCCGTCGCCGTGCGGTGCGCCTCGCCGGCCAGCTGCGCCGCATGCATGACGCAACCCTCACGGCAAGTGCGGCCACCACACCCGAGGGCCTGCTGGCCACCGCCGCCCGCGGGGCAAGTGCGATCTTCGGGGCGGGGGCCGTCGTCGTCGCTTCGGTGGGCGACCGCAGCCTCGTTTCCGTGGCCACGCCGGACGGCGGGGACCAGCAGACGGCCTGTCCGCCGGAACACTCGGCCGAGGTGGCCGCGGCCGTCACCGGTGGAACCGTCGCAGCCGACGCCTTGCCGCCGCTGCCGATCCCCATCGAACCCGATGGCTACGTCGCCGCTGCCCTCACCGATCGGGCCGGCATGCGCTTGGGAGCGATCCTGGTGGCGGCCGCCGCCGCCCCATCGCCGGAGGAGGCGGCCGAGGCCCTCCTGATCCTCGACCAGTTCGCCCATGCGGTGGCCATCTCCGTCGAGAACCTGCGCGCCTACGACCTCGAGCACCGCATTGCGCTGACGCTGCAGCGCAGCCTCTTGCCACCGTCGGCAGTCCCACCGCCCGGGCTCGACGTGGCCGTGCGCTACGAGGCTGCCGCCGCCCACGCCGAGGTCGGCGGCGACTTCTACGAGGTCCTCGAGCTCGACGACGAACGGGTCCTGGCCGCCGTCGGCGACGTCGTCGGCCACTCCCTCCAGGCCGCGACCGTGATGGCGGAGCTGCGCCACGCGCTGCGCGCGTACGCGCTCGACGGCCACGAGCCGGCGGCGGTCCTCGAGCGGCTCGACCGGATCCTGCAGCGCTTCCACCCCACCATCACGGCCAGCGTCTGCGTCGTCCTCATCGACAAGCCGGGCAGGCGCGCCACCGTTGTGAACGCCGGCCATCCCCCGCCCCTGATCCTCGGGCCGGAAGGGCCCCGTTTCGTGCGCGACCACGGACCGGTGCTCGGCGTCGGGCTCGCTCCGCCGCGCCCGGTGACATTCGACCTCCCGGCCGGCGCGACGATCCTGCTGGTCACCGACGGGCTCTTCGAACGCCGGGGAGAGACCATCGACGCCGGCCTGGACCGGATGGCCCAGGTCGCCACATCGTGGAAGGGCACGCTGGACGAGCTCTGCGAGAGCCTCCTCGCCGATGTGGGGCCGGGCAGCGGCGCGAGCGATGACATCGCTCTCCTAGCCGTACGAACGGCGCCGCCGCCCCTGTAGCGGCCGGGGCGTGTCCCCGCCCACACAGCGGGTAGATCGGTTCAGATTGCCGCAACGACGGACCCGACGGGACCAGGTGACCCCACAACAGGAGGCACGGACCTTCGCCGCTGACGCTCGCAACGAGCGGGACGCGCGCCGGATGGTCGCTGCGCGCCTCGACGCCTGGGGCATGGAGAGCGAACGCCAAGCCCTCGAACTCGTCGTCAGTGAGCTGTTCGCCAACGCCGTCTGCCACGGACGCGGTCCCGTCGGGGTCAGCCTCAGCGCCGACGAGGACCTGATCCGGCTCGAAGTGCGCGACGAGGGAGGCGGCCAACCCGCCCTGCAGGTGCCCGACCCGACGGGTGTGCGTCTCGGCGGCTGGGGCCTGCAGCTGGTCGACCAACTCGCCGACGCCTGGGGCACCGAGGTGGCCGACGGGCACACCCTCGTGTGGGCCGAGCGCCGGCGTCGCGGGGCCGTTCCGTCAGCCGGCGGGTGAGGCACCCGCGACTCCGCCGGGTGGACCCCCGCTCGACACGCCGCGGGGTTTCGTGATCGGACGGCCGAGGTAGACCTCGGCATACCCACGACCCAGGAAACGGAGGCAGCGTGGACCTCGGCGAGCGGTTTGGCGAGGATGATCTGACGGTGGCCGTCGCCGAGTCCCTGACCGGCGGCCTGCTCTCGTCCCGACTCGCCCGCATGGAGGGAGCGTCGCAGTGGTTCCGCGGCGGGCTGGTCGCCTACGCGAGCGACGTGAAGCGGTCGCTCCTCGCCGTGCCCCCCGGGCCCGTCGTCAGTGAGAGCGCCGTCCTCCACATGGCGAAGGAGGCCACGCGCCTCTTCGGCGCCGACTTCGCCGTCGCCGTGAGCGGCGTCGGAGGACCCGAACCGCAGGACGGCCTGCCGCCGGGGACCGTGTGGATCGGCGTCCACGGCCCGCATGGCGCCACCGCTCACCTCCACCGCTTCGACGGCGATCCGCCGACCGTCTGCGACCGCACGTGCGACGCCGCTCTGGACCTTCTCGCCGCTGCCGCTCGAGCTTCCTCCTGAGCGTCGGGCACGGGCGCGACCATGGTCCTGCCCGGCGCCGTCGAGGTCCTCCTCTACGAAACACGGCATCCCACCGCGATCTAGCGAACGTCCGGTCGGCCCGAAGGCGCTCCGAGCGGGCCTGACGCTTGGAGGGCTTCTTCGCGTACCGGGCTTTCAGCGGGCTCTCAGCAACACTCCGCCATCGTCTGAGCATGCGCCACCATCGAGAAGGCGGTCCGGGGCCTGTCCGGCGGACATCGGTCCGCCGAGCGTCGAGAGCACTATTCGGGGGCTGCCTGGCTGCGGTCCTGGCGGCCGGGGCCTGCAGCGGGTCGGGGACGGACGGCTCGGCCGGTTCGTCCGATTCGGCGACGACCGCGCAGCAGCCCGACGTCTCGCCCCAGCCCACGGCGCCCGACAGCGACCGGGTGGACCTCGGCGAGCCGTCGTTCTCCGATCCGACCACCATCGACAACCCGCTGTTCCCGATCACGGACCTCCACTCGGCCCTCCTCCTCGGCAACGACGGGGGCCACCCGCTGCGGATCGAGACCGTCCTGCTCCCCGAGTCGAAGGTCATCGAGGTCGACGGCCAGCGGGTCGAGACCCGGACGTCCCAGTTCGTCGCCTACCTCGACGGGCGCATCCACGAGGTCGCGCTCGACTGGTACGCCCAGGACGACGATGGCGCCGTGTGGTACTTCGGCGAGGACGTCGCCAACTACGAGGAGGGCGTCGTCGCCGACACCGAGGGCAGCTGGGTCGCCGGCGAGGACGGCCCGCCCGGCATGATCATGCCCGCCCACCCCCGGGTCGGCGACGCCTACCGGACCGAGAACATCCCCGGCTCCGTCTTCGAGGAGGTCGTGGTCAAGACCGTCGACGTGACCGTGGACGGTCCCCGTGGTCCGGTGGCGGGTGCGATGGTCGGCACCGAGAACCACCTCCTCGAGGGTCACTACGAGGACAAGACGTTCGCCCCCGGCTACGGCGAGTTCCGCTCGGGCGTCGGCGGGAACCTCGAGGCCTTGGCCGTCGCCGTGCCCACCGACGCCGTGCACGGCGGTGTGCCGGCCGAGCTCCAGACCATCTCGGACGGCGCCGACGACATCTTCGAGGCCGCCGACGCGGGGAACTGGAACGACGCCGCCGCGTCCCTGCGGGCGATGAACGGTGCCTGGGCCGCCCACCAGGCGAACGGCCGCATGCCCCCGCTGCTCGCCGTGCGGATGAGCACTGCCCTCGACGCCCTGGCCGGCGACCCGCTGCTGCCCGCCGTCGAGGCCCACAACGCGGAGGGGTCCCGCAACGCCGCCCTCGACGTGGCCCAGGCCAACCTGGACCTGCAGTTGCAGTACCGGCCGACGACCGACATCGACGTTGCCCGCCTCCAGCTCTGGGCCCGCCAGCTGGTGGTCGACGCCCGCAGCGGCGAACCCGACCCCGGCAACGTCGCCGGCGACGTCAGCTCGCTGGGCTGGGTCTGGGACCGGATCGCTCAGACGGTCGACGACTCCACGGCCGACGACGTCGACGCCCGGCTCGACGATCTTCGCAGCGCGGCCGACGACGAGGACCTCGCCGCCGCCGCCCGCGCCGCCGCGCGGTTCCTCGACACCGTGACCCCGCTCTTACCGGCAAGCTGACACCCGGCCGCCTGCGCCGCCGAGGTCGACATCGCTCCCGTCGGGACGGCTTGGGGCCGTGCTCCGTTGCTCAGATCGTCTCGAACACCTCACCGAGATAAACCACGAGCCAGCGGTGGTCCGCGGGGACGGCGTGTGTCAGCGGCGCCCGGAAGCTCAGGGCCTCGACGAGGTCCACGGCCGCATCACGCAGCACCACGGTGGGCTCTGCTGGAGGCCGATCGTGGACGGCGACGTGGTCCGTGACCTCGACCACCACGCAGCCATCGGGTTCGGTCGTCTCCAGGACGAGGGCAGCGGCGGTGGCCGACCCCGACGTCAGCGAGAAGGCGGGCCCGAGCGCGGCCACGAACCGCAGGCAGGCCAGGACCTCATCCGCGTCCTCGGCGACGGCGAGCCCGAGCGGTAACGCGATGTCGCGCTCGTGCACCCAGCAGTCCCACAGGCCGTGGTGGACGAGCAGGCGGATCGGAAGGTGCCCCGCCGGTGCCTCCGCGATCATCGACCACTGGTCGTCGTTCAGCTCGCCGACCAGCTCGCACAGAGCATCGTTGCTCTCGACCAGCTCGGCGAGCGTCTCGGCGGGAGCCGCTGAGCGGACGGCGTCGACCATCGCCGCCGGCGTCGCCTTCGGGTCGAAGCCGGCGAGCACCCGCGTCGCGGAGCCGGCCAGGCCGGCGCTGATCGAGAAGTGCCAGAACCGGTTCACGCCAACGAGGTGGGCGGCCACGTCCTGCACTGTCCAGCCCTCGCAGCGGCTCCCTGCGCTCCACTCGTCGTCGCTCAGCGACCCGAGGAGGGCTTGGAGCCGTCGCCGCTGTCGGATGAACGGCTGGCCCACATCCGCGCCGCCCTGAAGCGTGACGATGGGCGGGCCGTCGTAGCGAGGCACGATCTGCATCACGTGCTCCTGTCGGCGCGGACACGCGGAACGCGCCGCCGGGTCGCGGCCTCGATGGTGCGGTCCCCGCTGGCGTCGCGCCGGGCGAACTGAGGTGCGAGTGCCGTGCGGCAGGGCTCGAGGGTGCGAAGCGGGTCGGTGACCATCTCGGTGGCGATGCTATTGACCGCAGCGCGCGCGGGGAAGGCGCGCCGAGCCGGCCCGGGGCGCGCCTCAGGCGGGCAGGCGGGCGGGGTCGGCCTCGTCGAGAAGGGCCTCGCGGTCCTCGGGGAGCGCGAACCCGGCGTCGATCATCTCCTCGGTCGCGGTCTCGTAGGCGTTCAGGTACTCGTCGCGGGAACCCCAGAGCTCGCCGAGCCGGTCGGCGTCGAGCGGGGTGGTGCGGCCCATCAGGAGGCAGATGATCGACGCGTCCTCGACGGGCATGCCGGAGAGCACGTCGACCGGCGCGTCGACGGCCGGGGTGCGGATGCCGCCTGTCACGTTGCCCACGTCGTCGAGGACGAAGGCCGGGACGGGCCCGGCCACGTCGACCTCCAGGCGGGGCGCCTCCGGCGGCGCCGTGCCGTCCCGGACCCACCTGTCGAGGTGGCGCAGGGCGGCGCGCAGCACGTACGCCTGCTGGCCCCGGTTGATCGGCTGGGCACAGCCGAGGGCGTCCTCGGCGGCGCCGACCTGGAACTTGTCGGCGTGCGCCGTGCCGGCGACCTCCCACAGGCGCAGGCGGTCGCCGTCGGGTTGGCGGGCCGGCAGGTAGCCGAGGATCCCGAGGACGTCGGTCTCGGTCTCCACCAGGATCACCGGCGTCTCGATGTCGGACCTGATCGTGGTCGGCTCCCCACCGATGGTGGAGGCGATGTCGATGCCGGCGTTGGGCTCGCCGAGCGGTGCGGCGGCGCCGCCGCGGCTGTGGACGAGGAACCCGTCGAACGCCCCGGTCAGCGGCTGGACCCCGTTGACGTACGTCGTGAGCGCGTACGCCGACTGCGACTCACCGACGGCGAGCACCCGCTCGACCGCCAGGCCGTCGAGCGGGTCGACCTCGCCCGGCGACCGCAGCGCCCGGGCCACCTGCGTGAAGATGTCGTAGGAGAAGGCGTCGCCGGGGTGGTGGAGGTCGCCGTAGCGATCGGGGTCCTGCGCCCGCAGGCCCCGGCCGAGCCCGGCGCCGGCCGCTCCGGGCACCTCCACCGCCACCGGACCGCCCTCGACGCCGATCCGCTGGGCCGACGCCCCGACCCAGGCGTAGCCGCCGCGCAGCAGCTCGTCGGCGAGGTATGTGTACTCAGCCGGCGCGTCGACGCCCCCGCTGACGTTGAGCCACTCGACGACGACCGTGCCGTTGAACGCCGCCGGATCGTCGGGCCGGCGCACCACGACGCGCGTCATGTATGCCGCCTCGTCGCCGGGTTCGAGCTCGAACGTGCCGTCGGCGGGCAGCGATCCGGCGGACGTATACGACGTCGCAGTCCCGGCCGCCGTGTACTCGGCCTCGGCATAGCCGGCGTCGTCCAGCGCCGGGCCGGGACCGCTCGCGGCGAGGAACACGCCAGCGCCGCCCTCCAGGGGGCCACCGAACGCCGCCGCCGGGCCCTCCTCGCGGGTCGTCATCGTCGTCGTCATCGTCGTCGAGCTCACTTCCTCGGCGCCGTCGTCCCCCGACGAGCACCCGACGGCCACACAGGCCAGCACGAGCGCGGCGGTGACACCGGCCGATCTCAAGCGCATCGATCGTCCCCTCGTTCCGGTAATTCCCTTCTAAAGGAATTACGGTGCCGAGGTCAAGCCGACGGTGGGTCGAGCAGCGTGCCCTCGATCAGGCGGCCGAGCACGTCCAGAGCGGCGTCGAACGCATCGGCGCCCCCTCCCCCGGCCAGCAGCGTGATGCCGGCGCCGACGGCTTCGATGAGCGCCACGGCCCCGGCCGGGTCGACGTCGCCGGCGACGTCGCCGGCCTCGAGGCCGACACTGACGATCGACCGTATGAGCGCCGACGGCACGCCGCCGTCGTCGCCGAGCCGTTCCCGCACCTCCGGGTTCCAGCGGGCTTGGAGGACGACGACGCCGAAGAAGGCCACGAGCGTGGGATCCTCGGCGTGCAGCGACCGCAGCACGTCGACGAGCGCCCGGAGGCGGGACCGCGTGTCCGCCAACGGCAGCACCCGCCGCATCACCTCGTCCCCCATACGGGCCAGCGTCGCGGTCGTTACCTCGGCGAACAGGTCGGGCTTCGAGTCGACGTAGTGGTACAGCGCTCGTGACGTGATGCCGGCGGCCCGGGCGATGTCGGCCAACGACGTGCGCTCGTAGCCGGTCGCCGAGAAACGGGCGCGGGCGGCGTCGAGGACGCGCGCCCGCGTGTCGTCGCTGCGGCGGCCGGGGGGCCGGCCCCGCCGCGCTCGCCCGGCGCCCTCGGCCGTCATGGACCGGAGGTTACGCACGGACCTCGGCGCGCCTCGGCCCGCCTCGTCGCGCCGAGGACGTGGGACGTGCGGCGGGCCGCCGGCGGGCACGGCGGGGCGCTGCCGCACCGGGTGTCACGAGGGGCGTGGTTGGCGGCGTTGGCCAACGCGCGTCGGATCGCCGCGATCTGCCACGCCCGGTGGCCGGTGGCTCAGTCCACGAGCGAGGCGGCGTGGTCCGGCACGTAGGTCTGGGTGTCGCGCGGAGGCCGCTCGTACCCCGTCGACCTGGGCCGCTTCGGCAGAGTGAGCGGCAGGCGGGTGACCTCGTGGTAGTCGATCGTGCTCAGCAGGTGAGCGATCATGTTTATCCGCGCGCGCCTTTTGTCGTCGCTCTCGACCACATACCACGGCGCCTCGGGGATGTCGGTGTGCACCATCATCTGGTCCTTGGCGCGGGAGTAGTCCTCCCACCTTCTGACCGACTCGAGATCCATCGGCGACAGCTTCCACTGCCGCATCGGGTCGGCCAGCCGGGACCGGAAGCGCGCCTCCTGCTCGGCGTCGCTCACTGAGAACCAGTACTTCCGCAGGAGCACGCCGTCCTCGACGAGCATCCGTTCGAAGATCGGGCACTGGTGCAGGAAGCGGTGGTACTCGTCGGCGCTGGAGAAGCCCATCACCCTTTCAACCCCCGCCCGGTTGTACCAGGACCGGTCGAACAGGACGATCTCGCCCGCCGCCGGCAGTTGGGAGATGTAGCGCTGGAAGTACCACTGCGTGCGCTCGCGCTCGGTCGGTGCGGGGAGCGCGACGATGCGAGCGACGCGGGGGTTGAGGTACTGCGTCACTCGTTTGATCGTGCTGCCCTTGCCCGCGGCATCACGCCCCTCGAACACCAGGACGAGGCGCTGGCCATCGGCTCTCACCCACTCTTGGGCCTTGACCAACTCGGCCTGCAGCCGGAACAGCTCTCGTTCATACGGTTTCCTCGGCATGCGGTCACTTGCTGCGGCCGTTTTCGTCCTGCCCGTGCTCTTGGCCATGGTTGCGAGGGTACGGCGGGATCGGCGCCGCCGCCTGCGGGCACCTGACTCCAGTCGCCGACGACCATCCCACCTCGGACCTCCCTATGGAGAAGGCGCGAAGTCCTCCGACCGGAGGCCGTTCCCGGGTCTTCCCGAACGCCGAGTCTGGGGTTCTGGCGGCGCGTCCCGTGTTCAGACAGAGTGTGCGGCGGGCCGCCCCCGAGCCTCCTGATCCGCGCCGCCGAGAGAGAGCGGGACCATCGTGTTGCTGTTCGATGCCCTCGACCGGGCCACCGAGGAGCTTCGCGTGCGCCTGTCAGGGTCGGGCGTCAGGACTGGTCGGGCCCGACGCCCTGCGAGGACTGGGACGAGCACCATCTCGTCGCTCACGTTGTAGGTGGCAACCGGTTCGCCGCCATGATCCTCGATGGGATGCCGGGGGCCGCCGCCGTCGATCAGGTGATGGACATGCGCCAGCTGGGCGACGATCCGATGACCGACTTCGACTCGAGCGCCACCAACCAGCGGGACGGGTTTCCACGCCGAGCGTGCCCTCGTCCGACCTGTAGAACATCCGCTCGGCGTGGTGACGGGCGAAGCCTTCCTGCAGATGCGGGTGATCGACCTGACGCTGCACGCCTGGGACCTGGCGCGGGCCATCGGGGTGGACGCGAGGCTCGATCCCGGCCTGGTCGAGCTGGTTCTTAGGATCGTCGAGAGCTCACCCGGCGGCATGGGCTTCGGCATCACACCGCTGGGCCAGGTGTCTCCCGCCGCTACCGCACAGGCACGCTTGTTGGATCTCGCCGGTCGCTGCTGACCCGCGAGGTCGGGGATGCGGCCCGGGTGTCACGGAACGCCGGGGACGGTGTCACGGTGGTGTCCCCAAACGGGTGGATGCATCGCGTCCGACCCCTACGGCATATGAAGGCGACCCCCCGACACTCCATTGGGCGCTCGTCTATGGGATCGTCCGATGGTCGTGCGATCGCCGGTGAATCCGCCGTCGTCGGGGTCAGTCGATGCTCACGGTGGTGCACGGCGTGGCGTAGAGGTCAGCCGCGTCGAGCCTCAGCACCCATCGAATCATCACCGTCCCACCCGAGAACGGAACAACGTCCGCCGCGCTGAAACGTGCTGAGGTATGACCATTGCTGCGCAAGTCCGTATTCAGGACCGCTGTTTGCGTGAAGTCCGTGAAGTCCCCCTCTTCGCAGAACTGGATCCACACCCCGTAGTCCGTGGATGGGGCCGCTGCGCGGGTGACCCCTGATCGCCGCATCTGAGCGCATCAGCGCGTGCCATTCGGCTCTCCGCCCATTCGGCCGTACGAGATCGCATCCATCCGCCCGCCCGGGCCGGCGCGTCAGCTACGTGGCTCGGTGCTGGCGCACCTGAACCTGGCGGGTCCAACGGACCGCCCCGCCCGGCTCTGGGGATCAAGGGGGCTCGAGAACGCCGTCCCAGTGCCGTCGGCCCCGCGACGGCTGACGATCTCCGCCTCGACTCTCATGAATCTGAGCGCCGCTACGACGAAGGCCGTGAAGAGCACGGCGCCAGCGACAACCAGCCCGACACCCAGCCAGATGGCAGCCACAAGGCACACGTCAGCGGCAGCAAGCAGGACGAGGACGACCACGATGCGCGGCTCCAACCCCCGGACCGTTCGGCTTCGCCAGAGCTGGTCAGTTCGTGACGTCGTCACGGCGTCATGCCTGGGAGCGGGCGGCCACGTTGGCGCCGGTGCCGTAGACGACGGTGGCCCTGGTGGCGAGGGCGCCCACGCTGAACGCGCGGGTCCCCGCCGGGGCTATGAACGCGCCGTTCCAGGGCCCGAAGCTTGCGGCGGAGGTGCTCTCGGCGAAGAAAACCTGGTCGCCACCTGTGCGGGGGACCGTCCAGGTGACGAAGACGTGGTCGACCACACCGGACGTGGCCGACGCCGCCACCTTGGGCCCGAAGCCGCCGGTGTTGAACCGGTGGGTCCCGAAGGGCCCTTCCGCGTTGCTGGCGAACATGATGAAGCCGTCGCGGACCCAGGTGATGAACGCGACGCCGGCCCTGATGTAGATGTCGGGCGACCCGTTGTTGGTGCCGAGGCTGGCGAAGAGCCGCTCGGGCTCCCACGTCCCGGGCGTGACACAGCAGGGCCACTCAGCGTGACCATTGTCATGGCGGCGCGCGCGTTTGCCGCGGTGGGCGGCGGGTAGGCCTCGCCGGTTACCCAACCCAGGAGCACGAGAATGCCCGAGAAGAAGTCCGGTCTGGTCGACAAGCTGGCCGGCAAGGTCAAGGCGGCGGCGGGCAACATCGCCGGCGACCGGGACCTCGCCGAGGAAGGCGAGCTCCAGCAGGCCAAGGGAGCACGGGCCGACGAGGCGGCCCGCCTCGAGGCCGAGGCCGAGCAGGCCGCCGACGAGGCGCGCACGAGGGCCGAGGTGGAATCCAACGCAGTCGAGCAGGCGCGCCTCCAGGCCGAGATCGACGAGGCCGAGCGCCTCGACGACATCGAGCGCCAGCGCCGTGCCGAGGAGGCTCGCGCCGCGTCGCTGGCGGACAAGCGCAGCGACGTGGCCGAACGGCTGGAGGAGGCGGAGCAGTCCGCTCTCGACCGCCAGGAGCAAGCCGTCGAGGTCGACGAGGCGCTGGCTCAACGCCGCGCCGACGAGATCGAGCGCCAGGCCGCGCAGTCTGAGCGAGCTGCGGACACGCTCGACGCCGCCCGTAGGAACATCGAAGAAGGATGACGATGCAGATCAAGGAAATCCCCCGCGACGCTCTCGAGCTGAGCTTCCGCGGCGCCCGCCTGCCTCTGACCGTGGCCGAGAAGCTGCTGGCCCGCGGCGACTCGAGCTGGCCTCCCGCCCTCGTGTTCGACAAGGTCGAAGCCGGCGTCAAGCACATCGTCGGGCGGGCCACCCGCGACGAGACCCTGCAGGCCTCAGGCCGGCTCCAGCGTGCGGAGGTGACCAAGCGCCAGGAGGCCATGGCCGAGCGGGCCCGCGCCGCCGAGGAGGAGCAGCAGGCCGAAGCCCGCGCGGATGCCCGGCTCGACGACCTCGCGACCAAGCGCGAGGCCGTCGAGGACGCCGAGGTCGAGCGCGAGCTACAGATCGAGCAGGCCGAGCGCGAGGCTCGCGAGAGAGCGGCCAAGGAGGCCGAGGCGAAGCGGTCCGCCACCCGGACCACCGCGGCCAAGCGCAAGCAGGCCGTGTCCAAGCGTGCCACGCGTGCCGACGCCGAGCGTTTGGAGGCCGAGTCGCAGGCGCTGCGCGCCGAGCAGGCGGCCGTCGAGGCACGTGGTGAGACGCTCGGCCTCGACAAGGCGGTTCAGGCCAAGAAGTCGGCGCGGCGCGCGAGGTGATCGTCTTCGGCGGCGGGCGCGGCCCCCGTGTGGCCGGCGGCGGGCGCGGTTGCCTGGCGATGCTGCTGCTGTCGCTGGTCGTGTCCGTCGTCCTGACGGTCATGCTCAACGTGCTGATCCGGCTGCTCTGAGCTCAGGGCCCGTCGTGGCCGGTGGCAGCAGGAGTCGACCACGCGACCGCGGCCCTTGCAGACCAAGCCCATCGACCGCCGTCTCTCTCTACCTCAACCCCGGCCGGCGTCCGTGTTCGTCAGCGCATCAGGGACGCCGGCCGAGGTTCGATCAGACGACCGCGAGCGACTTCTTCAGGAGCAGCTGGACCGCATGGTCACCGGCACCGTCGGCCAGGAGGTCAGCGGCTGCGCAAATGGCACCGCCGAGACGAGAGTCGCGGCTCACGGTGACGGTGAAAGACCCGGGATCGACGGTGTAGGCGATGCCGGCGAAGACCACGTCGAACGAACCCACGTCGACCGTCAGCGTCGCCACGGTCTCTCCGCATACCGGCGTGAACGTCGCGGTAACCGTGTCGTCGACGGTGGCGGTGAGGTCACCCCACGTCGCCGTCCCCGACAGGATGCCTGTCACCGTCGCGCTCGTCGTCGTGGTGTTCACGGAAGTGAGCGTGAAGGTGGCGTCGACGGTGAGCGGCTCGCCGAGCACCGTGGTCTCGTAGCTGAACGGAACGGTGGTCGTTCGTGGGGCGGCCGATGCCGGCGTGGGCGCCAGCAGGGTCAGCAGAGCAAGCACGACGGCCGCAGCGGCCGATCGAAGGGCGATGCGCATGTGAGACTCCTGGTGCGGGTTGTGGGTTGCGACGTGCCGGCGCTACCCAACCAGGAGCGCGTGAACCGCCGAGCAGAAGGGCACCAGCGCGCCGCAGCGCATCATGGCCCGCCGACGCGTGCGCCCGGGCAGTTCCCGTCGCTTCCAGGCGATCGAAGCGGCCTACTCGAGGACGAGGGCGGCATCGTTAGGATCCACACACAAAAGCCGCCGCCGCCTGGGTTAGGTTCTCGGACGCCAGCGGTCGCCGAAAAAGTGGCGTGGCTCATCCTGAGGTCGGCCGGGGACGACGGTTACTTAGGGCCCTCCTTCGTCACTCGACTCGCCGCAGCCATCGACTCCCGGACCTGGTTGAGAACCACCACGAGGTAGAGCGCTCGGTCCGTCGGCAACCGGCCTGTCGGTCGGGAAACCGAAAGTGACCAGGGCCGAAGCCCTGGTCACCATGAGTCGGGCTGACAGGACTTGAACCTGCGACCCCTTGACCCCCAGTCATCGCCGGGCCGTCCCGGCGAGTACCGGCCCATACGAACCTGTCGCTCTGACCAGGGAAACATCGGCCCGCCGTCGGGTTCCGTCGGGTCCCGTGCGGCCGGGTTAGCGCCCTGGTGTGACCAATCTGTGACCAGCGTCAGCCCGCCGGACACGCTGGAGCGCCACCATGACCTCCGACAGGGCTCGGCCCGCCTCGGTCGGCTCGTAGATCGAACCCGGGCCGTCGGGCTTGGGTCGGATCTCGATCACCCCGGCGCGCTCCAGCTCTCGCAGGCGCTTCGAGAGCAAGCCGCGAGACAGGCCCGGGGCGCCATCGGCGATCTCGTTGAAGTTGCGGCATCCCAGGATGACGATGTTCCGGAGGATGATGATGGCCCAGCGCTCGGCCAGCAGCTCCGACGCCCGAGCAATCGGGCAGTACTGCCCGTAGGTCCTCACGCCGACAGCCTCGCAGCGCGTGCGAGGGGACACCAGTGCACACTCTGAACCTCGCCCGTGGCGGCCGCGGCGGTGACGCCACATGGGAGACGGAGCCCGGTTTGGCTGGAGGGGTGGGACGCGCGAGACCCTCCGGGAGGCCGTCGGCTGCAGGCGTGGAGACGAGCCCGACCACGGGGAGTCGGAGCGCTTGCGGCGATTCGCGGCCACGTCGACGAAGAGGCGGTCATACGTTGCGCCGACGCTCCCATCGACCGGATCCAGTCGGCGGCGCTTCACCATCCTGAGCGATGATTCGTGCCCGCTTTGGGCCGCCCGGGGTAGGTCCTGGTCCGTCACCACGAGTGGCCCAGATCGACGGGAGCCTGACGTCGCTCCAGCGGGAGCGCGGCCGTCCACGACCGGCCAACACAGTCCGGGGCCCCGCAGCGGGGCTACTGATACCGTGCCGTGATGCACCGATCGGGTGGGCGATGAAGGCCGCAGTCTGCGAAAGATACGGGCCTCCGGAGGTCGTGCAGCTAAGGGAGGTTCCGAAGCCCGTGCCGGCCGACGGCGAAGTGCTGGCCAAGGTGTTTGCGACGACGGTCAATTCCGGCGACACCCGCGTGAGGGCACTGCGCGTCCCCCGCGGACTGAGCCTGCCGATGCGGCTGAGACTCGGCTTGACCAAGCCGAAGCGGCCTATCTTCGGCTTCGAGATGGCCGGGCAGGTCGAGGCGGTGGGGACGGCAGTCACTCGCTTCCAGCCGGGCGACAGGGTGGTCGCCTCGCGCGGGTTCGACTTCGGCTGCCACGCCGAACACGTGACCGTGGCCGAACAGGGAGCGATGGCGAGGATCCCCGAGAACCTGAGCTATCAGGATGCCGTGGCACTCTGTTTCGGCGGTACGACTGCTCTCACCTTCTTCCGGCTGGGGAAGCTCGCCTCGGGTGAAACGATCCTGATCAACGGTGCCTCCGGCGCGGTCGGCGCCATGGCCGTGCAACTCGCCAAACACCTCGGCGCCGAGGTGACCGGCGTGTGCAGCGGCGCGAACGCGGAACTGGTCAGGGGCCTCGGGGCCGACCATGTCATCGACTACAGAGCGGAGGATTTCACGCGCAACGGGCAGCGCTATGACGTGATCATGGACAATCACGGCAACGCCCCCTACGCGCGGGTCAAGGGCTCGCTGAAACCTGGCGGCCGCTTCCTGATGGTCATCGGCGATCTCTGGCAGATGCTCGCCGCGTCGCGGCAGAAGGCCGTGATCACCGCCAGCGAGAACGATTCCTCGATCACCGCCGACGGCTATCGAAGGCTCATGTCGCTGGCCGAGGAGGGAGTGTTGAAGCCGGTGATCGATTCGGTCGTGCCGTTCGCGCAGATCGTCGAAGCGCATCGCCGGGTCGACGGCGGCCACAAGGTCGGGAGCGTTGTGGTCACGTTGGAGCAGGACGGCTGATCGGCTCCGCGCACTGCCCCTTCGGCCGGATCAGTGGGCATGCCCACGATGCTGGACCCGAGAGTCCGCATCACCCGTCCGCCTTAGCAGGCGCATACATTCACGTGCGGTCGGTCGCGGGCAGGGCGAGGTCAGTACCAGTGGGCCGCCGGGCTGGCAGCCGCCCGGTGGGCGGCTGGCCGGCCGACCGGCTCTCCCACGCCCACCTGGACGCCGCATACGCCGAGATGCTGGGCGGGGGCCGGCGGGTGTTCCACCGCGGGCAGGGCACCGAAACGACCGACGAGCCGATGTCGACCCGCAGCGTCGAAGTGGTCCACAAGACGATCAAGGCGGCGTTCCAACTCGCCGTCGACAAGGGGGAGTTGACACGGAACCCCGCAGCGCTCGCCATTCCCCCGGCCGTGGTCGACCAGCGGCGCACCTGGTGGAACCCCGAGCAGGTGGGACAGTTCTTGTCGTTCGTGGCCAACCGTTCGGACCTGCCGGCCGGTCTGGTCGAGGTCATGGCCGACACCGGGGGCCGATGGGGCGAACTGCTCGCCCTGGCGCTGGGAAGACGTCGACCTGGACGGGGCGACGGCCACGATCCGGCGTCAGCTCGTGGAGCACCCGGACAGCCGGGACCTGGGGGCTCGGCCCACCAAGCGGCCCCGAGCAAAGGCAACCGTGGGGCTCCACCCGGGGACGGTGACCGCCCTGCGGCGTCGGCGGGCCGAGCAGAGCGCCGACCGCTTAAAGATGGGCACCGGGTGGCCTGGTTCCGGGAGCGTGCACGAAGGGCTGATATTCACGTGGGCCGACGGGACCGCTATTCGTCCGTCGAGCCTGACGCGACTGGTCGCCAGGCTTTCAATGGAAGCCGGCCTCCCCCGTATAACGCCGCACGGTCTACGGCACAGTTTCGCTACGGCGGCCCTCACCGCTGGCGTGCAGATCGAGGTCGTGGCCGCCCGGCTGGGGAATACGGCCAGGGTCGTGCAGGAGGTCTACGCCCATGCTCTGCCGGCGGACGACCAGTCGGCCGCGCAGCTGGTCGGGGACCTTTACCGGCGTGGCGTGACCAATCTGTGACCAACGCGGTAGAGCCGGCCCGTTGGGACCGGCTCTGACCTGGTCGGGCTGACAGGACTCGAACCTGCGACCCCTTGACCCCCAGTCAAGTGCGCTACCAAACTGCGCCACAGCCCGACGGGACTGTGAACTGTAGCAAGCTCCCGCCGCCGCCTGGCCACTCGGATGCGGGCCGCCGACCGCCCGGTGGCTCAGCCGGTCGGGGCCTCCCCCTCCATGGCCTCGCCGTCGTCTCCTCCGTGGGGCGACTCGATCTCCTCGATCGTCTCCAGCACGGCGTCCTGCTGGTCCACGATGCCCTCGCGCTCGGCGGTCGACGGGGCCTGGTCGTCTCGCTGCTCTGCGTCGGTCATGACCCGCTGCTACCCGTTCCGGCCCTCGCCCACCCAAGCTCCCGCCGGATCAGTGCAGCGGCGGCTGGACGGTGACGATCCAGCCGATGACCTGCACCAGCCGCCACCCCAGGTACAGCACGACCACGGCGATCAGCAGCTTGAAGTGCCACGGCGTCTTCTCGTCGACCTCGCCGTCGGCCGCCTTGGCACGGTCCGCCGCCAGCTTCCCGGCGTCGGCCACGACCCGACCACACGTGGGGCACGAGCCGTCGGCCTCGAGGCTGTTCGGGTTGAGGAACCGGCTGCACGTCTCGCACCAGGGCATCGCAGTCGCACACGGTACGCGCCCGCCGCCCGAGCCGGCACACGCCCCTTGGTCCGAGCCGGCACACGCCCCTTGGTCCGAGCCGGCACACGC
>Ga0126307_10000063_pt1 | contig 58604 bp, 57 predicted proteins | sample Plot28_FD_89955 | JGI IMG/M metagenome (GOLD analysis project Ga0126307, IMG submission 89955) | Serpentine soil microbial communities from UC McLaughlin Reserve, CA, USA - Plot28 | ecosystem: Environmental > Terrestrial > Soil > Grasslands | place: USA: UC McLaughlin Reserve, Lake County... | reverse complement strand
CCGCACGGTTGCCCGAGCCGGCAGCGCCGCCCGTGGGGCCGGCCGCACGGTTGCCCGAGCCGGCAGCGCCGCCCGTGGGGCCGGCTGCCCAGCCGACCGAGTCGCCCGCGCAGCCCGTCCAGCCCGCCGCCCAGACACCCGAGCCGGCATCGCCGCTCGTGGGGCCGGCTGCCCAGCCGACCGAGTCGCCCACGCAGCACGTCGAGTCCGCCGCACGGATGCCCGAGCCGCCGGCATCGTCGCCCGAGGCCGCCGAGGCGGGACGGGCCTGATGCGCCCGCACCCCGGGCTCACGCTCACCGGGCAGGCCGCGGGGTCGGTGGGCGCGCACGGTCCGCAATCCCCGCACGCCGGGCTGTTCGCCCCCCGGTGGGCCCTCGCCGACCGGTACGGCGCCGACGAGGCGGGCTTCTTCGCCCCCCGCTGGACGCCCGCCGGTCGCCTCGGCGCCCCGGTCGACCAGGGCGTGTACGAGGAGAACCCGCCGTGGGACTGATCCGCCTGTCCGTCAAGGTGGGCGGCGGCGCCTACCCGGTCGTCGTCGGTCCCGGCGCCCTCGGCGAGCTGGCCGGGGTGGTGCCTGCCGCCGCCCGCCGGGTGGCGGTCGTGACGCAGCCGGGCATCGGCGTCACGGTCGACCCGGGTCGCGAGCACGAGGTGTTCGCGGTGGGCGACGGAGAGGCGGCCAAGACGCTCGCCACCGTCGAGGACCTGTGCCGTGCGTGGTCGCGCTGGGGCCTCACCCGGGGCGACGCGGTCGTCGCCGTGGGCGGCGGTGTCGTCACCGACACTGCGGGGTTCGCCGCCGCCGTCTACCACCGGGGCGTGGCCGTCGTGCAGGTGCCGACCACGCTGCTCGGCATGGTCGACGCCGCCATCGGCGGCAAGACCGGCGTGAACCTGCCCGAGGGCAAGAACCTCGTCGGCGCGTTCCGGCAGCCCCGGGCCGTCGTCTGCGACACCGAAACGCTCGCCACGCTGCCGGCCCGCGAGCGGCGCAGCGGCGATGGCGAGATGGCCAAGTACCACTTTCTCACCGGCGACGATCTCGCAGCGCTGCCCATCGACGAGAGGGTGGCGGCATGCGTGCGCATCAAGGCCGCCGTCGTGGCGGCGGACGAGCGTGAGGCCCCGGACGACCGCCGGGGCCGGGCCAGGCTCAACTACGGCCACACGCTCGCCCACGCCCTCGAGACCGCCGGGCGCTACGGCCTGCGCCACGGCGAAGCGGTGGCCGTCGGCCTCGTCTACGCCGCCGAGCTGGCCCGTCACCTGGGGCGGATCGGCGACGCCCGGGTGGCCGACCACCGGCGGGTCGTAGCCGGCTACGGGCTCGACGCCGCTCTGCCCGCCGGGACCGACCCGGCCGAGCTCGTGGCGCTCATGGGCCGGGACAAGAAGGCGATCGACGGGCTGACGTTCGTCCTCGACGGCCCCGACGGGGTCGAGGTCGTGGCCGGCGTCGCCCCCGACGACGCCCTCGCCGCCCTCGCCCGCATGGACCGGCACACGGCGTCGGCCCCTCGTTTGCCCGCCGGCACGTCGCCTGCTCCCGGCGCCACGGGAACCGCCGAGGCTCCGTCTGCCGCCGGCGCCGCATCGGCCCCTGGCGCCCCCGGAGCTGCCAGCGCGTCATCTGCGGCCGGCGCCTCGCCGGCCTCCGATGCCGGAGCGGCCGGACCCGGCCCGGCTGGGGACGCCGGGCGGCCGGCGTGACTGAGCCCGGCGTGGCGCTCGGCGCCGCCGTCGACCCGGCGGAGGTCGCTCCGGCCACGGCCGGCCAACCCGGGCGTCCGCTCGTGCTGCTGCTCAGCGGGCCGAACCTGAACCTGCTCGGCGACCGCCAGCCCGAGGTCTACGGCTCGGCCACCCTGGAGGACCACGTCGCCGCGGCCACGGAGGCGGCCGCCAGCGCCGGGCTCGCCGTCGAGCACGTCCAGTCGAACCACGAGGGTGTCCTGATCGACGCCGTCCACGGCGCCCGCGGGCGCTGCGCCGCGATCGTGATCAATCCCGGGGCGTTCACCCACTACGCCTGGGGTTTGCACGACGCGCTCGCGGCGTTCGACGGCCCGGTCGTCGAGGTGCACCTCTCGAACCCCGACGCCCGCGAGCCATGGCGCCGCACGTCGGTCGTGTCGCCGGTGGCCACCGGCACGATCGCCGGGCTCGGCGGCCACGGCTACGTGCTGGCCATCGCCGCTGTCGCCCGCCTGCTCGCCTGAGCGTCCACCGGCGTCGGCGCCCGCGCCGCCGACCCGCGCCCAGCGCCCGCGTCCGCGCCCGCGCCCGCACCCGCACCTCCCCCGATTCTGGCAGCGGTCACTTCGCCCCTCAGCGCTCAGCGCCGCCAGAACGGCCGGTGGCCGGTCCGTGCCAGCCTGTCTCAGCGTCCGGCGGGTCAGCGCCGCCGGAACGGCCCGTGGCCGGCCGTGCCTCGCCAGCAGCCGGCCGATCAGCGTCGCCGGAACGGCCGGTGGCCGGCCGTGCCTCGCCAGCAGCCGGCCGGTCAGCGTCGCCGGAACGGCCGGTGGCCGGCCGTGCCTCGCCAGCAGCCGGCCGGTGAGCGTCGCCGGAACGGCCGGTGGCGGCCCAAGTACGCCGACCCTCAGCGCTTCGGTCGGTCGAGCCACTTGTCGCCGTGGGTGGGCTGCCACGCGGCGAGCAAAGCCAGCAGCTCGTCGACCTCGCGGGCCACGAGCAGCAGCGCCCGGTGCTCGGGGCGCACGAATCGCTGCTCGACCGCCCTGTCGGCAAAGGCGAGCAGCGGGTCGAAGTAGCCGGTCGGGTCCAGCATCGAGCACGGCTTGTCGTGCACACCGAGCTGCGTCCAGGTCAGCGCCTCGAACAGCTCGTCGAGCGTGCCGAACCCGCCCGGCAGCATCGTGAACCCGTCGCCGAGGTCGGCCATGCGGGCTTTGCGCTCGTGCATGGTGGCGGTGACCTCGAGCTGGGAGAGCCCGGTGTGGGCGATCTCGCGGGCGACGAGCGCCTCGGTCATCACGCCGATCACCTCGCCGCCGGCAGCCAGGGCGCCGTCCGCCACCGCGCCCATGAGACCCACGTGGCCGCCCCCGTAGACGAGTCCGATGCCCCGCTTCGCGAGCGCGGCGCCGAGGGCCGTGGCCGTGGTGACGTGGCGCGGGTCGGCGCCGGGGCTGGAGCCGCAGAAGACGGTGAGTCGGGCGATGTCCACGGCCGGATCTGATCGCGCCGGGAGGGGCCGCGGCGAGCGAGTTGGTCGCGGGCCGACCGGGCAGCACCCGTAGGCTGACCGGCGATGACGTTCGCCCTCTCGTCGCTGCCCCCGATGGATGTGGTCGGCCGGCTGCCCCGCCTCCGTGCCGCCTTGACCGAGGTCGAGGGCGGATGCGACGGCCTGCTCGTGACCAACCTGACCAACATCCGCTATCTCACGGGCTTCACAGGATCGGCCGCCGTGCTGCTCGTCACCGCCGACGACCTCGTGTTCGTCACCGACGGCCGCTACCGCGACCAGGCCGGCGCCGAGCTGGACGCCACCGGGGTCGAGGCCACCGTCGCGATCGGCCGCACGGCCGACGAGCAACGCGACCACCTCGTGGACCCGATCGGTGGTTTGACCACCCTCGGCCTCGAGGCCGACGACGTGAGCTGGGCGCAGCAGCGCCGCTTCGCAACGGACTGGTTCGCGGGCACAGAGATGGTCGCCACCGGCGGCCTGGTCGAGCGACTGCGCAGCGTGAAGGACGCCGGCGAGGTCGCCCGCATCGAGGCCGCATCCTCGATGGCCGACGCCGCCCTGGCCACGGTGCGCCACCGGCTCGGCGAGGGTGCCACCGAGGCCGAGATCGGGCTCGACCTCGAGTGGGAGATGCGTCGCCTCGGCGCCGAGGGCCCCTCGTTCGAGACCATCGTGGCCTCCGGCCCGAACGGGGCCATGCCCCACCACCGGGCCGGGCACCGCCGCTTGGGCGAGGGCGACCTGGTCGTGCTCGACTTCGGAGCGCTGGTCGACGGCTACCACTCGGACATGACCCGCACCCTCATGGTGGGTGAGCCCACGCCCACGCAGGCCCGCATGTTCGACGTCGTGGCCGAGGCGCAGCGGGCCGGGGTCGCCGCCGTGCGGGCCGGGGTCGAGGTCACGGAGGTCGATGAGGCGTGCCGGGCCGTCATCCGCGACGCCGGGTGGGAGGACGCGTTCAGCCACGGCACCGGCCACGGCGTGGGCCTCGACATCCACGAGGACCCCAGGGTGTCCTGGTCGGCCGCTGCTACCCTGGTCGACGGCCACGTCGTCACCGTCGAGCCCGGCGTCTACCTCGCCGAGCACGGCGGCGTCCGAATCGAGGACACGGTCGTGGTCACCCCCGATGGCAGCCGCACTCTCACGCGTGCGCCCCGGGACCCAGACCTCTGACCGTCGCGCCAGGAGCACTCCGATGGCCGCCACTACCACCAACGACCTCAAGAAGGGCATGACCCTCGACCTGCCCGAGGGGTTGTTCCAGGTCGTCGACTTCCAGCACGTCAAGCCGGGCAAGGGTCCGGCCTTCGTGCGCACGACGCTGCGCAACCTGCGCACCGGCAACGTGCTCGATCGCACGTTCCGGGCCGACGAGAAGGTCGAGCGCGCCAACGTCGACAAGCGCGAAATGCAGTACCTCTACCGCGATGGCGACGATTACGTCTTCATGGACGCGGCCACCTACGAGCAACTCCACGTGGGCACCGTCTCGCTGGGCGACGCTGCGAACTACATCGTCGACGGCTCGACCGTCACGGTGCAGTTCTGCAAGGACGAGATCATCGGCACCGACCTGCCCGCCGCCGTCGAGCTGACCGTGAGCGAGACCGAGCCCGGCATCCAGGGCGACCGGGTCTCCGGCGCCCGCAAGCCGGCGACGCTCGAAACCGGCATGGTGGTGCAGGTGCCCCTGTTCGTCGAGAAGGGCGAGCGCATCAAGGTCGACACCCGCAGCGGCGAGTACCTGACCCGCGCCTGATCGGCGGCCGCACCCCATGAGCGACTTCGAGCCCTCGGAGGTCGAGAGCAGGCGAGGCGCCCGCGAGCGGGCCCTCGAGCTGCTCTACGAGGCCGAGGCGAAGGGCATCAGCGTGGAGGAGGTGCTAGCCGGCCTGCCGGTCGCTCCGGTCGAGATGGCCGTCGAGCTGGTTCGGGGCGTCGCCGCCCACGCCGAGCGCATCGACGAGATCGTCACGCGGCGGGTGGCCCCCCGATGGACCCTCGCCCGCCTCGCCGCCCTCGACCGGGCGGTGCTGCGCCTCGGCACCTATGAGCTGCTCGAGCGGCCCGACCGCTCCCAGGCCGTGATCATCAACGAGGCCGTCGTGCTGGCCCGGCGCTACGGCACCGACGCGTCCCCCCGCTTCGTGAACGGCGTCCTGTCGGCCGTGGCCGCCGAGGTCCGGGGCGACGAGCCCGCCCGCCGACGTCCGGTCCAGACCGGCGACGCCGGGGCGCCGATCGTCGAGGCGCTGATCATCGACCTCGACGGCGTCATCCGCCACTGGGACGACGACGACCTCCCGGCGATCGACCGCGCCCACGACCTGCCCGCCGGCACGGTCGCGGCCGCCGCCTTCAGCCCCGAGCGGCTGGACGCCGCCATGCGCGGCGACATCACGTTCGAGGACTGGTGCCAGAGCGTCGGCGACGCCGTGGCCGACGCCCACGCTGTCGACGGCGGCACCGTGTCCAAGGCGTTCGCCGACACGGGCTGGCAGATCGACGCCCAGGTGCTCGACCTCGTCGACCGCGTCCGGGCCCGTTTCCCGGTGGCCCTGCTGTCCAACGCCAGCACGCGTCTGGTGGACGACCTCCGGGCCTCGGGCATCGCCGACCGGTTCGACGTCGTCGTGGGCTCGGCCGACATCGGCGTGTGCAAGCCCGACCCCGCCGCCTTCGTCGAGGCCGCCGAGCGGCTGGGTGTGCCCGCCGGACGATGCCTCCTCGTCGACGACCAGCCCGCCAACGTCGAGGGCGCCCGGGCGGCCGGCATGTGCGCCGAGCTGTACGCCGGGCCCGAGTCCCTGGCCGCAGCGCTGGCGGCCGTCGGCCTGCTCGACGACGCCGTCTGAGTTCGTGGCGGTGACCCGGCGGCCTGGACGCCTGCGTGCGATCCCGCTGCCCGACCCACCCCTCGCGGACGCCGCCACCGGAACCGTCCTGCGACCCTGGGGCCGCCACGACCTCGCGGCCGACGCCGAGTCGCTGGCCACCGCGTGGCAGGACACGGAGGTGGCCCGCGCCACGGCCGTCCCCGCACGACCGAGCGTGGCGCTCGCCGCCCGGTGGATCGCGGGAGAGGCCGAGCGGCGAGAGCAGGGCCTGGCCATCGACCTCGTCGTGGCTGCCGCCGCCGACGGCGGGCGCCGCGTGCTGGGCGAAGTCGGCCTCGCCCACCTCGACCTGCAGGGTCGGGCCGAGATCGGCTTCTGGCTCGGTTCCGAGCACCGGCGGAGGGGCGCGGCCACCGCGGCCGTGGTCCTCCTCACGGCGTGGGCACTGGCGCCTGCGGAGGAAGCCTCGGGGCTCGGCCGGACCCGCCTCTGGGCGCGGACCGTGCCGGGCGACGCACGGGCCGCGGCGGTGCTGGAGCGGGCCGGCTACGAGGGACGCGGCGAGGCGAGCGGGTCACGGGTGTGGACCATCGACGCTGCTAGCGTGCCACCCTGACCGTGAAGCGGGTCCAGCGAGACTCGAACGGACAGCCAGGAGGTCCCAACAGTGGCCGAGCGCGAACGCCGCCAGACGCCCCCGTTCGGGGGCGTTTTCGTTGCGCGTAGCCAGGTCCTAGGCCGTGACGACGTGCGTCGCGCCATCTGCCGCATGGCGCACGAGATCGTCGAGCGCAACCACGGCCTCGACGACGTCGTCCTGATCGGCCTGCAGACCGGCGGCGTGCCCTTCGCCGAGGCCATGGCCGAGGCACTCGACGTCATCGAGGGCGTCCGACCCGACCTGGGCACGCTCGACGTGGCGTTCCACCGCGACGACATCGGCCTGCGCCCGGTGCTGCCCTCGACGGTCACCGAGATCCCGTGGGACCTGACGGGCAAGGTGGTCGTGCTGGTCGACGACGTGCTCTTCACCGGCCGCACGATCCGGGCCGCGCTCGACGCCGTGCACACCTACGGACGGCCGCGGGCCATCGAGCTGGCGGTCATGATCGACCGCGGCCACCGCGAGCTGCCGATACGGCCCGACTTCGTGGGCAAGAACCTGCCGACACGGCGCGACGAGGCCGTCAACGCCACCCTCGATTGCGTGGAGCTGGGCGAGATCCACAAGGAGCGCTGGTGAGGCACCTGCTGGCCGTCTCCGACCTGTCGCGGGCAGATGTCGACCGCCTGCTCGATCTCACCGACGCCTTCGCAGAGGTCGGCCGCCGCCGGGTGCCGAAGGTGCCGGCCCTGCAGGGCCGCACCGTCACCTGGCTGTTCTACGAGGACTCGACCCGCACCCGCCTCAGCTTCGAGCAGGCCGCCAAGCGGCTCTCGGCCGACACGCTGAACTTCTCGGTCTCGTCGTCGTCGGTGCGCAAGGGCGAGTCACTGCGCGACACCGTCGAGACGATCGAGGCGATGGGGGTCGACGCCATCGTCGTGCGCCACGGGTCCTCGGGCGTCCCGGCCCAGATCGCCCGGTGGGTGTCGGCCAGCGTGGTCAACGCCGGCGACGGCTGGCACGAGCACCCCACCCAGGCGCTGCTCGACTGCTACACGATCCGGGCCCATCTCGGCGGCCTCGACGGCGTGCGCATCGCCATCGTGGGCGACGTCGCCCACAGCCGCGTGGCTCGCAGCGATGTGTGGGCCTTCGCCCTGATGGGCGCCGAGGTCACGCTGGTGGCGCCGCCGACGCTGCTGCCGCCGAGCGTCGAAGGCTGGCCGGTTCGGGTGGGCCACGACCTCGACGCCGTCCTGCCCGACGTCGACGTCGTCTACCTGCTGCGCATGCAGCGCGAGCGCATGACCGAGGCGCTCGTGCCGTCCCTGCGCGAGTACTCGGCCCGCTTCGGCCTGACCGGGCGCCGGGTCGAGCACATGGGCGACAAAGCGCTGGTCATGCACCCCGGACCCATGAACCGGGGCGTAGAGATCGCCGCGGACGTCGCCGAGCTGCCGCGGTCGGTCGTCGTCGACCAGGTCCGCAACGGAGTGGCCGTGCGGATGGCCGTGCTCTTCGAACTGCTGGGCTCCGGCCCGATCCGACCGGGGGGACCAGGGTGAAGGGCAAGTCGATCGTGATCCGCGGCGGCCGGGTCGTCGACGCCGGCGGCGAGCGCCAGGCCGACGTGGTGATCGAGGAGGGGCTCGTCGCCGCCGTGGGCGAGGGGCTGTCGGCCGACGTCGAGCTCGATGCCGGCGGCTGCCTCGTCGGTCCGGGCCTCGTCGACGTGCACACCCACCTGCGCCAGCCCGGCAAGGAGGAGGCCGAGACGATCGAGACCGGCGCGCGGGCGGCGGCGCTCGGCGGCTACACGTGCATCCTCGCCATGCCCAACACGACCCCGGCGATCGACTCGGCCGGCGTGGCCCGCGAGGTCCTCGAGCTGGGGCGGGGCGCGCCGTGCGACGTCCGCACCTCGGCGGCCATCACGATCGGGCGCCAGGGCACCCAGCTCACGCCGATGGCCGAGCTGGGCGACCTGGGGGTGCGGTTCTTCACCGACGACGGCAGCGGCGTGCAGGACACCCGCCTGATGCGCCGGGCGCTCGAGTACTCGATCGGTCTCGGCGTCACGCTCGCCCAGCACTGCGAGGACGAGGCCCTGGCCGCGGGCGGTCACATGAACGAGGGCGCCGTCTCGGCCCGGCTCGGCATCCCCGGCCAGCCCGCCGAGGCGGAAGAGCTCATGGTGATGCGCGACATCGCGCTCGCCCGCCTCACCGGGGCCAGGGTGCACCTCCAGCACCTGTCGACGGCCCGGTCCGTCGAGCTGGTGGCCCGGGCCAAGGCCGACGGGGTCGCGGTGACGTGCGAGGCCACGCCCCACCACGCCATCCTCACCGACGAGCGCTGCGCGACCTACGACCCCGTGTTCAAGGTCAGCCCGCCGCTGCGCACCGAGGCCGACGTGGCCACCGTGCGGGCCGGCCTGGCCGACGGCACGGTCGACTGCATCGCCACGGACCACGCCCCTCACGCCCCCGAGACGAAGGAGCTGCCCTTCGACGAGGCGCCGCCCGGCATGCTCGGCCTCGAGACGGCGCTGGCCCTGGCGCTGACCCACCTCGACCTGCACCCGGTCCGCCTGTTCGCCCTGCTCGCCACCGTCCCTGCCCGCATCCTCGGGGAGGCGGACGTCCACGGCGGGCCGATCGCGGCCGGCCGCCCGGCGAACCTGTGCGTCGTGGATCCGACGGCGGAGTGGGTCGTTGACCCGACGCGACTCGCCAGCCGCAGCCGCAACACCCCGTATGCCGGCATGTCACTGACCGGCCGGGTCCGCCACACCGTGCTGAACGGCGAGCCGGTGGTGGTCGACGGCGAGGCACAACGATGAGGGATGCGCACTGCTATTCACTAGACTGCATGACCATGCAGCAGGTGATGACGTGACCGTGCGGGAAGGGCTGCTGGTGCTGGCCGACGGTTCGACCTTCGAGGGCGAGCTGATCGGCGCGGAGGCTGCGGGCGGGGTCGCCTCCGGCGAGGTCGTGTTCAACACCGTGCTGGCCGGCTACCAGGAGGTGATCTCCGACCCGTCGTATGCGGGCCAGGTCGTGACGTTCACCTACCCGCACATCGGCAACTACGGGGTCAACCCGACCGACGACGAGAGCCGCCGGCCGTTCTGCCGCGGCGTCGTCGTGCGTGATCTCACGCGGCGCCGCTCGAACTGGCGCTCGACCGGCGATCTCGACGCCTACCTGTCCCGCCACGGGGTGCCCGGCATCGCCGGCGTCGACACCCGCCGCCTCACTCGCCACATCCGCGAGTCGGGCGCCCTGCCCGGGGCGTTCGGCGACGCGGACGAGGTCACGCTGAAGGCGGCGGCGATCACCGAACCCGGCACCGAGGGCCGTGACCTGGTCGCCGAGGTGACGTGCGCCGCGCCCTACGGCGTGGCCGCCACCGGTCCCGGCGCAGCCTCCGGCCGCCGCATCGTGGCCTACGACTTCGGCATCAAGACCACGATCCTGCGCCACCTCGCCGGCCTCGGCCAGGTCACCGTGGTCCCTGCGGGCACGGCGGCCGTGGACGTGCTCGACCGCCGGCCCGACGGGGTGTTCCTGGCCAACGGGCCGGGAGACCCTGCGGCGGTCACCTACGCGGTCGACGCCATCGGTGACCTGGTCGGCGCCGTGCCGGTCTTCGGCATCTGCCTCGGCCACCAGCTGCTCGCCACCGCCCTGGGCGGCACCACCCACAAGCTGCCCTTCGGCCACCACGGCGGCAACCACCCGGTGCGCCGCCTGGCGAGCGGCCGGGTCGAGATCACCAGCCAGAACCACAACTACGCCGTCGTCGAAGGATCGATGGGACCCGACGTCGGCGTCACCCACGTGAACCTGAACGACGGCGTGATCGAGGGCGTGGCCGCCCCGCGGCTGAGGGCCTTCTCGGTGCAGTACCACCCCGAGGCCGGGCCCGGGCCCCACGATGCCGCCTACCTCTTCGACGAGTTCGCCACGCTGATCGACGGGAGCCGGTAGGTGCCGAAGCGCACCGACATCGAATCGATCCTGCTCATCGGCGCCGGACCCATCGTCATCGGCCAGGCCTGCGAGTTCGACTACTCGGGCACGCAGGCCTGCAAGGTGCTGCGTGCCGAGGGATACCGCGTGATCCTGGCCAACTCGAACCCCGCCACGATCATGACCGACCCCGACTTCGCGGACGCCACCTACGTCGAGCCGCTCGACGCCGAGCACCTGACGGCGATCGTCGAGCGAGAGCGGCCCGATGCCGTGCTCCCCACGCTCGGGGGCCAGACCGCGCTCAACCTCGCCATGGAGCTGGTCGAGCGCGGGGTCATCGGCGGGCCCGGCACGCCCGAGCTCATAGGGGCGAACGCCGAGGCGATCGCCACCGCCGAGGACCGCCAGCAGTTCAAGGCGGCGATGCAGGGCATCGGCCTGTCCGTGCCGGCCTCCGGCACCGCCCACACGCTCGACGAGGCCCTCGCCGTGGTGGACGACATCGGCTTGCCCGTCGTGATCCGTCCCGCGTACATCCTCGGCGGCAAGGGCACGGGCATCGCCAGCACGCCCCACGAGCTGCGCGGCATGGCGGCCAACGGCCTCGACGCCAGCCCGATCTCCGAGATCCTCATCGAGCGGTCGATCGCGGGCTGGAAGGAGTACGAGCTCGAGGTCATGCGCGACCGCGCCGACAACTGCGTGGTCATCTGCTCGATCGAGAACCTCGACCCCATGGGCGTCCACACCGGCGACTCGATCACCGTCGCCCCCGCCCAGACGCTCACCGACGTCGAGTACCAGGCCATGCGCGACGCGGCGTTCGCCTGCATACGCCGGGTCGGCGTCGAGACCGGCGGCTCGAACGTGCAGTTCGCCCTCGACCCGGTCACCGGCGACATGGTCATCATCGAGATGAACCCCCGGGTCAGCCGCTCGTCCGCGCTGGCTTCGAAGGCGACCGGCTTCCCAATCGCCAAGATCGCCGCCAAGCTGGCCGTCGGCTACACGCTCGACGAGATCCCCAACGACATCACTGCGAAGACGCCGGCCAGCTTCGAGCCGACGATCGACTACGTCGTCACGAAGGTGCCCCGCTGGGCCTTCGAGAAGTTCCCCGGCACGGCGGAGGTGCTGGGCACGTCGATGCAGTCGGTCGGCGAGGCCATGGCGATCGGCCGCACGTTCCCCGAGTCGCTGCAGAAGGCGCTGCGGTCGCTCGAGCACGGCCGTCATGGCCTCAACTGCGACTCGGCCGAGGCGGGCCTCGACCTCCTCGACGACGACGAGCTGCTGCGCCGGGCCGCCATCGCCACGCCCGACCGCCCCTTCCAGCTCGAGGCGGCCCTGCGGCGGGGGATCTCCGTCGACCTGCTGGCCGAGCGCACGAAGGTCGACCCTTGGTTCCTCGACCAGATCCTGCGGGTCGTCGAGGAGCGCGACCACCTCGCGGCGATCGGCCCGGAGGGGATCACGCGCCGGGGCTGGAAGCGCGCCAAGCAGCTCGGCTTCAGCGACGCCCAGCTCGGCTGGCTGTGGGGCCTCGAGGAGGCCGAGGTGCGCCGGCGGAGGGTGGCGGCCGGCGTGCGCCCCACGTTCAAGACGGTCGACACGTGCGGTGCCGAGTTCGCCGCCGCGACGCCGTACCACTACTCGACCTACGAGGACGAGGACGAGATCGTCGCCAGCGGGCGGCGCAAGGTCCTGATCCTCGGTTCGGGCCCGAACCGCATCGGTCAGGGCATCGAGTTCGACTATTGCTGCGTGCACGCCAGCTTCGCCCTGGCCGACGCCGGTTTCGAGACCGTGATGCTCAACTGCAACCCCGAGACGGTCTCGACCGACTACGACACCTCCGACCGCCTCTACTTCGAGGCCCTGACGCTCGAGTACACGCTGAACGTGATCGAGGCCGAGCAGGCCGCGGGCGAGCTCGCCGGCGTCGTGGTGGCGCTCGGCGGTCAGACGCCGCTGAAGCTGGCGTCGTCGCTGCCTGCCGAGCTCGTGCTCGGCACGTCCGCGGCCTCGATCGACGCCGCGGAGGACCGCGAGCTGTGGAACGCCCTGTGCGCCCGCCTCGAGATCCCGCAGCCGGCCGGAGGCACCGCCACGACGGTCGAGGATGCGCTCGCCATCGTCGGGCGCATCGGCTACCCGGCGCTGCTGCGGCCGTCCTACGTGCTGGGCGGCCGGGCCATGGAGATCGTCTACGACGACGAGGGCCTGCGGCGGGCCATGGCCGAGCTCGCCAGCTTCGGCAGTCTCGGCAAGGAGGGCGGGCTCTCCGCGTCGCGGCCGGTGCTCGTCGACCGTTTCCTCGAGGACGCCACCGAGGTAGACGTCGACGCCCTGCGCGACGCGGCCGGCGAGGTCGTGGTCGGCGGCGTCATGGAGCACATCGAGGAGGCCGGCGTGCACTCCGGCGACTCGGCCTGTTCGCTGCCGCCGCACTCGCTGGACGCCCGCACGATCGGCGTGCTCGAGGACTACACCCGCCGCCTCGCCGCCGCGCTCGACGTCCGCGGCCTGATCAACGTGCAGTACGCCGTCAAGCAGGGCCAGGTCTTCGTCATCGAGGCGAACCCCCGGGCCAGCCGCACGGTGCCCTTCGTGGCCAAGGCCACGGGCGTGCCGCTCGTGAAGGTCGCCGCCCGCATCATGGCCGGCGCCACGCTCGCCGGGCTGCGGGCCGAGGGTCTGCTGCGCGACCCCGTCACCGATGGCCACATCGCCGTCAAGGAGGCGGTGCTGCCGTTCAACCGCTTCCCCGACGTCGACTCGGTGCTCGGCCCCGAGATGCGCTCGACTGGCGAGGTGATGGGCCTCGACCACACGTTCGGCCTGGCGTTCGGCAAGTCGCAGGTGGCGGCCGGTGACCGGCTGCCCGAGTCGGGCATGGTGTTCCTGTCGCTCGCCGACCGGGACAAGTTCGCCGGCGCCGTGGCCGCCACCCGCTTCGTCGAGCTCGGCTTCGAGATCGCCGCGACGGCGGGCACCGCCGACCATCTCGAGGCCCACGGCGTCGCGGTCGCCCAGCGGATCGGCAAGCTCGCGTCCGACGGCCACGGCGACACCGCGGGGCTGCCCACGGCACTCGACCTGATCGGCGCCGGCAAAGTGCAGCTCGTGGTGAACAGCCCGCGCGGGCGCGGGGCGCGGGCCGACGGCGCGTACATCCGCCAGGCGGCCAGCGCGCACCGCATCCCGTGCCTGACCACGACCGCCGCCGCCCTGGCCGCCGCCGAGTCGACGAGCGACCGGGCGCAGCACCCCCTGCGGGTCCGCACGCTGCAGGAGCACCAGGGGCTCGTCACGCCCCCCGACCGGTGATCCGGAGCCGCCGGGGACGCGGGCCCCGGCCGGCGTCGTCGGTCGACATGACGGCCCGCGTCGGCTCGGTCACGCTGCCCAACCCGGTGATGACCGCCTCGGGCACCGCAGGCCACGGCGCCGAGCTGGCGCCTTACCTCGATCTCGGCGGCCTGGGCGCGGTCGTGGTCAAGTCCCTCCACGCCGACCCGTGGCCGGGCAACGCGCCGGTGCGGCTCCACGAGACGGCGGCCGGCATGATCAACTCGGTGGGCCTCCAGGGCCCCGGCGTGGCCGCCTGGGCGGCACACGACCTGCCGGCGCTCACGGCGACCGGGGCGCGGGTCGTGGCGTCGATCTGGGGTCGCACGGTGGCCGAGTATGCAGGCGCCGCCGCCGCGCTCGGGGCGGCCGGCCTGCCGGACGCGGTCGTGGCCGTCGAGGTCAACCTGTCGTGCCCCAACACCGAGTCGGGCCGCCACCTCTTCGCCCACTCCGCCGCCGACACCGCAGCGGCCGTGCGGGCGGCCGCCCGTGCCTGCTCGCTTCCCCTGTGGGCCAAGCTGAGCCCCAACGCGGGCGACCTGGCGGCGGTGGCCGGTGCGGCGCACGACGCGGGTGCCGAGGCCGTCACGCTCGTCAACACCGTGCTGGGCCTGGCGATCGATCCCGAGTCCCGCCGCTTCCGCCTCGGCGCCGGCGCCCGCGGCGGTGGCCTGTCGGGGCCCGCCATCCACCCGGTGGCCGTGCGTGCCGTCTTCGACGTGCACAGGGCCCTGCCGGAGCTGCCCATCGTGGGCGTGGGCGGGGTGGCGAGCGGTGCGGACGCCGCGGAGCTGATCCTGGCGGGCGCGAGCGCCGTGCAGGTCGGGACCGCCACCTTCGCCGACCCCCGGGCCGCGGGCCGGGTGCGTGACGAGCTGGCCGCCTGGGCGGCTCGCCAGGGCGTGGGCGCCGTCGCCGACCTGCGCGGCGCGGTCGAAGGCGACGAGGCCGTGACGGCCCACTAGCGCCGCGTGCCGGCAGTGGGCCCCGGTTGGCCGCGAGGGCGGCGGCTGTCGGGGCGATGGGCCGGTGGACAGGCCAGCGGGCGGATCGGGACGACGACGAGAGGGAGACAGAATGGACAGGACCCCTGCGAACGGCGCGGCGAACGCCCCGGGAACCGGCGGCGCCCAGGGGGCGCCGGAAGGCCTGCGTGCCCGCTTCGCCCTGGCGCTCGACGTCGACGACCTCGTCGTCGCCCTGAGGCTGACCCGACTCCTCGCGCCCTGGTTCGGCACCGCCAAGGTCGGCCTGGAGTTGTTCAGCGCCGCCGGCCCGGACGCCGTGTCCTCCGTGCGTGACGTGGGCGTCGACGTGTTCGCCGATCTCAAGCTGCACGACATCCCCACGACGGTGGGCCGCGCCGCCCGGGTGCTCGGGGCCCTCGGCGTGCGCTACCTGACACTGCACGCCGCGGGAGGACCGGCCGTGCTGCGCGCCGGCGCCGAGGGCCTGCGCGCCGGCGCGGCCGACGTCGGCCTGCCCGAGCCCGTGGCCCTGGCCGTCACGGTCCTGACGAGCGAGCCCGAGGCCCACGTGCACGTGTTGCACCAGCGGGTCATGGCCGGCCTCGAGGCCGGCTGTGGCGGCTTCGTGTGCGCCGCCCCCGACATCGCCGCCATCCGCCAGCTGGCACCCCGGGCGGTGCTCGTGACGCCCGGCATCCGTCCCGCCGGGGCCCCGGCAGACGACCAGGCGCGGGTGGCGACGCCGGCCGACGCGCTCGCCGCCGGTGCCGACCTGCTGGTCGTCGGGCGGCCCGTGACTCGGGCCGACGACCCGGTCGATGCCGCCCGCCGGCTCGTGGCGGAGGCCGCCGCCGGCTGAGTTGCAGCGACACGCCAGAGCGCGGATCGTGCTCTCCGAACCACCGTCCGAGGCTCTTCGCGGTACGGAAGTCCACGTCCCAGGGGTTTTCGCCGCGGTGGTGTCGCAGTGCGGGGGCTCGTCTGGTCTAAGGTGCGCGCCTATGCCGCAGCCTCCTCAACTGACTCCTGAGCAGCGTGAAGCAGCCCTCGCCAAGGCGGCGGAGGCTCGTCGCGCACGAGCCGAGCTCAAGGAGAAGCTCAAGATGGGGTCGTTGACCCTGAAGGAGCTCCTCGATCAGGCCGACGCCAACGACACGGTCGGCAAGATGAAGGTGCTCGCCGTACTCGAGTCGCTCCCGGGCGTGGGCAAGGTCCGTGCTCGCCGGGCGATGGAAGACATCGGCATCGCCGACACCCGCCGGGTCCGAGGCCTGGGCGACCAGCAGCGCAAGAGCCTGCTCGAAGCCTTCTCGGGCTGATCCTGCTCCCAGCACCGTCGCTTGCTGATCACGGTCTCGGGCCCACCGGGCTCGGGGACGACCACCGCTTCGGCGCGCATCGCCAGCCGGCTCGCCCTCGAGCTGCTGCCGGGGGGCGAGGTGTTCCGGGCCATGGCCGCCGAGCGTGAGATGACCCTGCCGGTCTTCGGCGTCTACGTCGCCGAGCACCCCGAGGTCGACGTCGAGCTCGACAGCCGGCTCGCCGCTCGGGCCCGCAAGGGCGACGTGGTCATCGAGTCGCGGCTCGCCGGGTGGATCGCCCACACCGACCGGCTCCCGGCCGTCACCACCTGGGTCGACTGCGCACCGGAGGTGCGGGCCCAGAGGGTGGCGGACCGGGAGGACAAGTCCGTCGAGCAGGCCGCCGCCGAGAACCTCGAGCGGCAGCGGGTCGAGCGTGAGCGCTACCTGGCGCTCTACGGGATCGACATGACCGACCTGTCGATCTACGACCTCGTGCTCGACTCGGGCCGGCTGCCGGCCGACGAGATCGCCGCCCAGGTCGTCCACGCGGCGACGCTGCGCACGTGGTGATCCCGGCCTGACCACGGCCGGCGGCGGTGGGGATTCACCCGCGGCCGGTGCGAGGCGTTACCCTGGCACGTCTACTCGGTCCGGATCACCAGCTCAGAGGTCCCCGTCGCATGGCCACGCGCCAAGACACCATGATGAACCCGTCGATCGAGGACCTGCTCGGTCGGGCCGGGTCGAAGTTCTCGCTCGTCACCCTCAGCTCGATGCGTGCCCGCCAGATCAACGCATATTTCAACCAGCTGGGTGAGGGCCTCGGGGCGATCGTGCCCCCGCAGGTCACCTCCGTGGCGCGCAAGCCGCTCTCGATCGCCTTCGAGGAGATCGCGGGCGACAAGATCGTCCCGGTCGCCGTCGACGCGGCCGCCGGCGAGGGCGAGGGGTCGTCCGCCACCGAGGGCGACGGCGCCCCCGGTGCCGACAGCCCCGCCAGCTCGTAGCGGGCCTCCGGGTGATCGACGGGCGGCGCATCGTCCTGGGGGTGTCGGGCGGCATCGCCGCGTACAAGGCCGTCGAGGTCTGTCGACGGCTCGTCGACGCCGGCGCGCACGTGGTGCCGGTGATGACGCGGGGGGCCACGCGGTTCGTGGGTGAGGCGACGTTCTCCGCCCTGGCCTCCGAGCCGGTGCACACCTCCCTGTTCGCCGACGCCGACCCCATCCCGCACACGCGGCTCGGCCAGGGGGCCGACCTGGTGCTGGTCGTGCCGGCCACGGCGCGGGTGCTCGGCAGCTACGCGGCCGGCATCTCCAACGACCTGCTCACCGCGACGCTTCTCGCCACCGAGGCGCCCGTCGTCGTGTGCCCGGCGATGCACACCGAGATGTGGCGGCACCCGGCCGTGCAGGACAACCTCGCCACGCTGCGGCGCCGGGGAGTGCACGTCGTGCCCCCCGAGCCGGGCCGCCTGGCCGGCGGCGACGTGGGCGAGGGCCGCCTGGCCGCGCCCGAGGCGGTCGTGGCCGCCGTCGAGCGGGTCCTCGCCGCCGAACGCGATCTGGCGGGGTTGCACGTGCTGGTCACCGCAGGCGGCACCCGCGAGCCGATCGATCCGGTGCGCTTCGTCGGCAACCGGTCCTCCGGCAAGCAGGGCCACGCCCTTGCGGAGGAAGCGGCCGCCCGGGGCGCCAAGGTCACCCTCGTCACGACCGTGGGCCTGCCCGTGCCCGTCCACGCTGACGTCGTGCGGGTCGAGACGGCCGCACAGATGGAGGACGCCGTGCGAGCCGCGGCGCCGGGAGCCGACGTCGTGGTGATGGCGGCCGCGGTCGCCGACTTCCGGCCCGTGCAGTCCGCCGACCGCAAGATCAAGAAGGCCGGCGGCGTGCCAGAGATCGTGCTCGAGCCCACGCCGGACATCCTGGCCGGGCTCGGCGCCCACAAGCCCCCCCGCCAGACGCTGGTCGGGTTTGCAGCAGAGACAGACGATGTGCGGCAGAATGCGGCTCGCAAGCTGGTGGACAAGCGCGTCGACCTGCTCGTGGCGAACGACGTCACGGCCGCCGGCGCCGGATTCGAGCACGACACCAACAGCGTCGTGATCCTGAACGCCGACGGCACTGAGCGCGAGGTGCCATTGGCCGACAAGCGGGCCGTCGCCCGCGCGGTGTTCAATGCCGTCCTCGAGAGGAGAACCAAGCAGTGAGTCAGTGGACCTTCACGTCGGAATCGGTCACAGAGGGCCATCCCGACAAGATGGCCGACCAGATCAGTGACTCGATCCTCGACGCGATCCTGGCGCAGGATCCGATGGCCCGCGTGGCCTGCGAGACGATGGTCACCACCGGTCTGGCGATCGTCGCCGGCGAGATCACCACCACCGCGTACGTCGAGATTCCCAACATCGTCCGCGAGACGATCAAGGGCATCGGCTACGACAGGGAGTCCGTCGGTTTCGACGGCAACACCTGCGGGGTCATGACGTCGATCGACCCGCAGTCGCCCGACATCGCCCAGGGCGTCGACACGGCGTACGAGAAGCGAACCGAGGTCACCGAGGAGGAGCTCGACAGCCAGGGCGCCGGTGACCAGGGCATGATGTTCGGCTACGCGGTCGACGAGACCGACGACCTCATGCCGCTGCCGATCTGGTTGGCACACCGGCTCGCCGCCCGGCTGGCCGAGGTCCGCAAGGCCGGCATCCTGCCCTACCTCCGGCCCGACGGGAAGACGCAGGTCACCTTCGACTACGTCGACGGCGTGCCCACGGCGCTCAAGACCGTGCTCATCTCGACCCAGCACCAGCCCGGTGTCGACGCCGAGACGCTGATCAAGCCCGACCTCATCGAGCAGGTGATCCGGCCGCTCGTCCCCGCCAAGTTCGCCGACGACGACTTCCGCGTGCTCGTCAACCCGACCGGCAGCTTCGAGCTCGGCGGTCCCCACGCCGACTGCGGCCTGACCGGCCGCAAGATCATCGTCGACACCTACGGCGGCGCCGCCCGCCACGGCGGCGGTGCGTTCTCGGGAAAGGACCCGTCCAAGGTCGACCGCTCCGCCGCCTACGCCGCCCGCTGGGTGGCGAAGAACGTCGTGGCCTCCGGTGCCGCCAAGCGCTGCGAGGTGCAGGTCGCCTACGCCATCGGCGTGTCGCGGCCCGTGTCGATCCTCGTCGACACGTTCGGCACCGAGATCGCGGACGCCGCCAAGATCACCCAGGCCGTGAAGGAGATCTTCGACCTCCGCCCGGCCGCCATCATCCGCGACCTCGACCTGCGCCGGCCGATCTACCAGAAGACCGCCGCCTACGGTCACTTCGGTCGTGACGACAAGGAGCTGAGCTGGGAGCAGACGACCCGGGTCGACGACCTCAAGAGCGCCCTCGGCCTCTGATCGTCGCACCGGGCGCGCGCCGTCGCCGCGGAGAGGTGGCAACCTCTTCGGCGACATGACGGCCTCCGCTCCCGACGCGCCGCGGGTCGTCCGGGTCCTGCCCGACGAGCCCGCCATCGCCAAGAGCTTCGACTACCTGGTCCCCGAGGCCGTTGGGGACCAGGTGCGCGTGGGCGACCGCGTCCGCATCGCACTGGCCGGGCGGCGGGTGGGCGGCTGGGTCACGGCCGTCGGCGTCGAGCCGCCCGCCGGCGTGGCGCTGCGGCCCCTAGCCAAGCTGTCGGGTCGCGGGCCGACGCCGGATCTGCTCGAGTTGGCCGACTGGGCGGCCTGGCGCTGGGCCGGTCGCCCGGCGTCGTTCCTGCGGACCGCCTCGCCGGAGCGGAACGTCCAGTCCCTCCCCGCTGCGGCCCAGGGGACCGCCGGCGACCGGCACGGGCGTGCGGCGACGGGGCCGAGGCTGGCCGAGCGGGCGCTGGACGCCGGGCGGGCCGTCGTGCGTCTGCCGCCCGCCACCGACCCGTCGCCGATCGCGCTGGCCGCCGCAGCACGAGGCAACGCGCTCGTGCTCTGCCCGACGCTTGCGCTGGCCCACCACGTCGCCGGCCGGTTGCGGGCCGGGGGCGTGCCCGTCGCAGAGCACCCGGCAGACTGGGCGCTCGGCGCCGCCGGCGCCACCGTCGTGGGCACCAGGGCGGCCGCCTGGGCGCCCGTCGGCGACCTGGCCGCCGTCGTGATCGTCGACGAGCACGACGAATCGCACCAGCAGGAGCAGGCGCCGACGTGGCACGCCCGCGACGTGGCCGCCGAGCGCGCCCGGCGGGCCCGCGTCCCGTGCGTGCTCACCTCCCCGTGCCCGTCGCTCGAGGCGCTCGCCTGGGGATCGCTGCTCAGGCCCGACCGTGCCGTCGAGCGCCGCGGCTGGCCGGTCGTCGACATCGTCGACATGCACCGCGAGGACCCGCGCACCGGCCTGCTGCCCGAGGCGCTCGTGCGGGTGCTGCGCAGCGACCGCCGGGTGCTGTGCGTGCTCAACCGGACCGGCCGGGCCCGGCTGCTGGCGTGCGCCACGTGTCGGGAGCTGGTCCGCTGCGAGCGCTGCGACGCCAACGTGACGCAGCCCGGCGACGAGCTGGCATGCGGCCGGTGCGGCGCCACCCGGCCGATCGTGTGCCTGCACTGCGGGGGCACGAAGCTGCGGGCTCTGCGCCAGGGCGTGGCGCGGGTGCGCGACGAGATCGCCGCCCTGGTGGGCGAGCCGGTCGACGAGGTGACGGGCGCCCGGCCGGTCGGCGAGGCGCCACGGACGCGGGTGGTGGTGGGCACGGAGGCCACGCTGCACCAGATCGCCCGGGCCGACGTCGTGGCGTTCCTCGACATCGACCAGGAGCTGCTCGCCCCGCGCTACCGGGCCGCCGAGCAGGCCCTCGCGCTGGTCGCACGGGCCGCCCGCCTGGTCGGGGGCCGGTCCGGCGGCGGCCGGCTGCTGATCCAGACCCACGTGCCGGGGCACGAGGTCGTGCAGGCCGCCCTGCACGGCGACCCGACACGGGTGAGCGACGCGGAGGCCGAGCGACGGGAGCTGCTGCGCTTCCCGCCGGTGACGGCCATGGCCGAGATCTCGGGCGCCGCCGCCCCCGACTTCGTCGCCGCCCTCGCCGCCCGTCTCCCGGACCCCGTGCACCCCGTGCTTGCCTCGCCGTCGCCGGCGTCGCAGGCGTCGGCCGACGCTCTTGCCGGCCGCCGGGGGACGGCCCCGCAGGCCCTGACCGTCGATCCTGGCCGGCCCGCCACGGCCGAGATGCCGGGCCGCCCGCCGCAACGTGCCGGCGACGAGGGGCCGCCGGCGGAGGTCGAGGTGATCGGCCCGGCGGACGGGCGCTGGCTCGTGCGGGCACCCGATCACCGAACCCTGTGCGGCGCTCTGGCCGCGGTGCCCCGTCCCGCGGGCCGCCTGCGCGTCGCGGTCGACCCGCCCCGCATCTGACGCGTCCTGTCGTCGGGACCGCCGCTGGCTCCATGCCCTTCTTTGCACCGTTTCCGTGCCATGACGACGTGTCATGACGACGAGATCCGTGCAAACCGGCGGACGCACCGACGCACGACGTGCGAACGCAGGGACGCGGGCGCAGGGGGTCACGGGCCGCGGGGTCCATAGAGTGGCGGACGTGAGGACCATCGACTGGGGAGCGGAGGGGGCCGTTGTCATCGTCGACCAGACCCTGCTGCCCCACGAGGTGCGATTGCTGCGTCTGACCGAGGTCGACGAGCTCGTCGACGCCATCCGCCGCCTGGCCGTCCGTGGCGCCCCGGCGCTCGGGGCCGCCGGTGCCCTCGGCGTGCTGCTCGCCGTGCGCCAGGCCCGGCGCGACGGGTGGGGGCAGGCGCAGCTGGCTGAGGCCGTCGAGGCCCTCCGCCACGCCCGCCCCACGGCGGTGAACCTGGCGTGGGGGGTCGACCGGGCCGTCGCCCGGATCGGCGAGGGCGAGTCCGGCGTCGAGCGGGCGGCCCGGACGGTGCTCGACGAGGACGTCGCCGCCAACCGCGCCATGGGCGAGCGGGGCGCCGACCTGCTCACCGAGCTGTGCGCCGAGCGGGTCGACGGCGGGCTCCGCCTCCACACCCATTGCAACGCCGGGGCGCTGGCGTGCGTCGACTGGGGCACCGCGCTCGGCGTCGTCCGCACGCTGCACACGCGGGGTGCCGTCGCCCGCGTCTACACGGACGAGACCCGGCCGCTGCTGCAAGGCACCCGCCTCACCGCCTGGGAGCTCGACCAGCTCGGCGTCGACTACCGCGTCGTCATCGACGGTGCCGGCCCCTCGCTGATCGCCCGCGGCCTGGTCGACGCCGTCGTCGTGGGCGCCGACCGGGTGGCGGCCAACGGCGACGTGGCGAACAAGGTCGGCACGTATCCGCTGGCCCTCGCCGCGGCTCGAGCCGGCACTCCGTTCGTCGTTGCGGCGCCCGAGTCGACGCTCGACCCCGGCACTCCCGACGGCGCGTCCATCGAGATCGAGGACCGGGGCGACGACGAGGTGCTCGCCGTGGCCGGCCGGCGCATCGCCCCGCCCGGCGCCCGTGCGGTCAACCCGGCGTTCGACGTCACGCCCGCCGACCTCGTCACGGCGATCGTGACCGAAGACCGGGTCGTGCGCCCGGCGGCCGGTGAGCACCCGGCGGCCGGCGGGCGCCCGGCGTGAAGTCCGGCTGGAACGACCACGAGGCGGCCGCCTGGGGCGGCGACGACCTCGCGCTGTGCGTCTACGCCTCCCGCCTGCTCGGCGCCGACCGCTCGCTCGTGCTGTCGGGCGGGGGCAACAGCTCGGTCAAGACCACCGAGCCGGACGTGTTCGGCGATCCGGTCCGGGTGCTGCACGTGAAGGGCAGCGGGTGGGACATGGGCTCGATCGAGCGCGCCGGCTTCGCCCCGCTGCGGCTCGAGCGGGTGGCCGGGCTCGCCAAGCTGCCGGCGCTGAGCGACGCCCGCATGGCGAACGAGCTGAAGGCAGCCTCGCTCGACGCCGCGGCGCCGGCGCCGTCCGTCGAGTCGATCCTGCACGCCACGTTGCCGGACCGGTTCGTGCTCCACAGCCACGCGGACGCGGTGCTGGCGCTCACGAACACCCCCGATGGCGAGGACCACGTCCGGGCGGTCTTCGGCGACGAGGTCGTCGTGGTGCCCTACGTGATGCCGGGGTTCGTGCTCGCTCGGCTGTGCGCCGAGGAGTTCCCGGCCCGCCGCCACGCCGGCACGCGCGGCCTGGTGCTGCTCCACCATGGGCTGTTCACCTTCGGTGACGACGCCCGCACGGCGTACGAGACCCACATCGACCTCGTGGCCCGGGCCCTCGCCCACGTCGAGCGGGCCTTCGCCGCGTCGGGCGGTGCCGCCGCCTCTGGCGCGACCGGCTCGACGGTGGTCCCGCCGGCCGTGTGGACCCAGGCGCCACCCGAGGTGGGCACCGCCGGCGCCAGCGCGGCACGGCCGCTCACGCCCGGCGCGGGCACGGCCGGCAGCCCGGCACCGCCGCTCACGCCCGGCGCGGGCACGGCCGGTACCCCCGGCACCCCCGGCGAACTGGTGGCGATAGCCGACCTGCGCCGCGACCTCTCCGCCGCCGCCGGGCACCCGATGGTCCTGCGGACCAAGGCGGGCGAGGCCGGTCGGCGCTTCGCCGCCCGCCCGGACCTTGCCGCCGTCTCGCAGGTCGGCCCGGCGACGCCCGACCACGTGCTGCGCACCAAGCGCATCCCGCTGCTCGGGCGCGACGTGGCCCGCTACGTCGAGGCGTACCGGACCTACGTCGACGGCCACCGCAGCCGCCTCGGCGACCGGGCGCTCGTTCCCGTCGATCCGGCGCCGCGGGTCGTCCTCGACCCGGAGCTCGGGGTGCTCGCCGCGGGGCGCCGGGTTGGCGACGCCCTGGCCGCCGCCGAGATCTACGACCACACGATCTGGGTGGTCGAGCGGGCGGTGGCCCTCGGCGGGTACCAGAGCGTGTCCGAGCCCGAGGTGTTCGACGTCGAGTACTGGGAGCTCGAGCAGGCGAAGCTCGCCCGCCAGGCCCCGCCCGCCCCGCTCGCCGGGCGCGTGGCGCTGGTCACCGGCGCCGCGTCGGGCATCGGCCGGGCCTGCGCCCGCGCGTTGCTGGCGCAAGGGGCCGCCGTGACAGGGCTCGACCTCGCCGAGACGGTCGACGAGGTGGCTGAGGTGGCGGGGTACGTCGGCGTGGCCGGCGACGTGACCGACGAGGCGGCCGTCGCCGCCGCCCTCGACCGGACGGTCCGCGCCTTCGGGGGGCTCGACCTGCTCGTGCTGAACGCCGGCGTGTTCCCGGACTCTGCCCCGGTCGCCGAGCTGTCGCCGGACACGTGGGCCACGACGATGGACGTCAACGCCGGGGCCGCCGCCGTCGCCCTCCGCCTGGCCCACCCGCTCCTGTGCCGGGCGCCGGGCGGGGCGGCCGTCGTGGTCGTCGGGTCGAAGAACGTGCCGGCCCCCGGAGCGGGAGCCGCCGCCTACTCGGCGTCGAAGGCCGCGCTGACGCAGCTTGCCCGCGTGGCGGCGCTGGAGTGGGGCGGCGACGCCATCCGCGTCAACGTCGTGCATCCCGACGCCGTGTTCGATACCGGGCTGTGGACCGACGAGCTCATCGCCGAGCGGGCTGCCCGCTACGGCCTCACGCCCGAGCAGTACCGCACGCGCAACGTGTTGGGCGCCGAGGTGGGCGCCGACGACGTCGCCCGTCTCGTCGTCGCCCTATGTGGACCGGCGTTCGCCCGCACGACCGGCGCGCAGGTCCCGATCGACGGTGGCAACGACCGGGTGATCTGAACCGGCACCCGGTGCCCGGCATCGGCCACCGGCATCCGGCATCCGGCACTCGGTGCCCGGTGCCCGGTGCCCGGCGCGGTGCCCGGCACCCGGTGCCCGGCGCTCGGCCGCGGTGCCCGGCACCCCGTGCTCACCCGTCCCGGTCTCGAGCCGGCCGTGCGACCGACGTCGCCGAGTCGCGTCGGGCCGGTGCGCGGCGGACCGGCGAGGTGATGCGAGGCGAGGCGGCGACGGTGGGCCGCCGGAGCGGTCAGAACGGCGTCGAGCACCAGGGCGCCCGCGGCGCCGTGAACATGGCCGACGCCTCGGCGACGGCCCCGGGCCGGCGCTCGTCGACCCAGCCGGCGGCCGCCAGCCGCGCCCAGGACAGGCCGCCCAGGTATGCGGCGCCGAGCGCCGTGATGGGCGCCACCAGGTCGGGGCTGCGGCGGGGAGCCGGCACGCACTCGGCCCCGTCCGGACCGGCGTCGAGCGCGAACCGCCCGCCGCCGAAACCGTCCGGGTCGACGACCTCGATCACGAACGACCCCATCGCCCCGTAGCCGCGGGCGCCGAGCGCCGCGGGCACGTCGAGCACCCGCAGCCAGATGTGGTCGAACCTGTCGGCGAGCACGGCGGCCCGCCCGTCCACCAGGCGGAACGGCAGCGGGTCGTCGACCGGGCGCAGCCCGACCTGCACCGTGGCGACCCAGTCCACCGTCGTGAGGTAGCGGTAGAGCTCCCGCTCGGCTTCGTCGGTGGCGGCCAGGAAGATCGATGTGGTGAGCCCGCCCCGCGGCCGGTTGTCGACCCAGGCGTCGCGCACGGAGTAGGCGGCTGCGCCCTGCACCTCGCCCGCGCCATCGCGCCACACGACCTTGACGGCCAGGCGCCGGGCCTCGTCGCCGCCGTCGTGGATCTCGCGCAGGCCGGCCCACACGTCGTCCCACGGCTCGTCCCACGTCATGTGACCCGGCGTGCGCTGCCACGTCCGCTCGTAGACGTCGGTCAGCGCCTCGCGGAACGCCTTCGCCTCGACGAGCACCGTCGAGCCGGTGGGCGGATCGCGGAAGGCGGCGGTCACGGCGTCGAGACGCACGCCGCACGCCTCGGTCGCCACGCCGTAGCCGTAGCGCCCGTAGATCGGCCACTCGGCCGAGACGAGGATGGCGACCGGCTCCTCACGGGCCGCCACGTCGGCCAGCTGGGCGGACATCAACCGCGACAGGTGACCCTGGCGCCGGTGGGTGGGCAGCACGCCGACCGAGCTGACGGCCCCGGCCCGGACCGACCCGCCCGGCACGCGCAGGTCGGTCGGGAACGAGCGTGCCGTGCCGCACAGCGTGCCCTCGGCGTCGAACGCGGCCAGCGCCCGGCCGGCCGGCCACAGCGCCCGGCGCACCGCCACGTCGTCGTCGCCGGGCGGGCCGTGGAGCATGGCGGTGCGTTGCACGCCGATGAACGCCGCCAGCTCCTCGTCGTGGACCGGACGCACCGTGGGAGCCGCCATGCGGCTCACCGTACGGTCTGGCCGCCCGCCGGTCCCGCGGTTTCCGCGTCGATCGACGGCCGGTCGGGCCCGTCCGCCCAGCGGCGACGGCGCACGTCATAGAGGGCGATCGAGGTGGCCGTGGCCACGTTGAGCGAGCCGATGCGGCCGAGCTGGGGGATGAACGTCACGACGTCGCACGCGCCGAGGCCGGCGGGAGAGAGGCCGCGGTCCTCGTGGCCGACGACCAGGCAGGTGGCCTCCCCGACCGGCAGCTCGGGGAGCGGCACGGCGTCGTCGGTCAGCTCGAGGCCGACCACCCGATAGCCGTCGGCCCGGGCCTCGCCCGCTGCCTCCTCGACCGTGGCCGCCCAGTCCAGGGACAGGAAGCGCTCGGACCCGAGTGCGGTCTTCGCCACCTTGGGGTGGTCGGGCGGGATCGTACCCTCGACGAGCCACAGCCGGTCGACGGTGAAGGCCGCGGCCGTGCGCAGGATCGACCCGACGTTGAACGGACCGCCGAGTCGGTCGAGCACGAGGGCCACCCGCCCCGTCGACCGGCGGCGCCAGCCGCGGTGCAAGCGCTTGAGTCCGGTGGAGTCGAGCTGGCGGCTCACGCCGGACCGTCGCCCCCGGCCCGGCGGACCTCGATCACCCTGTAACCCAGGCGGCTGGCCCGGCGTTCGACGACCCAGCCGCGCCCGCCCAGCCAGCGGGCGAGCGAGTCGGCCCCCAGGTGCTTCTGGACGACGAGGCTGGCCGCGGCACCCGGCGCCAACCGGTCGAGCCACGTCGTCAGCAGCTCGTGGAGCGCCGCCTTGCCGACCCGCACCGGCGGGTTCGACCAGAGGGCTGCCACGGCCAGCTCGCCGGGCACGTCCTCGGGGCGGGCGACCCGCACGTTCGCGAGCCCGGCCGCCTCGGCGTTGGCCCGGGTCAGCTCGCGGGCCCGGTCGTTGACCTCGACGGCCCACACGGTGGCCCCGGGGGCCCGCGCCGCGAGCGTGAGGGCGATCGGGCCGTAGCCGCAACCGAGGTCCACCAGATCGCCGGTCTCCGGCGGGGGTGTCACGCTCGTGAGCAGCACCTTCGTTCCCGGGTCGATGCGGGTGCCCGAGAACACGCCGCGGTCGGTGCGCAGGCGCAGCGACACGTCGGGCAGATCGAGCCGGACGGTCGAGGGCCGCGACGGCGTGTCGGGCGATTCGGCGAAGTAGTGCGTGGGTGAGCCCACGACCAGCGACGGTAGCCTGGCGCCTCATGGCCCCCTACACGATCCGCCTGGTCGGTGATCCCGTCCTGCGCCAGCGCGCTCCCGAGGTCGCGAACATCGACGGCCGGCTCGTGAAGCTGGCCGAAGACATGGTGACCACGATGTACGAGGCGCCGGGCATGGGCCTGGCGGCCCCCCAGGTGGGAGTCGAGAAGCGGCTGTTCGTCTACGACGTCGGCGAGGGCCCCCGCACGATCGTCAACCCCGAGATCGTCGAGACGGACGGCGAGTGGGCCTACGACGAGGGCTGCCTCTCGGTACCGGGCCTGTCGTGGGAGATCATCCGTCCCAAGCTCGTCCACCTCGTCGGGCGCGACGTCGAGGGCAACGAGGTCTCGATCGAGGCCGACGAGATCGAGGCCCGCTGCTTCCAGCACGAGCTCGACCACCTCGACGGCGTCCTCCTTCTCGAGCGGCTCGACAGCGATACGCGCAAGAAGGCCCTGAAGACGATCCGCGAGCTGGGCATCGGTGCGTCGGTTCTCAACGACGCCGAGCTGAAGCCCCGCCGCGGCGGCTTCTCGCTCCGCTAGGTCACCCGGCGTCCAGTGCCGCTCGCCTCGGCGCCCTCCCACCCTCAGGACTTCGCCTTCCTCGGCACGCCGGCCTTCGCCGTGCCGCCCCTGCGTGCGCTCGTCGAGGCCGGCCACGACGTGGCGCTCGTCGTGTCGCAGCCCGACAAGCGGCGGGGGAGGGGCGGTGCCCTCGTGCCCTCGCCGGTCAAGCAGGCTGCGCTCGACCTCGGCATCCCCGTGACGGATCGGGTCGACGACGTGCTCGACGTCGGCGCGGAGCTCGGCGTGGTCGCGGCGTTCGGCCGCATCATCAAGCCCCACGTGCTCGAGCGGCTGCCGATGGTCAACCTCCACTTCTCGCTGCTGCCCCGGTGGCGCGGGGCAGCGCCGGTCGAGCGGGCCATCCTGGCCGGCGACGAGCGCACCGGCGTCGACCTGATGGTCGTCGAGGAGGGCCTCGACACCGGCGGCGTGCACGATCGCGTCGAGGTGGCGATCGGGCCGGACGAGACCGCGGACGAGCTCGTGCGCCGCCTCAGCGCCGCCGGCGCCGAGATGCTGGTGCGCAACCTGGCCGCCGGGCTGGGCACGCCCCGCCCGCAGGAGGGCGAGCCCACCTACGCCCACAAGATCGAGCCGGCCGAGCGCCGCATCGACTGGACGCGGCCGGCCGTCGAGGTGCACCGGCTCGTGCGCATCGGCGGCGCGTGGACGACCCACCACGGCGCGCGCCTCAAGGTGTGGGCCACCACGCTCGAGGACCGCCCCGGCACCGTGCCGGTCGAGGCGGGCGACGGGCCGATCCACCTCGTCGAGGTGCAGCCCGAGGGCAGGCGGCGCATGCCGGCCGCCGCCTGGGCCAACGGCGTCCACTGGGACCCGTCCGACAAGCTCGGCACCTGACCCGATCGCCGAGGCTCCCCACCGTGTCCGCACCCCCGCCCTCCTCGCCGTCCGGCGGCCCCCGCCCGCCGTCCCGCCCCGGACGCCCGTCGGGCTCCGGTTCGGGTTCGCGTGGTTCAGGCCGTCCGCCCGGCTCCCGCTCGGGTTCGCGTGGCTCCGGCCAGCCCTCCGGCAGCGGCTCCGGATCGGGTTCGGGCGGCGCGGGTCGTCCCTCGGGTTCCGGTTCCGGATCCGGTTCGGGCGGCGCGGGTCGTCCGTCGGGTTCCGGTTCCGGATCGGGTTCCGGCCGCGCGGGCCGTCCCTCGGGCCGCGGCTCGGGCGCCGGACGGTCGGCCACCGGCGGCTCGCGTCAGGGGCGTGGCGGGCGGGACGATCGGGGGCGGGGTCCACGGGACCGGAGAGACGAGCCAGAGGGCCTGCCTGGGCTGCGGGGGCTCGCCGCCCGGGACGCAGCAGGCGACGACGACAGGCAGCCCGTGGCTCCGGTGCGCCTCGTTGCGCTCGACGTGCTCGACCGCATCGACGGCGAGGGCGCCTACGCCAACCTGGCGCTGCCGGCCGCCCTCGAGCGCTCGGGGCTCGATGCCCGCGACCGCCGTTTCGTGACCGAGTTGGTGTACGGCACCACGCGCATGCGCCGGGCCTGCGACTTCCTCGTCGACCGGTTCCTCGCCAAACCCCCGGTCCTGCGCGCTCGCAACGCGCTGCGCCTCGGTGCCTACCAGATCGCGTTCGCCGGAGTTCCGCCGCACGCAGCGGTGGCCGAGACCGTGGCCGCCACGCCCAAGCCGCTTCGGGGCCTGGTCAACGCCGTGCTCCGCCGAGTGGCCGAGGCGCCGGTGACCTGGCCCGACGACGCCGTGCGTCTGAGCGTGCCGGACTGGATCATCGACCGCCTGACCGCCGACCTGGGCCACGACCGGGCACTCGCCGCGCTGGCGGCCATGGACGAGTCAGCCTCCGCCACCGACCGGGGCGACGGGTACGTGCAGGACAGCGCCTCCCAAGAGGTGGCCGCCATCGTCGGCGCCGGACCAGGCGAGCGGGTGCTCGACGTGTGCGCCGCGCCGGGCGGCAAGGCCACGGCGATGGCCGCCGCCGGAGCCTTCGTGGTCGCCGCCGACCTGCGCCCGGGCCGCGCCGGACTGATCCGGGCGAACGCCGACCGCCTCGCCGCCACCTTGCCGGTCCTCACCCCGCCGCCGCCCCGTGCCGCTCCCGCCGACCGCCTCGCCCGCCTCGCGTCCGGCACCGCCACCGGCCCACTCACCAACGCCGTCTCGAGCGACGACCCCGGCCCGGGCTCCGTCTCCAGCGACGATCCCGCCCCCGCCTGCGTGTCGAGCGATGACCTCGGCCCGGCGTCCGTCTCGAGCGATGACCCGGTCCCGGCCTCCGTCTCGAGCGACGACCCCGCCCGCGTCTCCGCCAGCCCGGTTCCGTGGGCCGAGGGACGCCAGGACGACCCGAACCGGGCGTCCACGACAGCCCGCCGCATCGCGGGGGTCGGGGTCGTGGTCGCCGACGGCACCCGGCCCCCGTTCCGCCCCGGCTCGTTCGACCGCGTGCTCGTCGACGCCCCGTGCTCGGGGCTCGGCACTCTGCGACGCCGTGCCGACCTCCGCTGGCGGATCGAGCCCCGCTCCGTCGACGACCTCGCCGCGCTGCAGTTCGCCCTCGTGACGGCGGCCGCCGACCTCGTCCGGCCCGGCGGCACGATCGTCTACTCGGTCTGCACGCTGACGGCCGCCGAGACGACCGGCGTCGACGACCGCCTCGCCGCCGCCCGGCCCGACCTCGAGCCGCTCGACGCCCCGACCGGCGATTGGGAGCCGTGGGGCCGCGGTGCGATCCTGCTGCCGCAGACGGCCGGCACCGACGGCATGGCCGTGTTCCGCTACCGGTGCACCGGGGGATGAGGCCATGACCGACCACCGCCAGTCCACCCGTCGCTGGCCGGCCAAGGTGCTCACGGTGTCCGACGGGGTCGTGGCGGGCACGCGCGAGGACCGCTCCGGTGCGGCGCTGGCCACCAGACTCGCGGAGGCCGGCTTCGACGTGGTCGAGCGCAAGGTGAGCCCCGACGGGATCGAGGCGGTGGCCGCCGCCCTGCGGGACCTGTCCGCCGGGTTCGCCGGCCTCGTCGTCACCACCGGCGGCACCGGCTTCGGGCCGCGCGACCTCACGCCCGAGGGCACCCGGGCCGTGATCGACCGTGAGGCTCCGGGCCTCGCCGAGGCGATGCGGCTGGTCAATCCCGCCGGCCGCCTGTCCCGGGCCGTGGTGGGCACGATCCACACGACCCTCGTCGTGAACACGCCCGGCTCGCCGACCGGCGCGGTCGAGTGCTTCGAGGCCGTCGCCGACGTCGTGCCCCACGCCCTGGACCTCCTCACCGGAGGCCGCCCCCACTGAGCGCTCGGCACCACTGAGCGGCGGCCCCCACCGACCGCCCGGACCACCGACCCGCCCGGACCACCGACCGCCCCGCGCCAAGGGGGCGCCGGTCCCCACAAGCGGCGGTCCCAATGGGACGCCCGGACGCCGCGCGCCGAGCCGGCGCTCGCAAACCCTGGACAACCAAAACTAGAACGTGTTCTAATTCGGTTCGTGGTCCGAGTCCCTACGCTGCCCCGGGTGGAGAGCGCCACCGACCGGGACCACATGCTGCGAGCCGTCGCGCTCGCCGCCGCCGTGCGCCGCACGACGGCCCCGAACCCGTGGGTCGGGTGCGTGCTCGTGACCGCCGACGGGCGCGTCGTCGAGGGGGCGACGCATCCGCCGGGCGGCCCACACGCCGAGGCCGCGGCCCTGGCGGCGGCCGCGGAGCAGGGCGTCGACCCGCATGGCGCCACGGCGTATATCACGCTCGAGCCCTGCAGCCATCACGGCCGCACTCCGCCGTGCGCCGACGCCCTCGTCGCCGCCGGCATCGACCGCGTCGTCGTCGGCATCGAGGACCCCGACCGCCAGGTGGCGGGCCGGGGCATCGCCCGCCTGGGGGCCGCCGGCGTGGAGGCCACCGTGGGCGTGGCCGCCGACGTGGTCGCCGAGCAGCTCGCCGCCTACGTCACCCACCGCACCACCGGCCGCCCGCACGTCGTGCTGAAGCTGGCCGCCGGCCTCGACGGGGGGACCGCCGCGGCGGACGGCACGAGCCGGTGGATCACTGGCGAAGCCGCCCGGGCCGACGCCCACGGCCTGCGCGCCGACAGCGACGCCATCCTGGTCGGCGCCGGCACGGTGAGGACCGACGACCCATCGCTCACCGTCCGCCACGTGGTCGGCTCCGACCCGCTTCGCGTGGTGCTCGGCACCGCACCGCCCGGCGCCCGGGTGCACCCCTGCGTCGAGGTGGGCGGCGACCTCGGTGACGTGCTCGACGACCTCGGCGCCCGCGGCATCGTCCAGCTGTTGGTCGAGGGCGGCCCCACCGTCGCCGGCGCGTTCCACCGTGCGGGCCTCGTCGACCGCTACGTCCTGTACCTGGCGCCCGTCCTCTTCGGCGGCGACGACGGCCCCAGGTTGTTCACCGGCCCCGGAGCCGCCACGATGGCCGACGTGTGGCGGGGCCGAATCACCGGCGTGACCGCCCTGGGCGACGACATCCGCGTCGACCTGCAACCCCCGAGGAGCAACTGATGTTCACAGGGATCGTCGAGGAGCTCGGCGTGATCGCGTCCGTCGACGGCGGGCGCATCCGGTTCGAGGCCACCGGCGTGCTGGAGGACGCCAAGACCGGCGACTCGATCGCCGTCGACGGCTGCTGCCTCACGCTGGTCGACATGGGCCCGGGCTGGTGGGAAGCCGACGTCAGCGACGAGACCCTGGCCCGCACGACCATCGGGTTCCGCCGGGTCGGCGACCGCGTCAACCTGGAGCGTCCGGTCCGGGCCATCGACCGGCTCGGCGGCCACATCGTGCAGGGCCACGTCGACGGCGTGGGCGAGGTCGTCGAGCCGGCGCCCGATCTGCGGGTGCGCATCCCCCGGCAGCTGCTGCGGTACGTGGTCGAGAAGGGCTCCGTGACCGTCGACGGCATCAGCCTCACCGTCGTCGACGTGCTGGACGACGGTTTCACCGTCGCGGTCATCCCCCACACCAGCGCCGTCACGACGCTCGGCGAGCGCCGCCCAGGCGACCGGGTGAACCTCGAGGTCGACGTGACCGTGAAGTACGTCGAGCGGCTCCTGACCTGGCGCGACGCCGACGGGGAGGGCTGAGCGATGCCCTTCGCCAAAGTGGCCGATGCCGTGGCCGCCGTCGGCCGCGGTGAAATCGTGGTCGTCGTCGACGACGAGGATCGCGAGAACGAGGGCGATCTCATCATGGCGGCCGAGTTCGCCACGCCCGAGAAGATCGCGTTCTTCCTCCACCACACCTCGGGCCTCATCTGCGCCCCGCTGACCCGAGAGCGGGCCCGCGAGCTCGAGCTGCCGCTGATGGTGGCCGACAACACCGAGAGCATGCGTACGGCGTTCACCGTCAGCGTCGACGTGCGCCACGGCACGACGACCGGCATCTCGGCGCACGACCGCTCGGCCACGATCCTGTCGCTGGTCGATCCCGGCACCCGTCCGGCCGACCTGTTGCGGCCCGGCCATATCTTCCCGCTGGAGGCCCGCGAGGGCGGCGTGCTCAAGCGGGCGGGCCACACCGAGGCGGCGCTCGACCTGGCCCGCATGGCGGGCGTGTACCCGGCCGGCGTGCTCTGCGAGGTCGTCAACGACGCCAAGGACGACATGGCGCGGGTCCCCGAGCTCGAGGGTTTCGCCGCGAAGCACGGCCTGGTCCTCACCTCCATCGCCGACCTCGTGCGGTACCGCCGCCAGACCGAGAAGCTCGTGCGGCGGATCACCGAGGCCCGCCTGCCCACCCAGTGGGGCGAGTTCACCTGCTACGCGTACGAGTCGGTGCTCGACGGCACCGAGCACCTCGCGTTCGTGAAGGGCGCGGTGCAGGGCGAGGACGACGTGCTCGTCCGGGTGCACTCCGAGTGCCTCACGGGCGACGTGTTCGGGTCGCTGCGGTGTGACTGCGGGCCCCAGCTGGCCGAGTCGATGCGCCTCGTCGCCGAGGACGGGCTGGGCGCCGTCGTGTACCTGCGGGGCCACGAGGGCCGCGGCATCGGCCTCGGCCACAAGTTGCGCGCCTACCAGCTGCAGGACCAGGGCCACGACACGGTCGACGCCAACATCGCCCTCGGCCTGCCCGTCGACAGCCGCGAGTACGGCATCGGCTCGCAGATCCTGGTCGACCTGGGCATCACCACGATGCGGCTGATCACGAACAACCCTGCCAAGTACGGCGGGCTCGAGGGCTTCGGCCTCACGATCACCGAGCGCGTGCCGCTGCTCACGGCCCCCAACCCCGAGAACATCGCCTATCTGCGCACCAAGCGCGAGCGCATGGGCCACCTCCTGGAGGGGCTCGACGATGTGCTGTGATGCCCCCGTGACCAACGCACCCAGGGCAGCGAGCGAGCGGGGGACCGGGCATGGCGAGCGGTGACGAGCGCGCCGGCGTCCCCGAGGGGTGCGACGGCCGGGGCCTACGCATCGGTGTCGTCAGCTCCCGCTGGAACGCCACGATCGTGGGCAGGCTGGCCGAGGGCGTGCGCCGAGGACTCGCCGGCCTGGGGGTCGACCCGGCCGACGTGGTCGACGTGTCGGTGCCCGGCTCTTTCGAGATCCCGTTCGGCGCCCGGGCGCTGGCCACCTCGGGCCGGGTCGACGCGGTGATCTGCGTCGGCGCCGTCATCCGGGGCGAGACCACCCACTACGACATCGTGGCGGGGGAGTGCGCCCGCGGCGTGCAGGACGTGCAGCTCCGCACGGGCGTGCCGGTGGCCTTCGGCGTCCTCACGGTCGAGGACGAGGCCCAGGCGCTCGTCCGGTCCGAGGGGCCCGGGGGCCACAACGTCGGCGAGGAGGCCGCCGGCGTGGCCGTCGAGATGGCGCGCCTGGCGGCGTCCCTGCGCCCGGCCGCACCCCTCCCTGCCGCCTGACCCGGCTCGCTGACCCGCGCCGCGGCGTGCGGGCTCGGGGGCGCGGTCCGAGACTTCACCCGGCCGTCGGGTCGTCGTCGGCCGCGGGCCAGCGCGCGGTCCCGCCCATGGCCCAGACTCCGGGCATGGACCGTCGCTCGTTCCTCACGCTCGCCGGTGCCGGGGCTGCCGCAGTCGCCACCACCACCGACCTGTTGCGGCCCGGCCGGGCGAAGCCGTCGTCCGCGCGGTCGGCCGCGCGGGACGGCACCGCCGCACGCCCGGTCACCGTCCAGCCCGCCCCGTTCACGCTCGGCGTCGCCTCCGGCGACCCCCTGCCCGGCGGGATCGCGCTGTGGACCCGCCTCGCCCCCGACCCGTTCGCCCCTGCCGGCGGCATGCCGGCGGCGAGCGTCCCGGTCGCGTGGGAGGTTGCCGCAGACGAGGGGTTCCGCCGCGTCGTGCGCCGCGGCACGGCCACGGCCTCGCCCGAGAGCGCCCACACCGTGCACGCCGACGTCGACGGCCTCGCCCCGGGCGGCACGTACTGGTACCGGTTCAAGACCGGCACCGAGCTGAGCCCGGTCGGGCGAACCCGCACGGCGCCGCCCCCGGGCCGCCGCGTCGAGCGTGTCCGCTTCGCGACCGCCTCGTGCCAGAACTACCAGGACGGGCTCTACACCGCCCACCGGGGCCTGGCCACCGAGGACCTCGACTTCGTCGTGTTCCTCGGCGACTACATCTACGAGGGCAGCCCCAACCGGGCGGCCCTGCGCCAGCACGACGGCACGGGCGAGCCCGTCACGCTCGACCAGTACCGGTCCCGCCACGCGCTCTACCGGAGAGACCCGGACCTGCAGGCCAGCCACGCCGCGTTCCCGTGGATCGTCACGCTCGACGACCACGAGGTCGACAACAACTGGGCCGGCGACGTGCCCCAGGACCCCGACCGCCAGAGCCCCGAGGCCTTCCGGGCCCGGCGCATCGCCGCCTTCCAGGCCTACTGGGAACACATGCCGCTGCGCCGGCGCCAGATGCCCTCCGGGCTCGACATGCGCCTCTACCGGCGGCTCGGCTGGGGCCGGCTGCTGCAGATCGACGTCGTCGACACCCGCCAGTACCGCACCGACCAGCCCGCCGACCTCATCGGCGCCGAGGACCCGGCGGCGACGATGCTGGGTGCCGAGCAGGAGCGTTGGCTCGACCGGGGCCTGGCCAGCTCCTCGGCCCGCTGGAACGCCGTGGCGAACCAGACGATGGTGGCGCAGAACGACCGCACCGCCGGGCCCCTCGAGTCGTACGACTTCGACAACTGGGATGGATACCGGGTCCCCCGCCGGCGGTTGCTCGCGTCGCTCGGCCGGGCCCGCAACCCGGTGGTACTGACCGGCGACCGCCACGCCACCTGGATCTGCGACCTGCGGGCAAACTTCGGGGACCCGGCCACGCCCGCGGTCGCCACGGAGCTGACCGGCACGTCGATCACGTCCGGCAGCGACCCCAACACGGCGGTGTTCCACTTCGCGTACGACCCGATCCAGGCCGAGAGCCCGCACTGGAAGTTCATCGACAACCAGCGCGGCTATCTGGTCTGCGACCTCGACCGTGACCGCTGGCTCACCGATCTGCGAGTGGTGAGCACCGTGCGCAGCCCGTGGCGACCGTCTCCACCTATGCGAGCTTCGTCACCGAGGACGGGCGCCCCGGCGTCGAGGTGGCGGCTGCCCCACCCGTTCCCGTGGCCCCCTCCGCGCCGCCCGCCCCGGCTGCGGCCGTGAGCCCGCAGTGACCCGCCGCCTCCCGCGAACCGGTTTCGGCCCGGGCGGCACGGCGCCTACCCTCACTGCCCGTGTTGAAGCTCGTGCTCCCCAAGGGCTCGCTCGAGAAGGCGACGCTCGCCCTGTTCGACGCCGCCGACCTCGCCGTGAGCCGGTCGTCGTCGGTCGAGTACAAGGCCTCCATCGCCGATCCCCGCATCGACGAGGTGCGGATCCTGCGGCCACAGGAGATACCCCTCTACGTGGCTGAGGGGCTGTTCGACCTGGGCATCACCGGGCGCGACTGGGTCGAGGAGACGGCCGCCGACGTCGTGTCCCTGGGTGAGATGCAGTACTCGAAGGCGACGTCGCGCCCGGTCCGCATCGTGGTGGCCGTGCCGGCCGACAGCCCCGTCGAGCGGGTCGAGGACCTGCCCCAGGGCGTCAAGGTGTCGAGCGAATACCCCGAGCTCACGCGCCGCTACTTCGCGAAGAAGGGCATCGACGCCGACATCCGCCTCAGCTACGGCGCCACCGAGGCGAAGGTGCCCGACATCGTCGACTGCATCGTCGACATCACCGAGACCGGCCGGGCGCTGCGCGCCGCCGGCCTCAAGATCGTCGACGAGATCCTGCAGAGCTACACCGACCTGGTGGCGAACCCGCTCGCCTACGCGGACCCCGACAAGCGCAAGGCCATGGAGCAGATCAAGGTGCTGCTCGACGGCGTGCTGGAGGCCCGGGGCCAGGTGCTGGTGAAGCTCAACGTCGCCGGCGGCCACCTGGCCGGAGTCACCGCACTCCTGCCCTCGATGAAGGCGCCGACCGTGTCCGAGCTGGCGGGCGACGGCGGCTACGCGGTCGAGACGGTCGTACCCAAGTCGGTGATCAACACGCTGATCCCCGACCTGAAGGACGCCGGGGCGTCCGACATCATCGAGCTGCCGCTCTCCAAGATCGTCCACTGACACCGTGCGGCCGTTCCAGAGAGGTGCCGGTGTGGTGGCCGCCTTCGACGAGGAGCGTGGCCTCGGCACCGTCGTCGACGACGACGGCGACGAGCTGCCGTTCCACTGCACCGCCATCGCGGACGGCACCCGCCGCATCGACGTGGGCCGGCGGGTGGCCTTCGCCGTCACCCCTGGCCACCTCGGCCGGTGGGAGGCCACGGCGATCGTCGACGCCTGAGGCGCCCCTCGGCCCTCCGTGCCTGTTTCAGCGGTCGAGGGCGTCGTGCTCGGCGATGGCGGACATGATCGCCTCGGCGTAGCGCCGCCCGCCTGGTGGCGTGAGGTGAATGCGGTCCTCCTGGCGGACCACGACCGTGCCGTCGGGTCCGCACGGCTCGCCGGCCTCGCACGGCAGCGTGGCGTGGAACGCCCCGTCGGGGGTCAGCTCGTCGGACGGGTCGATGACCTCGAGGCCGGGGTGGACCAGGCCCGCGTCGCGGTACATCTCGCGCATGGCGGCGGCGTTCGCCTCGAACCCGGGATCGCCGATGATCGGCGGCTCGACCACGTAGAGGTCGGTGCCCGCTGCGCGGAACATGTCGATGACCCCGGACAGATCCTCGGCGTACCCGGCGGCCACGACCTCGGGCGAGCGGATCTCGCCGGTCGGGTTGATGCACGGCTGCAGGTCGTTGCCGGCGAAGGACAGCACGAGCCGTTCGGGCTCGCGGGCGGCCAGGTCGCGCAGCTGGGCGTCCCAGGCGCACAGGGCGCTGCCGCCGAACGCGTAGAGGTCGGCCGTCATGTCCTGGTCCTCGGCCAGGGCGCGCAGCTGCTCGAGCGACTGCTGGGCGAACGAGTCGCCCACCATGGCGAGGTCGACGTGCTCCGGCCCGTCGGAGGCCGGTTCGTCGTCGGCGTCCGCGCGCAGGGCGAAGATCGCCACGACGAACACCGCCAGGGCGATCAGCCCGGTGCGGTCGACGCCGCGCGTGCTGTCCGTGGCCGCCACTACACGGCTCCCCAGCCGGTCACCGCTCGGCCCGTCGTCGTCGTCGCCGCCGTCGCCGTCGCCGTCGGCGGTCAGGCCTCGGCCCGGCCGGCGTCGCCGCCGCGCCCGGCGGCGTCGTTCGACGCCTCGACCCACGCCGCCTGAAGCTGGGTGAGGGCCTGGCGCAGCGGGCTCTCGGCCGGACCGAGCCGGGGCCCGAGCGCGTCGACCACGGCCGCCAGGGCGTCGATGGCCACCCGGGCCTCGTCGAGCTTGGGTTCGGGCTGGGACAGGTGTAGCGCCGCCAGCTCGTAGAACTGCAGCGACTGCTGACCCACGACCGGGCCGGCGGGCGCCTCGACGAGCTGCCGGCGGGCCTCCTCGACCTGCTGCGCCATCGCCTCCACCTGCTCGCGCTCCTCGGGGGAGAGCGGGGCGTCGGCACCGGACGCACCCGGCGTGCCGGGGGCGGTCGGCTCGGCGGGGGGGCCGGATCGAGTTGGCTCGGAGCGCCCGGGGCGATCGACCGGGTGCTCGCCAGAGGGGGTCCAGAGGCTCATGTCTCTCCGAGGTGTCGAGGTGGCGGTCCCGTGGGGCGGCCAGCCTATGTGGAGCGGAATGGTGAAGCCGGTCGTGACAGTTGGTAGCCTTGCGAGACAACCTATGGGAAGCGGGGCTCTGCCCCCACCCGGCCACCGCTGCAGGTGCGTCGGGTCGATCGATCGCAGGGGGCTCCGGCCCGTTGGCGGACGTCGGCTTCCCGGCGTCCGCGTCGTGCTTTTTTCGGCGTTGTCGCCAGTCATTGGACGCCATGCGTAACGGAGGAGTCTGCGCATCGATGAGGAGTGATCGGCGATAGCTACGCCGGCGAACAACGAACCCCGGATCAACGACCGCATCCGGGCCCGCGAGGTGCGCCTCGTGGGCGCGGACGGCTCGCAGATCGGAATCAAGCCGCTGCCCGAGGCCTTGACCATCGCCCGTGAAGCCGACCTCGACCTGGTCGAGGTGGCCGCACAGGCCAACCCGCCCGTCTGCCGGATCATGGATTACGGCAAGTACAAGTACGAGGCGGCCCAGAAAGCCAAGGAGTCTCGGCGCAAGACCAGCTCCGTCTCCATCAAGGAGATGAAGTACCGGCCGAAGATCTCGAAGGGTGACTTCGATACCAAGACGCGCAAGGTCGAGCGGTTCCTGGCTGACGGACACAAGGTGAAGGTCACGCTGACGTTCAGGGGGCGCGAGATGCACCACCCCGAGCTCGGCAAGAAGATCCTCGACGAGGTGGTGCAATCCATCGAGCACCTCGGACGGGTCGAGATCTTCCCCCGCATGGACGGTCGCAACATGACCATGGTCCTGGCCCCCGATCGCAAGGCCCAGGCGGCCACCGAGCGGGCTCGTCGTCAGGTCGCCGAGGGCGACCGAGCGACGAGCGGCAACGGGAGCAGCGAGGCCGCCCGGGCGGCCGAGGCTCCTGCGGCACCGCCAGGACCTGCCCCCGGTGCCCCGGCCAGCCCGCCTCCCACGGCCGGTCCACGCCCGCAGCCGACAGAGCGCGCGTAGCCCGACCGGGCCCCCAAACCGACACACGAGAGGCGGGCGGCCACCCGGCCCCACCGCGCCACGACAGAGGTCCCCATGCCCAAGATGAAGACGCACCGCGGTGCGGCGAAGCGCTTCAAGATCACCGGCACCGGCAGGCTCCGGCGCCGCCAGGCCAACCTGAACCACATCCTCGGGAAGAAGCCGGCCAAACGGAAGCGCCGCCTCGCGAACGAGGTCGACCTGCACCCGGGTGACGAGGCGCGCATCAAGCGCATGCTCGGCCGCTAGCGGCTCGCCCGTCCCCTCCCTCCCCCCTGATCGACGAAAGGAGCTCCCCATGGCCCGGGTGAAGCGATCCGTCCACGCCAAGAAGAAGCGCCGCGTCACTCTCGAGCGCGCCAAGGGCTACTACGGCAACAAGAGCCGGTCCTATCGCGCCGCCAACGAGCAGGTGATGCACAGCCTGCAGTACGCGTTCCGTGACCGGCGGGCCCGCAAGGGCGACTTCCGCCGCCTGTGGATCCAGCGCATCAACGCCGCCTGCCGGCAGAACGGCATCTCGTACAGCCGGTTCGTGGCCGGCCTGCGGGTCGCCGGCGTCGAGGTCGACCGCAAGGTCCTCGCCGACCTGGCCGTCACCGAGCCGGCCGCCTTCACTGCGCTGGTCACGACCGCCACCACGGCGCTCGAGAGCGCCGAGGCGACGGCCGCATCCGCCTGAGCGCACGCGCGCCATGGCCACCGTGCCGGTCCCCGAGGTGATCGGTGTCCGGCACCCCACCGTCAAGCGACTGCGGCGCCTCTCCCGGCGCCGCAGCTCGCGCACCGACGAGGGCGCCTTCGTCGTCGACGGCCCGGGCCTGCTGGCCGAGGCCCTCGACGCCGGGGTCGCCATCGACGAGGTGGTGGCCGAGCCCGGCGCCCCGGCCGACCTGCTCGCCCGGGCCACCGCCGCCGGCGCGGTCGTGCGCCATGCCGCCTCGGGCACGCTGGCGGGGGCGACCGACACGACCACGCCCCAGCCGACCGCCGCCGTCGCCCGCCTGCCCGGGGCGTCGGTCGCCGAGGTCGTCGGGCGGACCGGTCCGCTGGCGCTCGTGCTCGCCGGCGTGGCCGACCCCGGCAACGCCGGCACGTTGCTGCGCTCGGCCGAGGCCGCCGGGGCGGGAGCCGTGCTGTTCTGCGACGGGTCCGTCGATCCCTACGGCCCCAAGTGCGTGCGCTCCTCGGCCGGTTCGCTGTTCCGCCTGGCCGTGGTCCGAGCCGCCAGCTCCGACGAGGTGCTCGGCGCGCTGCGTGCGGTCGGCATCCCCACGGTGGCCACCGTGGCGCGCGGCCCGGCGCCGGCCTACGACCAGGTCGATCTCGCCGGTCCCGTGGCGCTCGTGCTGGGCAGCGAGGCCCACGGCCTGGCCGACGCCGTGCGCCGGGCCGTCGACACCGCGGTGACGATCCCCATGGCCGGCCCCACCGAATCGCTCAACGTGGCGATGGCCGGCACCGTGCTCTGCTTCGAGGCGCTGCGCCAGCGCCGCCGGCCGGGCGAACCCACTGGACGCCGGCCTCACCCTGACGCCAGGGTGGCCGGCATCACGACCCCCACCCGGACGACCACATGACCGACGACATCACCCGCAGGATCCCCGCCATCGAGGACGCCGCCCGCAGCCGCGTGGCCGCCGCCGGCACGCTGGACGAGCTGGCCACCCTCGGCGCCGAGCTGGCCGGCCCCCGGTCCGAGCTGGTCGGCCTGCGCCAGAAGCTGCGCGACGTCGACCCGGCCGACCGGCCCACGGTGGGCAAGGCGCTCAACGCCGCGTTCGAGGCGGTCAAGGCCCTGCTCGAGGAGCGGCGCGCCGAGCTCGAGGCCGTGGCCCGCCGGGCCCGGCTCGAGGCCGAGCGACTCGACCTCACCGAGGTGCCGCCCGGCCGTCCCGTGGGCCACCTGCACCTCGTCACGCAGGCCATCGCCGAGCTCGAGGACGTGTTCGTCGGGATGGGCTTCACCGTGGCGGAGGGGCCCGAGGTCGAGACCGACTGGAACAACTTCGGGGCGCTCAACTTCCCGCCCGACCACCCGGCCCGCGACATGTACGACACGCTCTACGTCGACCATGGCCCGGCCGGCAGCACGCTGCTGCGCACCCACACCTCGCCGGTGCAGGTAAGGGTCATGACCGGGCAGGAGCCTCCGTTCTACAGCGTCATGCCGGGCCGGGTCTTCCGGTCCGACACCGCCGATGCCACGCACATGCCGGTGTTCCACCAGATCGAGGGCCTGGTCGTCGACCGCGACATCACCTTCGCCGACCTGGCGGGCACGATCGACGCGTTCACGAAGGCCTACTTCGGCGGCGACTTCACGTCGCGCCTGCGCCCGGCGTACTTCCCGTTCACCGAGCCCTCCGCCGAGTTCGACATCCAGCGGCCCGACGGGTCCTGGCTCGAGCTCGGCGGGTGCGGCATGGTGCACCCCAACGTCCTGACCGCCTGCGGGGTCGACCCCGAATGCTGGCAGGGCTTCGCGTTCGGCTTCGGCATCGACCGTCTCGCCGCCGCCCGGCACGGCGTCGACGACCTGCGCGACCTGTTCACCAACGACATCCGCTTCCTGTCCCAGTTCTAGGGCCGGGTAGCGCTTCCCCGAAGGGCACCGATGAAGGTCCTCCTCTCGTGGCTCCGCGACTTCGCGCCGATCACGGGCGACCCCGTCGCCATCGGCGAGCAGCTCAGCGACCTCGGCACCCCCGTCGAATCGCTCGAGCGGCTCGGCGAGGGCCTCGACGGCATCGTCGTCGCCCGCGTGCTGGCCACGCGGCCACACCCCAACGCCGAGCGGATCCAGCTCGTCGACGTCGACACCGGCGACGGCGAGGCGCTGCAGATCGCCTGCGGCGCGTTCAACATGGCGCCCGGCGATCTCGTCCCGCTCGCCACGCTGGGCACGACCATGCCCGACGGCACGGAGATCGGCCGCCGGAAGATGCGGGGCGAGTGGTCGAACGGCATGCTCTGCGCGCCGGGCGAGCTGGGCCTGGCCGGCGACCCCGGCATCCTGATCCTGCCGCCGGGGCTCACGGTGGGCGCCCCCTTCGCCGAGGCCATGGGCATCGAGCGCGACGTGCTCTACGAGCTCGAGGTCAACCCCAACCGGCCCGACGCCATGTCGATCGCCGGGGTGGCCCGCGACCTGGCCGCCGTCCAGGGTGTGCCGTTCGCCATCCCGGAGCCTGCGGTCGAGGAGGTGCCGGCCGAGCGCTCGGGCGGCGTCACGATCGAGATCGCCGATCCCGACCTGTGCGGCCGCTTCACCGGCCGGGTGCTGCGCGGGGTCACGGTGGGCGAGTCCGACCCGCTCATCGCCCGCCGCCTCTCGCTGCTCGGCATGCGGCCCATCAACTCGCTCGTCGACGCGTCGAACTACGTGATGCTCGAGCTGGGCCAGCCCAGCCACCCCTACGACCTGGCCAAGGTCCGGGGCGGCAGGCTGCGGGCGCGCCGTGCCCGGCCCGGCGAGACGCTCGTGACGCTCGACGGCGTCGAGCGGCGATTCACGACCGACGACCTGCTCATCGCCGACGGCGAGGACCGGCCCGTCGGCATCGCCGGCATCATGGGCGGCGCCGAGACCGAGATCGACGCGTCCACCACCGACGTGCTCGTCGAGATGGCCTGGTTCCGGCCGATCGCCATCGCCAAGTCGTCCCGCCGTCTGCGCCTGCGCTCCGAGGCGTCGGCCCGCTTCGAGAAGGGCGTCGATCCCGAGATCGCCGAGGTGGCGCACGCTCGGTTCGCCGAGCTGCTCGCCGGCTCGGGGGCGCGGCTCGAGGCCGGCGTGGTCGACGTCCGTGGCGAGCTGCCCGACCGCGCCCCCGTGCGGGTACGCACGGTCCGGGTCAACCGCCTGCTCAACACCGATCTGTCCCGCGACGGCATCGCCGCGCTTCTCGACCCGATCGGCTTCGCCGCCACGCCGGCGGGCGACGACGACCTCGACGTGGCGATCCCCTCGTGGCGCTACGACTCCTCGACCGAGATCGACGTGGTCGAGGAGGTTGCGCGGATGTACGGCTACGAGCGGATCGGCCGCCGCGTGCCGCCGTCGGCCCACACCGGGCGCCTCACCGAGCGCCAGCGCGAGCGGCGCCGGCTGCGGTCGCTGCTCGTCGGGCGAGGGCTGTCCGAGGCCCTGCCGATGCCGTTCCTGGCCCCGGGGGACCTCGAGCGCTGCGGCCTGCCCGGCGACGGCCTCGAGATCGCCAACCCGCTCGTCGCCGAGGAGTCCGTGCTCCGCACCTCGCTGCTCCCCGGCCTCGTCAAGGCCCTGGGCACGAACGCTGCGCGCCGCAACACCGGCGTCTCCCTGTGGGAGATCGGCCACGTGTTCCGGCCGCGGGCGGCCGGCGACGCGCCCGGCGTCGCCCGGGCGAACGGATCGGGCGCGGCCCCGGCCGGCGACGGCGCCCTGCCCGACGAGCGCGAGCACCTCGGCGTCGTGCTGGGAGGCCGCGCCGCCCCCGACGCGGTGGTCGAGTGGCGGGCGGTCGAGGAGGTGCTCGACCTCACCGGCGTCGAGATCCGCAACCAGCCGGTCCCCGGCCTGCACCCCACGCGGTCGGCCCGCCTCGTCGGTCCCCGCGGCGAGCCGGTCGGCGCCGTCGGCGAGATCGACCCCGACGTCCTGGCGGCCCACGGCGTGGCCGAGCGCGTTGGCTGGCTCGAGGTCGACCTGGACGTGGTCGCCGCGCTGCCGCGCACCGGGCGGCCGTACCGCCTCGTGAGCGTCTACCCGTCGAGCGACATCGACCTGGCCTTCGAGGTGGCCGACGACGTGCCGGCCACCGCGGTCGAGGCGACGCTGCGCGAGGCGACGGGGGACCGGCTCGCCACGCTGCGACTGTTCGACGTCTACCGGGGCGCGGGCATCGCGCCCGGACGGCGCAGCCTCGCCTACCGGCTGCGGCTCGAGGCGAGGGACCACACGCTCACCGACGACGAGGTGGCCCACATCCGCCGGCAGGGCATCGCCGCCGTCGAGGCCGCGCACGCCGCCACGCTTCGAGGCTGACCGCCCGCTGAGGGCTCCCGAGCGCGCCCACCTCGTCGACATCGGGTTACCCTCCGTGGGGCGGTGCGCCGCGACCACGTGGGGGTGTCACGTGTGAGCAGGAACCCGAGCGTCGACGGTCCTGCCGACGGGCGCGCCGCAGACGACGGCGCGGCCGAGCCGGCTCCGGGTGGCGACCGGGCACGGGCGGCACTGCACTCGTTCGTCGAGGCTCGGGGCGACCTGGCGGCGCTCCTCGACGCGGGCGTGGTTCCCACCGCCAACGGCGACGCGGAGGCGGCCCTCATCCAGCTGGACTACGCCTGCCGGCGGGTGGGCGACGTGGCGGAGCGGGTCGCCGAGCTGGCCGCCCGCCTCGCCGGTCGGGACGTCGGCCCGGCCCTCGGCGCCGTGCCCGCCCGGGTCGGCAACGCGCTCGTGATCGGCGCCCTGCGGGTCCACGACGTGCTCGACGTCCTGGCGGCGGGGCCGGGCGCCTACGGCCTCGACGGCGAGGGCGTCGTCGTCACCCTGTCCCTACGCATCGAGGAGGTGCACGACTCGCTCGACGACGCACGCAGCTCGCTCGACGAGGCCGAGCGCGCCCTCACCGAGGGCGACGGAGCGGAGGCGACCGCCCGGCACCTGCGGTGGACGTCCGACAGCCGGCGCGCCGGTGGCGTGCTCCGCGCCTTCGGCCGTGGACGGCACCGGCCGCGGGGGCGATGACGTCCCGAGCTGTGGCGTTGCATGACTATGCAGCCCGCCGTATGGTGGACGGGTGACCTCGGTTGGCATCATCGGCGCCTCCGGCTACACGGGGGCCGAGCTCCTGCGCCTCTGCGCCCACCACCCCGATCTCGACGTTCGGGTGGCCACTGGCGACTCGCAGGCGGGTGCCCGCATCGCGGACCTGTATCCCAGCGTGGCCGGGGCGTACGGCGACCAGGTGCTCGAGCCGACGAGCGCGGCGATCTGCGACGGCCTCGACCTCGTTTTCCTCGCCCTGCCGCACGGGGCCTCGCAGGCGATGGTGCCCGAGCTGTGGGGGAGGGTCGGCAAGGTCGTCGACCTCGGCGCCGACTTCCGGCTGGCCGACGCCTCGCTCTACCCGACCTGGTACGGCGAGGCCCACACCTGTCCCGAGCTGATCGCCGACTTCGCCTACGGGCTGCCCGAGCTGTACCGCGACGAGGTGCGGGCGGCCCGCGCCGTGGCCGCCCCCGGCTGCTACGTGACGGCCGCGTCGCTGGCTCTGGCCCCGCTCGTGCGGGGCGGGCTCGTCGAGCCGACCGGCATCGTGGTCGACGCGGCCAGCGGCGTCTCCGGTGCCGGCAAGGGGCCGAAGGCCACGACCGCGTTCTGCGCCGTCGACGAGGATTTCACCGCCTACAGCCTGCTCACCCACCGGCACACCCCCGAGATCGAGCAGAACCTGTCGCGCCTGGCGGGCGTCCCGGCCCAGGTGCTCTTCACGCCCCACCTGGCACCCATGAACCGGGGCATCCTCGCCACCTGCTACGGCCGTCCCGCGGCTCCGGTCACGACCGACGACGTGCTGACCGCCGTGGGCAAGGCCTGGGCCGACGAGCCGTTCGTCGTCGTGGTCGACGGCTCGCCGTCCACGAAGGCGACGCTCGGCTCGAACACCGTCCACGTCACGGCCCGGGCCGACGACCGCACCGGCTGGGTGGTGGCGATCGGCGCCCTCGACAACCTCACGAAGGGAGCGTCGGGCCAGGCCGTGCAGTGCGCGAACCTCATGGTCGGCCTGCCCGAGGCGACCGGCCTGCCGACCGCCGGGCTCTTCCCGTGAGCGTCGTCGCCCCCGTCGGGTTCGTGGCCAACGGCATCGCATCAGGCATCAAAGCCTCCGGCGACAAGGACCTCGCGCTCGTCGCCAGCGACGACGACGGCGGCCTCGTCTGCGCCGCCGCTGTCTTCACGCAGAACCTCGTCGTGGCCGCGCCCGTCACCGTCAGCCGCCGGCACCTCGCCGCCACGCGGGGCCGGGCCGCCGCCGTCGTCGTCAACAGCGGCAACGCCAACGCCGCCACCGGGCCTCGGGGCGAGAGCGACGCCGAGCGGACCACGGCCCTGGTCGCCGCCGAGATCGGCGCGCGGCCTGAAGCCGTGCTCGTGTGCTCGACAGGCCTGATCGGCTACGAGCTGCCCATGCCGGCGATCGTCTCGGGTGTGCCCACTCTCGTCGCCGGGCGGGGGCGCGACCCCGGCCACGGCATCGCCGCGGCCCAGGCGCTCATGACCACCGACACCCGCCCCAAGGAGACGGTCGTGCGGGGCCGCGGGTTCGTGGTCGGCGGCATGGCGAAAGGCGCGGCGATGCTCGCCCCCAACATGGCGACGATGCTCGGGGTGCTGACCACCGACGCCCTCGTCGACCCCGAGACGCTGCAGGGCCTGCTCACCGCCGGCGTGGCCGACAGCTTCAACGCCGTCACGGTGGACGGGTGCACCTCGACGAACGACACGGTGATCCTGCTGGCCGGCGGACGGGCCGGAGTCGTCGACGACGCGGCGCTCGGGGCCGCGGTCGCCGAGGCGTGCCTCGACCTCGCTACCCAGATGGTGGGCGACGCCGAGGGCCACACCAAGGTGGTGAAGCTGCGGGTCACGGGCGCGGCGTCCGACGACGATGCCCGCCGGGCCGCCCGCCGGGTCGCCGAGAGCCAGCTCGTGAAGTGCTCGTGGTACGGGCGCGACCCCTACTGGGGGCGGGTGGCGAGCGAGCTGGGCGTGGCGGGCGTGAAGCTCGACACGTCCGCCATGACGATCGCCTACGGCGGCACGGTCGTGAGCCGGGCGTGCGAGGCCGCCGACCACGACGCCGCCGCCGTCGCCGAGCACATGTCGGGGGAGTACATCGACCTCCACTGCGACCTGGGCGTGGGCGACGGCGAAGGCCGGGTGCTGACCAACGACCTGACCCACGGCTACATCGACGAGAACAAGGGCACGTCGTGACCGCCCTCCCCGATGTGGCGGGCGCCGCCGCTGAGCGCGTGGCGGTGCTGCTCGAGGCCCTGCCGTACATCGAGCGTTTCCGGGGCGCCACCGTCGTCGTGAAGTACGGCGGCAACGCCATGGTCGACCCCGACCTGGGGCGGGGGGTGGCCGATGACGTCGTGCTGCTCCGCGCCGTGGGCCTGCGGCCGGTCGTGGTGCACGGCGGCGGCCCGCAGATCAGCGACCTGATGGCACGGCTCGGCAAGGTGCCCGAGTTCCGCGGCGGGCTGCGCGTCACCGACGCCGAGACGGTCGACATCGTCCGCATGGTGCTCGTCGGCAAGGTCAACCGCGACATCGTGTCGTCCATCAACGTGCACGGGCCCCTCGCCGTGGGTCTCTCCGGAGAGGACGCCGGCCTCATCCTGGCGAGCGCCCGCAACGCGGAACTCGGCTACGTCGGCGACGTGTCGTCGGTGAACCCGTCCATCCTCGAGCGGCTGCTCGCGGAGGACCTCATCCCGGTCGTGTCTACGATCGGCTCCGATGCCACGGGCCAGGCGTACAACATCAACGCCGACACCGTCGCCGGGGCGATCGCCGTGGCCCTCGGTGCCGCGAAGGTGATCTTCCTCACCGACGTGCCGGGCCTGCTCACCGACGTCGCCGACCCGGACAGCCTGGTGAGCGCCGCCACCGCCGACGAGATCGCAGCGATGATCGACGACGGCCGCCTGCACGGCGGCATGATCCCGAAGGTGGCCGCGGCGCTGCACGCGGTGCGGCACGGGGTGGGCTCGGCCCACCTGCTCGACGGCCGGGTGCCCCACGTCGTGCTGCTCGAGCTGTTCAGCGACGGGGGCGCCGGCACCATGATCACCGCCGACCACGACAGCGACGGGAGCGCCCCATGACCGTGGCCGAGGCCAGCCCGCTCATGCCCACCTACGCATCGCCGCGCGTCACCTTCGTGCGTGGCGACGGCGCCTGGCTGGTCGACGATGCCGGCCGCCGCTACCTCGACATGCTCTCGGGCCTGGCCGTCACCTCGCTCGGCCACGCCCACCCTGCGGTGGCCGACGCCCTCGACGCCCAGGCCCGCACGCTGCTCCACGTGTCGAACCTGTTCGGCACCGAGCCCGGTCCCGAGGTCGCCCGCACGCTCGATCGGCTGGTCGGTGACGGCGAGCCCGCCGACGGCCAGGTCTTCTTCTGCAACTCGGGCGCCGAGGCCAACGAGTGCGCGATCAAGTTGGCCCGGAGGTTCGGCGGCCCAGGACGCCACGTCGTCGTGTCGGCCTACGGCAGCTTCCACGGCCGCACGCTCGCCACGCTGCACGCCACCGGCCAGCCGGCCAAGCACGAGGCGTTCCAGCCGCTGCCCGAGGGCTTCCGCCACGTCGCCTGGGACGACCTCGACGCTCTCGCGGCGGCGCTCGACCCGACGGTGGCGGCCGTCCTCATCGAGGCCGTGCAGGGCGAGGGCGGCGTGAACCCGGCGTCGGCGGCGTACCTGGGCGGCGTGCGCCGGCTGTGCGACGAGCGGGGCGCGCTGATGATGGTCGACGAGGTGCAGACCGGCCTCGGCCGCACCGGCCGTTGGTTCGCGTTTCAGCACGCGGAGGTGCGGCCCGACGTGGTGACGATGGCCAAGGCGCTCGGCAACGGCGTGCCGATCGGCGCCTGCTGGGCCCGGGCGGACGTGGCCGGCGTGTTCCAGCCCGGCGACCACGCCACGACCTTCGGGGGCCAGCCGCTCGTAACCGCTGCGGCCCGGGCCGTGCTGGCGGTCATGCACGCCGAGGACGTGCCCGTCCGGGCCGCCCGGGCCGGTGACCGGCTCACCCAGGGCCTGTCCTCCCTGTCCGGGGTCGCCGGCGTGCGCGGCCTCGGCCTGCTGCTCGCCGTCGAGCTCGACGGGCGCGACGCCCGCGAGGTCAACGCCGCGCTGCTCGACGCCGGTCTCGTGGCCAACGCCGTCACGCCGACGGCCCTGCGCTTCGCGCCGTCGCTGCTGATCACCGACGACGAGATCCACCATGCGGTCGAGGTCGTGGCCAAGGTGCTCGCGTCGTGAGCCCCCGCCACCTGCTCGAAATCGACGACCTCGGCCCGGACGAGCTGGTCGACGTGCTGCGGCTGGCCGACCAGCCGGCGCAGGGGGACCTGCTCGCCGGCCGCTCGGTCGGCCTGTACTTCGAGAAGCCGTCGCTACGCACCCGGCACTCGTGCGAGGTGGCGGTCGTGCAGCTCGGCGGCCATCCGCTCACCTTCCGCCGTGACGAGATCGGCACCGGCGAGCGCGAGCCGGTCGCGGACGTCGCGCGCGTGCTGTCGGGCTACCACGCGGCGCTCGGGGGCCGGGTGTTCCACCACGAGCTGCTCGAGGAGATGGCGGCCGCCGCCACGGTGCCGGTCGTCAACCTGCTGTCGGACCGCGGCCACCCCTGCCAGGCGCTCGCCGACCTGCTCACGATGCGCCACGACCTCGGCGAGCTGGCGGGGTCGACGCTCGCCTGGGTGGGCGACTTCAACAACGTTGCACGGTCGCTCGCGCTGGGCGCCACGGCGCTCGGCATGAAGGTCCGACTGGCGTGCCCGCCCGGCTACGGGCCCGGCGAGGCCGATCTCCACCGGCTGCGGGCGGCGGGCGGCGGGCCGCTGGTGACGACCCGGCCCGACGAGGCCGTGGCCGGCGCCCGTGCCGTGCACACCGACGTGTGGGCGTCGATGGGCCAGGAGGGCGAGGCCGACGCCCGCCGCCGGGCCTTCGAGGGCTTCCAGGTCGACGATCGCGTCATGGCCGCCGCCGCCCCCGACGCCGTGTTCATGCACTGCCTGCCGGCGCACCGGGGCGAGGAGGTGGCGGCCTCCGTCGTCGACGGCGACCGCAGCCGCGTGGTGGCGCAGGCGCACAACCGCCTGCACGCCTTCCGAGGCCTGCTGACCTGGCTCCTGGAGCAGGCCCGGTGAGCGTCGAGGGGGGCCTGCGGACCCTCGCCAAGCCCCAGCGCCAGCACCGCGTGGCCCGGCTCCTGGCCGAGCAGGCGGTGACCAGCCAGGGCCAGCTCGTCGACCTGCTGGCCGACGAGGGCGTGGCCGCCACCCAGGCCACGGTCTCCCGCGACCTCGAGGACCTCGGCGCCATCAAGGTGCGGGTGGCCGGCGGAGAGACCGTGTACGCCATCCCCGAGTTGCCCACCGAGCAGCGGGCGCCCGAGACGCACCTGCGCCGGGTGTTCAGCGAGTGGGTCGTGGAGGTGAGCCACTCGCACAACCTGGTGGTGCTGCGCACGCCGCCGGGCTCGGCGCACGTGGTGGCCTCGGCGCTCGACCGTTCCGGGTGGAGCGACGTGCTGGGCACCGTGGCCGGCGACGACACGCTCGTCGTGATCGTCGCCGAGGACGTGCCCGGCCACGAGATGGCCCGCCGGCTCGCCGAGCTGGCCGGCGTCTAGACCAGGATTCTTCGACCGAGCGCTCGTCGGCGAGCGACAGGAAAGGGACAGTGATGGCGAAGCGAGTCGTCCTCGCCTACAGCGGAGGCCTCGACACCTCGGTGGCCGTTAGGTGGATGATCGAGAACTGGGGTGTCGACGTGATCGCCCTGGCGGTCGATGTCGGGCAGTCGTCCGAGGACTGGGACGTCCTGCGCGAGCGCGCCCGGGCGGCCGGCGCCGTCGAGGCCACTGTGGTCGACGCGCGCGAGGAGTTCGCCCGCGACTACTGCGTGCCGACCCTGCGGGCCAACGCCCTCTACGAGGACCGCTATCCCCTCGTCTCGGCCCTGTCTCGGCCGGTCATCGTGAAGCACCTCGTGCGGGCCGCGCGCGAGCACGGCGCGGACGCCGTCGCCCATGGTTGCACCGGCAAGGGCAACGACCAGGTGCGTTTCGAGGTGTCGACGCGGGCGCTGGCCCCCGACCTCGACGTGCTGGCCCCGGTGCGGGGTTGGGGCATGACCCGTGAGCAGTGCATCCTCTACGCCTACGACCACGGCATCCCGATCACGGCGACGAAGGAGAAGGTCTACTCCATCGACGACAACCTCTGGGGCCGGGCCATCGAGTGCGGCGAGATGGAGGACCCGTGGGCCGTGCCTCCGCCCGGGGTGTGGATGCTGACGAAGCCGATGGCCACCGAGCCGGTCGACGTGGTCGTCGGCTTCGACCAGGGCGTGCCCGTGGCGCTCGACGGCGAGGTGCTGCGGGCCCACGAGCTCGTCGAGCGGCTCGGCACGGTGGTCGGCAGCTACGGCTGGGGGCGCATCGACATGGTCGAGAACCGCCGGGTCGGCATCAAGAGCCGCGAGACCTACGAGTGCCCGGCCAGCCTGGCCCTGCTCATGGCACACGCCGACCTCGAGAGCATCTGCCTCGAGCGCGACCTCAGCCGCGAGAAGGGCCGCATCGCCTCCCGCTACGCCGAGCTCGTCTACGACGGCCTCTGGTTCAGCCCGCTCAAGCAGGCGTTCGACGCGTTCGTGGGGGAGAGCCAGAGCCATGTGACCGGCGAGGTGCGCCTGCACCTGTCGCCGGGGTCGTGCCGGGTCACAGGCCGGCGCAGCGCGTCGAGCCTCTACGACTACGGCCTTGCCACCTACGACGCAGCCGACAGCTTCCGCCACGAGGACAGCGAGGGCTTCGTGCGGCTGTGGGGCCTCGGCATCGAGACGTGGTCGGGCATCCAGGGCCCGGGGTCCACCGGCGCATGAGCACGCTGTGGCACGGCCGGCTCGGCGGCGGCCAGGCCGACGAGCTGCTCGACTTCACGGTGAGCCTGCCGTTCGACCGGCGCCTGGCCGACGACGACCTGGCGTGCAGTCGGGCCCATGTCCGGGGCCTGGCCCGCTCGAAGATCCTGTCCGAGGAGGAGGCCAACGTCGTGCTCGCCGCGCTCGACAGGGTCCGCGAGGAGCTGCGCACCGACGCCTTCGCGTTCGAGCCCAGCGACGAGGACATCCACACCGCGATCGAGCGGCGGGTGACGGCGCTGGCCGGGCCGGCGGGCGCCAAGCTCCACACCGGGCGCAGCCGCAACGACCAGGTCGCCACCGACCTGCGCCTGTGGACCAAGCGCGAGCTGGCAGACGTGGCCCGCCGGGTCCTGGCACTCCAGCAGGTGCTGCTCGACCGGGCTCACGACGCCGGGCCTGCGTACCTGCCCGGCTACACGCACATGCAGCAGGCCCAGCCGGTGCTGCTCGCCCACCACCTCCTCGCCCATGGGTGGGCGCTCGCCCGCGACGTCGACCGGCTCGTCGACTGCCGGCGCCGCCTCGACGTCTCGCCGCTCGGTGCCGGGGCGCTCGCCGGCTCGTCCTTGCCGCTGGAGCCGGACGCCACGGCCCACGACATGGGCTTTTCCGGCACCTTCGACAACAGCCTCGACGCCGTGAGCGACCGAGACTTCGTGGCCGAGGGCCTGTTCGCGCTGAGCCTGCTCGGTGTGCACCTGTCGCGCATGGGCGAGGAGGTGATCCTGTGGTCGACCGCCGAGTTCGGCTTCGCCCACCTCGACGACGCCTACGCCACCGGCTCCTCGATGCTGCCCCAGAAGAAGAACCCCGACATCGCCGAGTTGGCCCGGGGCAAGGCAGGCCGCCTGATCGGCGACCTCACGGGCCTGCTGACCACGCTCAAGGGCCTGCCGCTGAGCTACAACCGCGACCTCCAGGAGGACAAGGAGCCGCTGTTCGACGCCGTCGACCAGGTCCGCCTGGCGCTCGGTGCGATGGCGGGGCTCTACGCGACGCTCACCTTCGACGCCGCCCGCATGCAGGGCGCGGCCGACACGCCCTACGCGGCGGCCACCGACCTGGCCGAGCTGCTTGTCGACCGGGGCATGCCGTTCCGCGACGCCCACGCCCTCGTCGGAGCGCTGGTGCGCGACAGCCTGGAGCGGCGGGTGCCGCTCGCCGAGCTGGTCGACGCCCACCCGGCGCTCGGCGCCGAGGGCGCGGCGCTGCTGGAGCCGGGCCGGTCCGTGGCCCGGCGGACGACGCCCGGGGGCGCCGGTCCCGAGCCGGTGGCCCAGCAGCTTCGCCGCTTCGGCCGCCGCCTCGAGCTCGACGCCGAGCGGGTGGGCTGATGGCCGCTGGGGGACCCCCCGGCTCGCTCCCGGCCGGGGCCGCAGCCGCGGCGGCCACGGGCGCGGTCGCTCCGGTGTCGCAGGCCCGGGCCGGTCGCCCGCAGGTGAGCGCCGGTGAGGCGTCGCCCCGGGTCGTGCTGGCCCGCGCCTTCTACGCACGCGACCCCCGTGAGGTCGCGCCCGACCTGCTCGGCAAGGTGGTGGTACGGCGGGCCGGGCCGGACGGGCCCGAGCGGTCGGGCCGGATCGTCGAGGTCGAGGCCTACTGCGGGGGGATCGACCCCGGCAGCCACGCGTACCGGGGTGAGACGTCACGCAACCGCACGATGTTCGGCCGTCCGGGGCGCCTGTACGTCTACTTCACCTACGGCATGCACTGGTGCGCCAACGCTGTGTGCGGCGACGAGGGCGAGGGCGTGGCCGTGCTGCTCCGGGCCCTCGCCCCGCTCGACGGGCTCGACGCCATGCGGGCCGCCCGTCCTCGGGCCCGGCGCGACCGCGACCTGTGCAGCGGCCCCGCCAAGCTGTGCCAGGCGCTCGGCATCGCCCGGCGCGACGACGGCGCCGACCTGGTGACCGGCGACCGCGGCCTGGTGGTCCTCGACGACGGCTCGCCCCCGCCGTCGGACCCCGTGCAGACCACCCGGGTCGGGCTCAGCGCCGGCGCCGAGCACCCGTGGCGGTGGTTGGTGGCCGCCGACCCCAACGTGTCGGTCCCCGCCGGCGCCGTGCGCGCCGCCCGGGCCTCGCGGGGGTCTCCGGCGTCTCGGGCGTGAGCCGCCTGCACCTCTGCCCGCCCGGGACCCGGTGCCGGCGCCGTCCGCCGAGCTGGCGGTGGCCGTGGCGCACGTCGAGGCCGCCCGACCCCGGCGACCCGGCACACGAGGCGCACCGGGCGCGCACGCTGGCGTTCGCCGCCCACGCGACGCGCTCGAGCGCACCTGCGCCGAGGGCCACCTGACCGGCTCCGCCATGGTCGTCGACCCGCCTCACGCCGGTTCCTCCTGATGCACGCCAAGCTCGGCGCCCATCCTCAGGCGTCGAGGGGCGTGGCGCAGGACGGCATGCGGTTGGCCTGCGCGAACTCGTCGATCCAGCCGGTGATCTGGCGGCCCTCGCCCGGCTTCTCCGACACGAGCAGGCGCGCGTTCGGGTCGGCGCGGAGCCGGTCGGCGTAGTCGACACGGTCCTGCAGGTATGTGCGCCAATCGGCGAGCCAGGTCTCGGCCCGGTTGCGCTGGTCGCCCGCGGGGGCCAGCGACGTCATGCCGTCGAGGTCGTCCAGCATCGTGGCGTAGATGGCGTCGGCCCGGTCGAGCACGTCGGCCCGGTCGGCGGCGTTCGCGCTCTCGGCCGCCAACGGCAGAGCGTCGACGTCGGCCACGGCCTCGGCGCACCGGGACTCGCCGGCCTCGGCGAAGGCCGGGTCGTCGAGCCGATCGATGGGGGGCTGGCGGCCGGGCCCGAAGGCCAGATAGATCACGTAGCCCCACATGGCCAACAGGCCGATCACCACGACGGTGATGACCGTGCGCCCGAGGCGCGAGCCGCGCCCGGGTGACCCGCCGTCGCCGCCCGCACCGGCCGGGCCGGTGCTCTCGTCCGTCGCCGGGGGACCGGCGTCCACGCTCACGGCCCTAGGGTCCCCGGCCGGGCGGCCCGCCGTCCAGTCCGCCGGGGCCGGTCGCCGGCCCCGCTGGTCGATCGCCGGCCGGGCGCAGCGGCCGGTCGCCGGTCCGCCCGGGACATGATGGGACAACGGGCTGGACGGGGCACGGAGCAGGCGAGGACGATGACGCCCGTGGAGACGATCCTGGACGACCTGGAGGCCCGGGGCCTCGTGCACGACAGCACCGATCGGGCCGCTCTGGCCGAGCGTCTGGCGTCCGGGCCCATCACCCTCTACTACGGCTGCGACCCGACGGCCGACAGCCTCCACATCGGCAACCTGATCGGCCTCCTGGTCCTGCGCCGGTTCCAGGACGCCGGCCACAACCCGGTGGCCCTCGCGGGCGGGGCGACCGGCATGGTCGGCGACCCGAGCGGGCGCTCCGAGGAGCGAAACCTGCTCGACGCCGCCACGCTCGATGCGAACGTGGCCGCCATCTCGGCACAGATCCGGCGCATCGTCGATGTCGGCGACGACGGCCTGGTCGATAACCGCGCCTGGACCGAGGGCGTCACGCTGCTCGACTTCCTGCGCGACGTGGGCAAGCACGTGACCGTGAACCAGATGGTCGCCCGCGAGTCGGTGAAGAAACGCATGGCCAGCGAGCAGGGGATCAGCTTCACCGAGTTCAGCTACATGCTGCTGCAGGCCCACGACTACCTGTGGCTGGCCCGTAACCGGGGGGTCGAGCTGCAGATCGGTGGGTCGGATCAGTGGGGGAACATCGTGTCGGGCATCGACCTCGTCCGCCGGGTCGACGGCCGGGTGGTGCACGGGCTGTCGTGGCCGCTCCTCACCGCGCCCGGCGGCACGAAGCTCGGCAAGACGACCGGCGCCCGCATCTGGCTCGACCCCGACAAGACGAGCCCCTACCGGTTCTTCCAGCACTGGATCAACGCCGACGACTGCCAGGTGCACGAGTTCCTGGCCAAGTTCACGCTGCTGCCGTTGGCCGCGATCGACGAGGTGGTGGCCGAGCACTTGCTCGTCCCGGAGCGCCGGGGAGCGCAGCGCCGGTTGGCGCGCGAGGTGACCCGGCTGGTGCACGGCGAGGCCGCCATGCAGGCGGCCGAGCAGGCCTCCGCGGTGCTCTTCGGCGGCAGCATGGCCGAGGTGGGCGCCGACGCTCTCGCCCTCGTGGCCCGCGAGGTGCCCACCGCCCCGCTGCCGGGCGAGGCGGAGCTCGCCGCCGGGGTGGATGTCGTGGCGGCCCTCGTCGACACGGGGCTGGCCAGCTCCCGCAGCGACGCCCGCCGCAGCCTCGAGCAGAACGCCGTGGCCATCAACGGGGAGAGGGTCGGCGTCGACCGCCGGATCGGCCCCGACGACGTCCTCCACGAGGGTTTCGTGGTCCTCCGGAAGGGTAGGAGGACCTACGCAGTCCTGGTCAGAAGCCCGGGCTGAGGAATCCCGCGATTTCCTGGATGTCAGGTTGACGTTCCCCAGGGGTCTCGCTAGATTAACTCTTCGCCCCGCACGGCGCCCGTCCGGGCAGGGCGAGCGAGTTGGAAGACTCCAGAGGGCCGCTAGTCTTGAGCCCCGGGTGAGTTCGACGACTCGCTCCAGGGTTCCAGCGTCATCGGACCCCGAAGTGTTCGAGGGCTCCGCAGACCTGTTACGGTCAACGAGCCGATCGAAATGCGGCCAAGCGACTTCGGAAGAGGTCAACGGGCCGGATTTGAAGGGCTCGGAAGACCTGCTAAGGTCCTATGGGCAAGGGAAATACCGGCTCGAAAGCCCGTAGAGGCGAACGAGCCAAAGCGAATGTGAAAGGCACCAACGACCTGTTGAGGTCACGTGCCCGAAGCGGAATCGCTCCTTGAAAACAGAAGAGAGGACGAGAGAGCGAGTGCGGGCGACCGCCTCGGAGGCTCTGCTTCCGATGTGGTCGCGATGTTAGTAGACGCACCGTCAAATTCCGGAAGATGCTTCGGCATCATCCAGATAGTAGGTGCCAGTGCCTCGTGTCTCGGGCTATTCCCCCGGGTACGAGGTTTCTCTATCGATTGGGCTCCACTGCTCGCAGTGGTGTCTGAAATTCTTCGACGGAGAGTTTGATCCTGGCTCAGGACGAACGCTGGCGGCGTGCTTAACACATGCAAGTCGAACGAGGCCCTACCAGTGGCAACACTGGGAAAGGCCTAGTGGCGAACGGGTGAGTAACACGTGAGGAACCTGCCCCGAAGACTGGGATAACCCCCCGAAAGGGGAGCTAATACCAGATGTCCTCATCGGATCGCATGGTCAGATGAGGAAAGGTCCGCCGCTTCGGGAGGGCCTCGCGGCCTATCATGCTTGTTGGTGGGGTAACGGCCTACCAAGGCGACGACGGGTAGCTGGTCTGAGAGGACGATCAGCCACACTGGGACTGAGACACGGCCCAGACTCCTACGGGAGGCAGCAGTGGGGAATCTTGCGCAATGG
>Ga0126307_10000062_pt1 | contig 58815 bp, 59 predicted proteins | sample Plot28_FD_89955 | JGI IMG/M metagenome (GOLD analysis project Ga0126307, IMG submission 89955) | Serpentine soil microbial communities from UC McLaughlin Reserve, CA, USA - Plot28 | ecosystem: Environmental > Terrestrial > Soil > Grasslands | place: USA: UC McLaughlin Reserve, Lake County... | reverse complement strand
TGGTCTTCACCGAGGGCCACGACGCGACCTCGGGCGACCGGCTGGTCCGGGAGGACCTCTGCGCGGAGGCGATCCGGCTGGGCCGCCTGCTGGCCGAGCTGATGCCCGACGAGCCGGAGGTCGCCGGTCTGCTCGCGCTGATGCTGCTCACCCACGCCCGCCGCGCCGCCCGCACCGGTCCGGGCGGCGGGCTGGTGCTCCTGGCCGATCAGGACCGCTCGCTCTGGGACTCCGCGATGATCGCCGAGGGCCACGCGCTGGTGCGGCGGTGCCTGCGGCGCAACCGGCCGGGCCCGTACCAGGTGCAGGCCGCGATCAATGCGGTGCACACCGATGCCCCCACGGCGGCCGACACCGACTGGGGCCAGATCGTCGCGCTCTACGACCAGCTCCTGGTGCTGGCGCCGTCCCCCGTGGTGGCGCTCCACCGCGCGGTCGCCGTCGCCGAGGTGTCCGGACCGGCGACGGCCCTGGCGCTGGTCGACGAGCTGGATCTCGGCCGGCACCGCATGTTCCACGCCGTCCGGGCCGACCTGCTCCGGCGGCTGGGCCGCACCGACGAGGCGCGGCAGGCGTACGAGGCCGCCCTCGCGCTGACCGGCAACGAGGCCGAGCGGGCCTTCCTGGAGAGCAGGCTGACCTCCCTGCGATAGGACGGTGGGATGGAGACCGACGAGCTGCGCGTCAGGTTCGCCTCGAGCCCGGTGGCCCGCTTGTCGACGGTGCGGCAGGACGGCGGACCGCACGTCGTCCCGGTGGTATTCGCCCTCGTCGGCGACACGATCTTCTCGGCCGTCGACGCGAAGCCGAAGCGCTCGACGGACCTGCAGCGCCTGGCGAACGTGCGCGGCGAACCCCGCTGCGCCCTGCTCGTGGACCACTACGAGGACGACTGGCGTCGGTTGTGGTGGGTGCGAGCCGACGGCGTGGCGGAGGTCGTCGACGCGCCCGCCGGGCACCCCGGAATCCAGGCGCTCGTGCAGCGGTTCCCGCAGTACCGCGACGAGCCGCCGTCCGGGCCGCTCGTCGTGGTCACCGTCCACCGGTGGACCGGCTGGACGTCGTCCTGACGAGAGAAGGCGCCGTGGACATCGGCATCGGCATCGGCATCGGCATCCCGAACAGCGTCCGGGGCACCACAGGCCCGCAGCTGCTGGAGTGGGCGCGGCGGGCGGAGGCCGCGGGGTTCTCCACCCTCGGCACGATCGGCCGGGTGGCCTATCCCAGCTACGAGGAGCTGACGGTGCTGGCCACCGCCGGCGCGGTGACCGAACGCATCGGCCTCATGTCGAACATCCTGCTCGCACCGACCCGCAGCACCGCCGAACCGGCCAAGCAGGCCGACTCGGTGCACGAGCTGACCGGCGGGCGGCTCGTCCTCGGCGTGGCCACCGGCGGCCGGCCCGACGACTACGCGATCACCGGTCAGGACTTCGCCACCCGCGGGCGCCGGTTCGACGAACAGCTGGCAGAACTGCGACGGGCCTTCGCCGGCGAGCCGCTGGCCGACGACAGCCCGCCGGTAGTCCCCGACGGGGCGCGGCGTGCCGATCATGATCGGCGGGGCGTCCGACGCCGCCGTCCGGCGGACGATCGAGTACGGCATCGGTTGGACGGCGGGTGGCGTGCCTCCGCAGGCGGTCGCCCCGTTCGTCGAGCGCGTGCGAGCGGCGTGGCGGGACGCCGGCCGCGAGGGCTCCCCGCGCATCGTGGCGCTGAACTACTTCGGCCTGGGCGACACCCAGGACCGGTCGCGCGACTACTGCTTGACTACTACGGTTCCTGGGCGAGTACGCCGGGATGATCGCCGACGGCGCACACCGGTCGGCGGAGGCCATCAGGGAGGTCGTCGCCGCATTCGCGGAGGCCGGGGTCGATGAACTGATCCTCGACCCGACGGTGGGCGACCCGACGCAGGTCGACCTGCTGGCCGAGGCGGCGCTGGGCTGAGGCGGCCCCGCTGCAGGGGCCCGTCGCGAGCCTGCGAGCGGCGGGGGGCAGCGGGGTCCTTAATCGGTGCCTGCCTCCATCGCGGCCCGGTCCAGCAACTCCTCGTCGGCGGGCACCAGGCCGCGCGAGGCGATCACCTCGGCGCCGCCCTCGGGCATCGCCCCGATCAGGCCGGTCGCGGCCGCCTGCGCGGCCCCGATCGCCACCGGCTGCGCTCCGCCGACCATGCCGAGCGCGGCGTACTGCTCGAGCTTGGCGCGCGAGTCGGCGATGTCGAGATTGCGCATGGTCAGCTGACCGATCCGGTCGACCGGCCCGAACGCCGAGTCCTCGGTGCGCTCCATGGAGAGCTTGTCCGGGTGGTAGCTGAACGCCGGCCCCGTGGTGTCGAGGATCGAGTAGTCCTCGCCGCGCCGCAGCCGCAGGGTCACCTCGCCGGTGACCGCCATCCCGACCCAGCGCTGCAGCGACTCCCGCAGCATCAGCGACTGGGGGTCGAGCCACCGGCCCTCGTACATCAGCCGGCCCAGTCGCCGTCCCTCGCTGTGGTAGGCGGCGAGGGTGTCCTCGTTGTGGATCGCGTTGACCAGCCGCTCGTAGGCGATGTGCAGCAGGGCCATCCCCGGCGCCTCGTAGATGCCGCGGCTCTTGGCCTCGATGATGCGGTTCTCGATCTGGTCGGACATGCCCAGGCCGTGCCGGCCGCCGATCGCGTTGGCCTCCATGACCAGGTCGACGGCGGAGGAGAACTCCTTGCCGTTGATCGTCTCCGGCCGGCCCTGCGCGAAGCCGATCGTGACGTCCTCGCTGGGAATCTCGACGGCGGGGTCCCAGAAGCGCACGCCCATGATCGGCTCGACGGTCTCGATGCCGGTGTTCAGGTGCTCGAGGGTCTTGGCCTCGTGCGTGGCGCCCCAGATGTTCGCGTCGGTGGAGTACGCCTTCTCGGTGCTGTCCCGGTAGGGCAGGCCATGGGCGACCAGCCACTCCGACATCTCCTTGCGGCCGCCGAGCTCGGTGACGAAGTCGGCGTCCAGCCACGGCTTGTAGATCCGCAGGGACGGGTTGGCCAGCAGGCCGTAGCGGTAGAACCGCTCGATGTCGTTGCCCTTGAAGGTGGAGCCGTCACCCCAGATCTGGACGTCGTCCTCGAGCATGGCGCGCACCAGCAGCGTGCCGGTGACCGCCCGCCCGAGCGGGGTGGTGTTGAAGTAGCTGCGCCCGCCGGACCGGACGTGGAACGCGCCGCAGGTCATGGCGGCCAGGCCCTCCTCGACGAGGGCCGCGCGGGCGTCGACCAGGCGGGCGATCTCGGCCCCGTAGGCCGTGGCCCGGCCGGGAACGGAGGCGATGTCGGGCTCGTCGTACTGGCCGATGTCCGCGGTGTAGGTGCAGGGCACCGCCCCCTTGTCGCGCATCCACGCGACCGCCACCGAGGTGTCGAGGCCGCCCGAGAAGGCGATCCCGACGCGTTCGCCGACCGGCAGAGAAGTGAGCACCTTGGACACATGGAGAAGTATGCACGACGATGCATGATCATGCGTCGGCGGGTGGAGGGCGGTCGCGTCAGTCCCAGGAGCGGCGCTGCTTCTTGAGCTGACCGCGCTGCTTCTTCGCCTCGATGCGGCGCTCCTGCGAGCCCCGGGTGGGCTTGGTCCGACGCCGGCTCGGCGGCGGCGGCGCGAGGGCCGCACGCAGCACGGCCGCCAGCCGCTCCCGGGCGGCCTGCCGGTTGCGCAGCTGCTGCCGGTGCTCGCTCGCGACGATCGTGAGGATCCCGTCGACCAGTCGGCTGCCCAGCCGGCCGGCCAGCCGCTGCTGTTGCTGTTCGGTCAGGCCGGGGAGGTCCAGCGGGGCGACCGACAGCTCGACCCTCGAGTCGGCCGTGTTCACCCCCTGCCCGCCGGGCCCGGACGACCTGGAGAACCGCCAGCTCAGGGCCGCCGCGGGCACCACGACTGAGCCGGCGACGGGCAGGTCGCCGGACGGGTCGTCGGTCGCCGCCATGCGGTCAGTCTGCGGCCTGCACCACCGCGGGCGCGGGCCGGTGCCCGATCAGGCGACGGCCGGCACCGGGTCGGCGCCCCCTCTGGCGCCGGGGCGGCAGCGCAGCAGGCGCCGGACGGTGAGCCAGGACCCGCGGCGGGCGCCGTGGTTCTCCAGCGCCTCGACGGCGTAGGCGGAGCAGGTCGGTTCGAACCGGCAGACCGGCGGCCGCTTCGGGCTGATGTCCCGCTGGTAGACGCGCACGGCGGCGATCAGCCGATCGGCGATCCGACCCCGGTCCCCCGTTCGCGCCGCACGGACCGTCCGGATCGTCGAGGGCGCAAGAAGAAGGGCGTCACCGCCGCAGCCCAGGCTCTCCGCCAGGCAGCAGCCCGCGTTGAGGAACAGCAGGTCGCGCAGGCAGGAGCCGCCGCCCCCGCCATACCCCCGGCCGTAGCGGCCGTAGCCCCTGCCGTACCCCGGGCCGTAGCCGTAGCCGGGCGGCGGACCGTAGCCGGGCCCGTAGCGCGGGCCGAACCCGCGGCGCCGGCGGCGGGGGCCCCAGCCGCTGCTCCAGATGAAGACCATGGGCTGCCCTGTACCGCGGGAGGATGGGCGTCATGCGTTCCCTCTCCGAGGCCCTCGCCGCGCGGCCCGTCGTCCTCGACGGCGGGTTGTCCACCGAACTGGAGGCGCGAGGCTCGGACGTCTCCTCCGCACTGTGGTCGGCGCGGCTGCTGCGCGACGACCCCGCGGCGATCGTGGCCGCGCACCGCGCCTTCGCCGAGGCCGGGGCCCAGGTGGCGACGACGGCCAGCTACCAGGCGACCGTCGAGGGCTTCGGCGCGGCCGGGGTGGAGGCCGACGAGGCGCGCAGGCTGATCGCGTCGTCGGTGGCGCTGGCCCGGGAGGGGCAGGGCGAGGGCTGGGTCGCCGGCTCCGTCGGGCCCTATGGAGCGATGCTGGCCGACGGCTCCGAGTACTCGGGCGCGTACGTGGACCGGATCGGCGTCCGGGAGCTGCGGGCCTTCCACCGGCCGCGCATGGAACTGCTCGCGGAGGCCGGGGCCGACGTGCTGGCCTGCGAGACCGTGCCCGCCGCGGCCGAGGCCGAGGCGCTGATCGCCGAGGCCGACGCGCTCGGCGTGCCGGTGTGGCTGTCGCTCACCACGGTCCTGGACGACGACGGCGTCGCGCGCACGCGCCGCGGCGAGCGGGCCGCCGACGTGTACGCGATGGCGGCCGGCGTGGACGCGGTCATCGCCGTCGGCGCGAACTGCACCGCGCCCGACGTCGTCGTCCCGTCGATCGAGGCCGCGGCGCGCGCGGGGAAGCCGGGCGTCGTCTATCCGAACAGCGGCGAGAGCTGGGACGCCACCGGCCGCCGCTGGACCGGGACGCCCGGCGTCTCACCGGACGACGTCCCCGCGTGGGTCGCCGACGGCGCGCGGCTCGTCGGCGGCTGCTGCCGCGTCCGGCCCGAGCACATCGCCGCGATCGCGGCAGCGCTCACCTGACCGGCACCCGAGATCCGCGGCAGTCCGGTCTTCCGGTACCGGGATACCGGACTGCGGCGGATCTCGATGCACGTCAGAGGATCGGCTTGCCGCCGGTGACGGCGATGCGGGCGCCGCTCACGTAGGACGCCTCGTCGCTCGCCAGCATGACGTAGACCGGCGCGAGCTCGGCGGGCTGACCGGCGCGGCCCATGGGCACCTGCTCGCCGAAGCTCTCGACCTTCTCCGGCGGCATCGTCGCGGGGATGAGCGGCGTCCAGATCGGGCCCGGCGCGACGCTGTTCACCCGGATGCCCTTCTCGGCCAGCATCTGCGCGAGGCTGGCGCTGAAGTTCGCGATGCCGGCCTTGGTCATGGCGTACGGCGCCAGGTTCGGGCTGGGGTTGTCGGAGTTGACCGACGACGAGTTGATGATCGAGGCGCCGGGCTGCATGTGCGGGATGGCGTCCTTGCAGAGGGTGAACATCGCCGAGAGGTTCACCGCGAGCGTGTGGTCCCACTCGTCGTCGGAGACCTCGTCGAGCGAGTCGTGGCTCATCTGGAACGCGGCGTTGTTGACGAGGACGTCGACCGTGCCGAACTCCTCGACCGCCTTCGGGATGATCGTCTTCGCGTGCGCCCGGTCCGCCAGGTCCCCGGCCACCAGCACGCACTTCCGGCCGGCCTCCTCGACGTACTTCGCGGTGTCCTTCGCGTCGTCGTGCTCGCTCAGGTACGAGATCAGGACGTCGGCGCCCTCGCGGGCGAAGGCGATGGCGACGGCTCGGCCGATGCCGCTGTCGCCGCCGGTGATGACGGCGGCCTTGCCGGTCAGCCGTCCGGAGCCGCGGTAGCTCTGCTCGCCGTGGTCGGGCTTCGGCGTCATCTCGCCGAGGACGCCGGGCGGTTCCTGCTGCTGCGCGGGCTGGCTCTCGGGACGGGGCTCGGACACGGGACCTCCTGCGGTGCTGGACTCGGCGCCTCGGTTCGACGACGCCGTCGCCCTACCCCTGCTCTTCGCGTCGAACCGGACCACCTGCGCGGGAACGGAACCGGCGTCGGGCACGCTGGTGCCCACGATGTCCACTCCCCTGCTCGACGACGCCGCCGACCTGTCCGCCCTGCGTGGAAAGGGCGACGACGCCGACCGGTTGTTCGCCGACTTCGCGGACTGGGCCGAGTCGAACGGCACCGTGCTCTACCCGGCGCAGGAGGAAGCGCTGATCGAACTGGTCAGCGGCGCGAACGTCGTCCTGGCGACGCCCACGGGCTCGGGCAAGTCCCTGGTGGCCACCGGGGCGCTGTACGCGGCGCTCGCGGCGGAACGGCGCAGCTACTACACCGCCCCCATCAAGGCGCTGGTCAGCGAGAAGTTCTTCGCCCTCTGCGGGATCTTCGGTGCAGCCAACATCGGCATGCTGACCGGCGACGCGGCGGTGAACCACGACGCCCCGATCATCGCCTGCACCGCGGAGGTGCTGGCCAACATCGCGCTGCGCGAGGGGCCGGGCGCCGACATCGGCCTGGTGGTCATGGACGAGTTCCACTTCTACGGCGACCCCGACCGCGGCTGGGCCTGGCAGGTGCCGCTGCTGGAGCTGCCGAAGGCCCAGTTCCTGCTGATGAGCGCCACGCTCGGCGACGTCACGTTCCTGCGCGAGGACCTGACCCGCCGCACCGGCCGCCCGACCGCGCTGGTCGCGAACGCCGAGCGCCCGGTGCCGCTGCACCACTACTACGCGACGACGCCGATGCACGAGACGATCCAGGACCTGCTCGACACCCAGCAGGCGCCGGTCTACGTCGTCCACTTCACGCAGGCCTCCGCGCTGGAGCGGGCCCAGGCACTGATGAGCGTCAACGTCTGCTCCAAGGAGGAGAAGGCCGCGATCGCCGAGATGATCGGCGGCTTCCGGTTCTCCTCCGCCTTCGGGACGACGCTGTCGCGGCTGGTGCGCCACGGCATCGGCGTCCACCACGCCGGCATGCTGCCCAAGTACCGGCGGCTGGTGGAGCAGCTGGCCCAGGCCGGCCTGCTCAAGGTCATCTGCGGCACCGACACCCTCGGTGTGGGCATCAACGTGCCGATCCGCACGGTCGTCTTCAGCGCGCTGTCCAAGTACGACGGCACCCGCACCCGGCTGCTCCAGGTGCGCGAGTTCCACCAGATCGCCGGCCGCGCCGGGCGGGCCGGCTACGACACCGCCGGAACGGTCGTCGTCCAGGCGCCGGAGCACGAGGTGGAGAACCTCAAGCAGTTCGCCAAGGTGTCCGACGACCCGAAGAAGCGCCGCAAGCTCGTCCGCAAGAAGGCACCCGAGGGCATGGTGCCGTGGAGCGAGTCGACGATGAACCGGCTGATCGAGGCGGAGCCGGAGAAGCTGACCAGCAACATGCGCGTGTCGACGGCGATGATCCTCGACGTCGTCGACCGGCCCGGCGACCCGTCCCTCGCCATGCGCCGGCTGCTCACCGAGAACCACGAGCCACGGAGGAAGCAGCTGCAGCACATCCGGGAGGCGATCGGCATCGCACGGTCGCTGATGCAGGCCGGCGTCCTGGAGCGGCTCGACGTCCCGGACGCCGACGGCCGGCGGTACCGGCTGACCGTCGACCTCCCGCCGGACTTCGCCCTCAACCAGCCGCTGTCTACCTTCGCCCTCGCGGCCATCGACCTGCTCGATCCGGCGTCGGAGACGTACGCGCTCGACGTCGTGAGCGTCATCGAGGCGACCCTCGACGACCCGCGGCAGATCCTGGCCGCCCAGCTGAACAAGGCCAAGGGCGAGGCCGTGGCGCAGATGAAGGCCGAGGGCATCGAGTACGACGAGCGGATTGAGCTGCTCGAGGAGGTCACCTACCCCAGGCCGCTCGAGGAGCTGCTCGGCCACGCCTTCGCGGTGTACCGGCAGACGAATCCGTGGGCCGCCGACGCGCAGCTGTCGCCCAAGTCGGTCGTGCGCGAGATGTGGGAGCGGGCGTTCACCTTCCGCGAGTTCGTGAACGCCTACGGGCTCACGCGGTCCGAGGGCGCGGTGCTGCGCTACCTCTCGGACGCGTTCAAGGCGCTGCGCTCCGGGGTGCCGGCAACCGCCCGCACCGACGAGGTCACCGACATCGTCGAGTGGCTCGGCGAGCTGGTGCGCCAGGTCGACTCCTCGCTGCTCGACGAGTGGGAACAGCTCACCAGCCCCGACCAGCCGCTCGACGTGCCCGTCGCGGTGCCCGCCCGGCCCCGCCCCCTCACCGGCAACGAGCGGGCGTTCACCGCGATGGTCCGCAACGCGCTCTTCCGGCGGGTGGAGCTGTTCGCCCGGCGCCGCTGGTACGACCTGGGCCTCCTGGACGCCGACTCGGGATGGACGGCGGAGCGCTGGGAGGAGGTCGTGCGCGCGTACTTCGCCGAGCACGACGAGGTGCAGACCGGCGCCGACGCCCGCGGGCCCGCGCTGCTGATCGTGGACAGGTCGGAGCCCGGCCTCTGGCGGGTGCGGCAGATCCTCGACGACCCCGCCGGCGACCACGACTGGGGCTTCGACGCCGAGGTCGACCTCGAGGCCTCCGACGAGGAGGGCACCGCGGTGATCCGGCTGGTGGACGCCGGCCGCAAGGACTGACCGACCCTCCCCCGCCCGGGTCAGGCTCCGCCGAGGACCTCGCGCAGCCGCTGGGCGAAGGCGTCCGGCTCACCCTGCTGGCCGTACTCGCCGCCGAGGAAGCCGGCGTGGTGGCTGGGGAAGGTGACCGGCTCGGCCCCGAGCGCCTCGGCCATCGCGTCGGCGCCCCGCGCCGCCATCGTCTGTCCCGACGCCGCGCCGCGGGCCATGACGATCCGGGTGGGAGCCGAGCGCAGCGCGTCGAGGTCGGGTCGGTAGCCGGTGCAGGTGCGCAGGTTCTGCCCGAGGAGGACGTCGTCGCGGCTGCCGTCGTCCTCGGTCGGCAGGCCGAACTGCGCGGGGTCGAGCGGCGGGAACTGGTAGTCGTCGGACACCTCGCCGTCGTGGCCGACGTGGACGATGAACTTGGCCATCGCCGGACCCTGGCCCTCGCGCTGATAGGTCTGGCGGATGTCCTCGATCACGGCCATGAGCGCCTCGCGGTCGGGCAGCAGGGTAGTCAGCGGCGGTTCGTGGGCCACCAGCGTGCGCACCTGCCCGCCGTGCCGGGCCACCCAGGCGAGCGCGTTGACGGCGCCGCCGCTGGTGGCGAACACGTCGACCGGCCCGCCGCCGATCGCGTCGACGACGCGCCGAAGGTCGTCGGCGTGATCATCCGGCGTGCTCTCGCCGGAGGCGGTGCGGGTGCTGCGGCCGGTGCCCCGGGGGTCGTAGGTGACGACCGGCCGGTCCGCGAAGTGGCCGGCCAGCGTCGTGAAACCCTGCGCGTCCATCGGTGACCCGATGAGCAGCAGCGGGGTGCCGGTGGCCAGATCGCCACGCACGTCGTAGGCGATCGTGGCGCCGGGCGCGTCGAGGGTGCGGGTGCTGATCGTGGTGGTCACCGTGGTGCTCCTGGATGGTCGGAGGAGATGAGCGGACGCGGGTGTCGACCGACGGTCCGGGCCGAACTCATCGGTCCGGTGCGCGAGGAGGCCCACGAGCCCGTCGTCCTCACTACGTTCACGGTGCCAGTGGCCCCGGGTGAAAGGACCTCCCATGACTTCGCGGCTCAATCCCTACCTGAGCTTCTCGGACACGGCGCGCTCCGCCATGGAGTTCTACCGGGAGGTGTTCGGCGGAGACCTCGCGCTCAACACCTTCGGTGAGTACGGCGCGGCCGATGGCCCCGACGCCGACAAGGTCATGCACGCGCAGCTCGAGACGCCGGCCGGCTACACGCTGATGGCCTCCGACACGCCCGCCGGGATGCCGCGCACCGAGGGCAGCAGCATCTCGGTCAGCCTCAGCGGGGACGACGCGGACGAGCTGCGCGGCTACTTCGCCAAGCTCTCCGACGGCGGCACCGTGACGATGCCGCTCGAGAAGCAGATGTGGGGCGACGAGTTCGGGATGTGCGTGGACCGGTTCGGCGTCGCCTGGATGGTCAACGTCTCCCAGCCGGCGGGCTGACGCCTCCGGCCCGGGAAACCGGGCGGCAGCGGCTGTGAGCTGATCGACTCGTCCCTCACGGCGACGGGCCGCTCAGCCGTGCGACGCTCCTCGTCGATGCACGCATGACGGAGTGGGAGATGGTGGCGGTCGCCGCCGCCGGGTTCGTCGCCGGCGGCTTCAACTCCGTCGTCGGCTCGGGCACGCTGGTCACCTTCCCCGTGCTGCTGGCCGTGGGCCTGTCGCCGGTGACCGCGACGATCAGCAATTCACTGGGGTTGGTGCCGGGCAGCCTGACCGGGGCGATCGGCTACCGGCGCGAGCTGCAGGGCCAGCGGCGACTGCTGTTCCGGCTGCTGCCCGCGTCGGTCCTGGGGGCGCTCACCGGCGCGTTCCTGCTGCTGCACCTGCCGGCGTCGAGCTTCGAGGCGATCGTCCCGGTGCTCATCGGCCTGGCCGTCGTGCTGGTCGCGGTGCAGCCGGCCCTCCAGGCCGCGCTGGCGAGGAACCGGCCCCCCGGCGACGATGCCGCCGCCCACCGCATCGGACCCGGCCGGCTGGCCGCCCTGTTCGCCGGCGCCTACGCCACCGGCGCCTACGGCGGCTACTTCGCCGCCAGCCAGGGCGTGCTCCAGATCGGCATCTTCGGCCTGCTGGTCCGCGAGACCCTGCAGCGCCTCAACGCGCTGAAGAACGTGCTGACGACGGCGGTCAACGCGGTGGCGGCCGCCGCCTACGTCGTCGTCGCCACCGACCGGGTGAACTGGGCGGCCGCGGCCTTCATCACCGTCGGCGCCGTGCCGGGCGGGTACACCGGTGCCCGGTTCGGCCGCCGGCTGCCCTCGCCGGTGCTGCGCGCCGCCATCGTCGTCCTCGGACTGGTCGCCATCGCGGTGCTGCTCACCCGATGAACGCCCTCGAGTTCGTCTTCCTCGTCCTGGCCGGGATCGGCGCCGGCCTGACCGGCAGCATCGCGGGCCTCGCCTCGCTGATCAGCTACCCGGCCCTGCTCGCGACGGGCATCCCGCCCGTGACCGCCAACGTCACCAACACGGTGTCGCTGGTCCTCAACAGCGTCGGCTCGGTCAGCGCCTCCCGGCCTGAGCTGAAGGGCCAGGCGCGGCGGCTGGTGCCGCTCGCCGTCGCCGCCGTCCTGGGCGGGGCAACGGGCGCGGTGCTGCTCCTGCTGACGCCGTCGGAGGCGTTCGAGCGGGTCGTCCCGTTCCTGATCGCCGCGGCGTCGGCCGCGATCCTGGTCCAGCGACCGCCGCGCGAACTGGCCGCCGAGGGCGCCGCCCACCACCCGCACACCACCGATCCCTGGTGGCTGCCGCTGGGCACGTTCGCGATCGGGATCTACGGCGGCTACTTCGGGGCCGCCGCCGGCGTCGTCCTGCTCGCCATGTACCTGCTCGGCACCGGGGAGAGCCTCCCCCGCGGCAACGCCATGAAGAACGTGGTCCTGGGGGTCGCGAACGCCGTCGCGGCGGTGGGGTTCGTCCTCTTCGCCTCGATCGCCTGGTCGGCGGCGCTGCCGCTGGCGACCGGCCTGTTCGTCGGAGGCCGGCTGGGCCCGCGGGTGGTGCGGCGGGCGCCGCAGACCGCGCTCCGCCGGGTCATCGCCGTCGCCGGTCTCGGCCTCGCCGTCACGCTGGCGGTCCAGGCCTTCAGCTGACCGTTCAGCGGCTGACGTACGCCGCCAGGAAGAGCACGAACCCGCTCACCAGGAGCAGCAGCCGCGCCGGGGTGAGCCCATTGAGCAGCCCCGCCGTCGCCTCCACCCATGCGGGGCGAACGACGGCGTCGCGCGCCCGGTGGCGGATCATCCGCACCTCGTCGGCCAGCAGGATCCCGGACGTGCCGAGCATCCCGAGGCCCAGGACGGTAAAGGCCAGGGCGAGCCGGTCCTCGAAGCTGTCGGCCACCCCGCCCAGGAAGACCACGACGACCACCCCGAGCAGGAGGCCCAGCACGCCTCCGGCGACGGGCGCCCAGGGGCCCATCACCGTCAGCGGGCCCCGCCGCGGCAGCCGTGGATTCGGCCGGACGGTCACCGGTGCGGTGGCGTGCATGGCGGGGGGCTCGCGGTCCTCCGGGCCGGCCGCGGGCGCCTCGGGGCCGGGCTCGACGGGCGGCCCGGGCGCCGGGGCGGGCTCACCGGCGGGGGCGGGCCGGACCACCGGGATCTCCGCGGTCCCCGATCCGACGGACGTGCTTCCGTTGCGTTCACTCATTCTGATCACCTCGCCGATCACGCTAGGCGTCCCCGGTCCGGCGCTCCGGGACGCCGCCCCGACCGCCCGGACACGCAGCGTGATGCCACGCCCGGGCACACGCCCCGCCCGAGGTCGGCGTCGGGTCAGCAGGTCGCGAGCAGCGACCTGAGCGCCTCGGCCTCGGCGGGGGTGACCGCGAGCGCATAGGAGTTCTTCACCGTGACGACGACCGTGGCGTACGAGCAGCCGTAGGCGGGGTCGTCGGGAACCCATTCGTCGGCGGTGGAGTCACCCTTGGCGGAGTTCGCCGACCGCGTGGTGGCGATCAGGTTCGTCAGGTCGTTGGCGAACGCCGTGCGCTGGTCCGTCGTCCAGGCCGCCGCGCCCTGCACCCACGCCGCCGCGAGCGGGACGACGTGGTCGATCGGCACCTCGGCCGCGTCGGCCTTCACGAAGGGCACGGTCTCGCCGGTGTACGGGTCGTCGAGCACGCCCGCGACCACCACGCAGTCGTGGGTGCCCTCGCGCACCTCGACGTCGGTCAGGTCTCGGTGCAGGACGTCGTTGCGCTGGTCGCAGCCGTTGCGGTCGACGTCGGCCCAGGCGGGTCCGAACACGCAGCCCTCCCCCTCGCCGCAGCCGCGGTCGTATCCATCCAGGGCGGTCTTCTCGGCCACCGGAAGCGCGGCGAGGGCAGCGGTGGCGGCGGCCGGGTCGAGGGTTCCCGCGGGGACGTTGCCCTGGCCGACGGAGGCGGCCGGCTCGGGCGGCCCCGACTCGATCTGCCACTCGAACGTGCACCCGGTGAGCGCCAGGACCACGGCCAGGAACACGGGGACGACGGGACGGCGCACGACCCGACGCTACGAGCGGAGGCCGACCTTTCCCGGGACCGACAGGCACCTTCGACTGTCGACTTGTCGTCTTCTCCGACCAGTCGAGACGACGACAAGTCGACACTCGGTGCCCCGGGGCTAGACGAGACGGCGGCTGTCCTGTGCGACCACCCGCAGCCAGCGGTAGCCGTAGCCCTCCAGCGGTATCTCGACCTTCCCCCGGTCCGACAGCGGCGTCTCGGCAGAGCGGAGCAGGTCCGCCAGTCGGTGCGAGGAGTCGCAGCCCTCGAGCGTCAGCGACACGGTGCGAGGCTCGGCGCCCAGGTTGTGCAGGGCCACCAGCGACCCGTCGTCCCAGGTGCACAGGTGCGCCAGCACCTCCGGGCACGGCTGCTCGAGCACCTGGAAGGTGCCCCACCCGAGCTCGGGCGACTCGCGGTACCGGCGGATCAGCAGCTTCATGAACGAGAGAAGCGAGTCCGGATCGTGCCGCTGGTCCTCGACGTTGACGAACTCCGGCGAGAAGCCGCCGGAGACCACCGGTCCGGGCAGCTGCCGCGGCCGGGCGTCGGAGAAGCCGCCGTTGCGCCCGGAGGTCCACTGCATCGGCGTCCGGACGGCGAGCCGCCCCTCGGCGTCGAGGTCCTCCCCCATCCCGATCTCCTCGCCGTAGAACAGCACGGGGGTGCCGGGAAGCGAGAACAGCAGGCTGTAGACCATGCGGACACGCCGCGGGTCGCCGTCCAGCATCGGCGGCAGGCGCCGTCGCAGCCCCCGGCCGTAGACCTGCATCCGCTCCTCCGGCCCGAAGGCGGCGAACACCTCGGCCCGCTCGGAGTCGGAGAGCTTGTCCAGCGTGAGCTCGTCGTGGTTGCGCACGAAGGTGGCCCACTGGGAGTCGTGGTTCAGCGCGGGACGGCCGGTGAGGGCCTTCACCAGCGGGCCGGCGTCGCCGCGGGCCATCGCCAGGTACAGGGCCTGCATGCCGATGAAGTCGAACTGCATGGTCAGCTCGTCGCCGTCGGGACCGCCGAAGAACTCCAGCTGCTGCTCGAACGGCAGGTTGACCTCGCCCAGCAGCACGCCGCTGCCCGAGCGGCGGCCCACCAGCGAGCGCAGCGCCCGCAGGTAGTCGTGCGGCCGGGGCAGGTCCTTCGCGTCGGCGCCCGCGGTCTCGAGGAAGAAGGGGACGGCGTCCACGCGGAAACCGTCCAAGCCCAGCTGGAGCCAGAACCCCATGATCTTGGCGACCTCGTCGCGCACCCGCGGATTGGTGACGTCGAGGTCGGGCTGCTCCTTGTAGAACTTGTGCAGGTACCACTCGCCGGTTTTCTCCGACAGCGTCCAGATGCTGGTCTCCTGGTCGGGGAAGACGACGTCCTTCCTGGTGTCGGGCGGTGGGTCGGAGCGCCAGACGTAGAAGTCCCGGAACGGCGAGTCCTTGCTCGACTCGGCCGACCGGAACCACGGGTGCTTGGCCGAGGTGTGGTTGACGACCAGGTCGGCGATCACCCGCATGCCGCGGTCCTTCGCCGTCCGGATGACCTCCACCAGGTCGCCATGCGTACCCAGCCGGGGGTCGACGCCGTAGAAGTCGGTGATGTCGTAGCCGTCGTCCCGCTCGGCCGTCGGATAGAAGGGCATCAGCCACAGGCACGTCACGCCCAGATCGGCCAGGTGGTCGATGCGCTGCGCCAGGCCGGCGAAGTCACCGCACCCGTCGCCGTCCCAGTCCATGTAGGTCTCGACGTCGAGGCAGTAGACGACGGCGTTCTTCCACCAGAGGTCGGCGGTGTCGGTGATCCTCATGCCGGAACCGCCACGGCGGGGCCGGGCGCCCGGACGTCCAGCTGCGGCAGCACGTGCTCGCCGAACGCGTCGAGGAACCCGCGCTGCTCCTGGCCGACGTGGTGCAGGTAGATGTCGTCGAACCCGAGCTCGGCGTACTCGGCGATCCAGGCGGCGTGCTGGCCGAGATCGCTCGACACCCGGACCACCTTCGCGACGTCCTCCGGCGTGGCCGACGCGCTGGCCTGCTCGAAGGCCTCCGGGCTGTCCAGGTCCCAGGCCAGTGGCGGGGTGACGACTCCGGTGTGCCACTCCTCGAAGGCGATGGCCAGCGCCCGCTCGGGATCGGGGTCGTACGACAGGTGCAGCTGCAGGATCAGCTTCCCGCGGCCCCCGGCGTCCCGGTACGCGGCGATCATCTCCCGCAGCTTGTCGTGTGGCTGGTTGATCGTCACCAGACCGTCGGCCCACTCCGCGCCCCGCCGCGCGGTCGCCACGCTGACCGCCGGAGCGATCAGGGCCGGGGGCTGCTCGGGCATCGTCCAGATGCGGGCCCGGTCGACCGTGACCAGGCCGTCGTGGGTCACCTCCTCGCCGGCCAGCAGCGCGCGGATCACGTCGACGCACTCGCGCAGCCGCGCGTCGCGGACCTCCTTGCCCGGCCACGGGTCGCCGGTGATGTGCTCGTTCATCGCCTCGCCGCTGCCCAGCGCCACCCAGAACCGGCCGGGGAACATCGCGCCGAGCGTCGCGGCGGCCTGGGCGACGATCGCCGGGTGGTAGCGCTGGCCGGGCGCGTTCACGACGCCGAACGGCAGGGACGTCGTGGCCATCGCCGCCCCGAGCCACGACCAGGCGAATCCCGAGTGGCCCTGCTCCAGGTTCCAGGGCGCGAAGTGGTCGGAGCACATCGCCGCGGTGAACCCCACCTCCTCGGCGCGCTGCACCGCCGTCAGCAGCTGCGCGGGGTGGATCTGCTCGTGCGAGTTGTGGAATCCGATCACCGGCATGACGCATGCCTACCGAGATCGGCGACGTCCGGCCAGGGGAAGGCACCGGAGACGTGGTCCCTGGAGAGGGCATTCCTGCCCCGGTTGTGCCCTCTCCAGGGACACTGCTCAGCGCACGAGCGCCAGGCGCGCCCCGAAGCCGACCAGCGCCAGGCCCGTGACGCCATCGATGGCCCGCACCGTCCGAGGGCGGCGCAGCCAGCGGCTCAGGGCGGACGCCAGCCCGATGAGCAGCGCGAACCAGACCACGGTCAGCAGCGCGTGGACGGCCGCCAGCAGCAGCCCGACGGCGAGCGCACTGCTGCCCGCGGGCACGAACTGCGGCAGCAGCGCCACGTAGAAGACGCCGACCTTCGGGTTGAGCAGGTTGGTCGCCAGCCCCTGCCGCGCGGCGCGCCAGGCCGGCCGGCGCCGGTCCCCCGGCGGCGCAGGGAGTGTCGGCTCCTCGCGACGCAGCGCCGTGACGAGCAGGCGGACGCCGAACCCGATCAGGTAGACCGCCCCCGCGTAGCGGAGCACGTCGAAGGCCACCTCCGAGGCGGTGAGCAGGGCGGAGACCCCCACCGCGGCGGCCGCTCCCCACACGAAGAGTCCCGCGATGATCCCCGCGCCCGTGGCGGCCGCCTCCCGCCGGCCCGCGGTGAGGGCGGACCGCAGCACGAGCGCGCTGTCCAGACCCGGCGTCACCGTCAGCACCCCCGACACGAGGGCGAAGGTGAGGACGGCGGTGCCGAGGGTCACGCGCACATCGTGTCCGACCCCTGCGCTGCGGGCGAGCGGCCCCCCGGCGAGGATCGGGAGGTGACAGGGACACCGACCACCGACGAGTGGGGCATCGACGCCAGCTGGCTGGACGCGCTCGACCAGGAGCACGAGGTGGCCGAGTCCACCATCGGCACGCTCCGGGAGGTCATCGGCACGCCGCCGCCGGACCTCGAGGAGCGCGCGCCGATCGTGGTCCGTCCCGGGGGTGCCCTCGGCGTCGACGAGGGCGAGGTCCTGTGCGAGGACGGCTCGGTGCGGCACGTCGGCAAGGAGCTTCCCGAGGACTTCCCGCTGGGCTACCACTGGCTGCTGTCGCCGGAGGGCAGGCGGCGCCGGCTGATCGTCTCCCCCGGCCGGTGCTGGCTGCCCGGCGACCGGATCTGGGGCTGGGCGGTGCAGCTGTACGCCACCCGCAGCCGGGCCAGCTGGGGCATCGGCGACCTCGGCGACCTGCGCGCGGTGCGGGAGATGGCCGCCGGCCAGGGCGCCGGGTTCGTGCTCATCAACCCGCTGCACGCCGTCGCGCCCACCGCGGGCCAGGAAGCGAGCCCCTACCTGCCGGCGACCCGCCGCTTCCGCAACCCGATCTACCTGCGCGTGCCCGAGGTGCCCGGGGCCGACCGGGTCGACGTCGAGGACGACGCGGGCCGCGCGCTGTCGGAGGGGTCGCTGATCGACCGGGACGCCATCTGGGCGCGCAAGCGCGAGGTGCTCATGCGCGTCTTCTTGGCCCACGGCGGCGGAGAGGAATTCGCCCGCTGGCGCGAGGAGCAGGGGCAGACCCTCCAGGACTGGGCCACCTGGGCGGCGGTCGCGGAGGAGCACGGGGGCGACTGGCACGCCTGGCCCGAGGAGCTGCGCCGTCCCCAGGGTCGTGAGCTGGCCGCCTACGTGGAGCAGCACGGTGCGGTCGTGGCCTTCCACGCCTGGCTGCAGTGGGCGCTGGACCGGCAGTTCACCGCCGCGGCCGAGGGCATGACCGTCATCCAGGACCTGCCGATCGGGTTCGCCGGCGGGGGCGCCGACGCGTGGGCCTGGCAGGACGTGCTGGCCGAGGGGGTCAGCGTCGGTGCACCGCCGGACGCGTTCAACTCCCAGGGGCAGGACTGGGGCTCGCCGCCGCTGATCCCCTGGCGGCTGCGGGACGCGGACTACGAGCCGTTCATCCAGTCGATCCGCGCCACGATGGCCGGCGCCGGCGGCCTGCGGATCGACCACGTCATGGGGCTGTTCCGGCTGTGGTGGGTGCCGTCGGGCGGCTCGGCGGCCGACGGCGCGTACGTCCGCTACCCGGCCGGGGACCTGCTCGACATCGTCGCGCTGGAGAGCTACCGGGCGCAGGCGCTGGTCGTCGGCGAGGACCTCGGCACGGTGGAGGACGGCGTCCGCGAGGCCATGGCCGAGCACGGCGTGCTGTCCTACCGGCTGCTGTGGTTCGAGGAGGACGACCCGGCGGAGTGGCCGGCGGAGGCGATGGCCGCGATCACGACGCACGACCTGCCCACGGTGGCCGGGCTCTGGAGCGGCGAGGACGTCGAGGAGCAGCGGGAGTACGGCACCGGGACGGAAGAGGAGCTCGAGCGCGGCCGGACGTCGCTCCTCGAGCGCCTGCCCGGGCTGCCGGGCGACGCCCCCGTCGAGGATGCCGTCGTGCGGGCGCACCGGCTGCTGGCCCGGGCCCCCTCCACCCTCCTGTCGGCGACGCTGGACGACGCGGTCGGCGAACTGCGCCGGCCGAACATGCCGGGCACGGTCGAGCGGCCCAACTGGTCGCTACCGCTGCCCGTGCTCGTCGAGGATCTCCCGGCGCATCCCCTGCTGAGGACCGTGGCGCGGACCCTCGCCGACGGCGTTTCCGGCGGCGCGGACTGACGTCCGGAACACGCCGGCCGGCATCGAACAGGTGTTCGACGTCCGTGCGACACTGCACGGGTGGCCGGCGGCATGCTCCCAGGACGTGCGGGGCGCTCCCTGGGGGAGCGCGCGGCGAACTCGGGAGTCCGTCCCGGGACGCCGGCGGCGGGCGGGGTCCCGGGGAACGGCCCCACCGTCCACGCGGCGGCCGGGGACGGCGGGGAGGGCCGGCACTGCTGGGTGCGCGACCCGCCGGACGCCCCGGGGACCTGGCCCGGGCTGCTCGTGGAGTGGCGGCAGCGCGGGGGCGCCTGGCAGGGCCGCGTGGCCTACACCGTGACCGGCCCGCACGGCCCGGTCCTGGTCGAGGCCTGGCTGCCGGCCGCCCGGCTGGAGCCGCGCTGACCGACGGCGGTTAGCTCCCCGGCCGACCGGCTATGGCCAGCTCCACGACGACGATTCCCCGGAGGGAGCTGGTGATGACCGGCCCGCAGGACCGCCCCACCCTCGACGACGTGATGGACACCGAGGAGCACCCGACCCGCGACCGCACGCAGCACGCGAAGGATCCGCACCCGAGCGACGAAGTCCTCGAGCACCGCACCGAGCAGGAGCGCCAGGCGGTCGGCTCGGACGACGCCGACCCGGCCGGCGCCGAGGAGCACGCCGCGACCGACTGACGCGGCGTTCGGCGTGGGACTCGTCCACCGGCTGACCGTCGCCGACGTCGGCTGCTGGGTCCTCAAGACGAGCAGGCCGCCGTCGGACCTGGTGCCGGGCTGGGAACCGGGCTCCGCGCAGCGGCTCGCCCGCTGCGTGCGCCCGTCCTACCGGCTGGAGCTGATGGCGGCCGGTCAGCTCTGCCTGCTGTGGCTCAGCGGCCGGGACCGCCCGGGTGTGCACGCCCTCGGGGCGCTGACCGGCCCCCCGCACGAGGACTCCACCGACGGCCCCGCGGTGGAGGTGGCGCTGACCCTCCTGCCGGAGCCCCTCGACCGGGCCGAGCTCCTGGCCGACCCGGCCACCAGGGGCGCCGAGGTGCTGCGGATGCCCGCGGGGAGCAACCCGTCGTGGCTGTCGCCCGCCGAGTTCGGCGCCGTCCGTGCCCGGGTGCCCGACGACCTGCTGGGACCATGGCCGACGTGACCGCGAACCGCCTGCGCTGGGGGGCGCTGCTCTGGATCCTCACCCTCCAGTTCTTCGTACTGGAGACGGTCGTGCAGCTGCGCTACGAGGGGCCCTACTCGCGGATCGATGACGTGATCAGCGCTCTCGGCGCCACCGGGTCGGACGCGCGGCAGGCGATGAACGCCTCGTTCGTGGTCCAGGCCGCCCTGATCGTGGGCGGCGGGCTGCTCCTGCGGCCGGTCCTGCGCGGCCCTGCCGGACGGGTCGCCCGCGTGCTGCTCGGTGCGGCCGCCGTGGGGACACTGCTCGTCGGCGTCTTCCCCACGGACGGCAACCCGCTCCTGCACGCGACGGGCGCGGTCCTCTACCTCGTGGGCGGCGGACTGGGGCTGATCGCCCTCGCCTACGCGGTGCGCCCGAGGTCCGAGCTGCTCGGCACGGTCCTGGCACTGCTCGGCCTGGTGGGCACCGCGGCGACCGTCTTCTTCCTCACCGGGGTGGTCGACCTGCTCGGCGAGGGCGGCACCGAACGCGCCGCCGCCTACGTGCTGCCGATCGGCCTGGCCCTGGCCGGGACGGCGCTGTGGCGCCTGTCCGCCGCCGACGCGGCCGACGCCACGGGCAGCGAACGCCCGACGCGCCGGGAGCTGCGCGAGCAGGCCCGGGCGGCGCGGGCGGAGATGAACCGCCAGCGGGACGAGGCGCTGGAGGCCGCCGGCCGCCGGGCGGCTCCTGTGTCGGCCGACGACCCGGACGCGGAGGACCCGTGGGCGGCCCCGGCCCGGCGCCGCGACCCGCACTAGCCCGTCGGCTCGAACCGCAGGACGTCGCTCACCGGCCGGCGACCGGTGAGCGCGGCCGTCGACGTGTCGGGTGGGTAGCCCATCCGCAGCAGCATCTGCGGGTGCCCGATCAGCGACAGCCGGGACCGGAGCCGCTGCCGCGTCGCCGGCCAGTCCAGCGCCTGGGTCAGCGGCGAGGCGGCGAGACCGTTGGCGGTGGCCCGCAGGAGCACGCGCCCCAGGGCACGGCCTGTCAGCAACCAGGCGTAGCGGTCGTCGTCGTCGGTGCCCATGAGCACCACCGTCGGGCGCTCCACCTCCGGCGGCGGGGCGTCGGGGTCGCCCGGCTCGAGGAACGCCTGCTGCTCGCGGTCACCCACCACGAAGTCGCGGATGAGCCAGTTCGACGGCCGCGCGTGCGGATCCCCGCTTGGCACCGCCTCCACCGGCACACCGTCCACGGCACCGGGGTCGGTGCGCAGCCAGCGCTGCAGCTCGGCGACGTACTCCGGCTCGTTCTGCTCCATCTCCTCGGCCCGCGAGATCAGGAAGACGGTGGCGACCTCCTCCTCGGACCGGGTGATCGGCTTGACCCAGGCACCGTAGGGAGCGGCCTCGTCCAGCAGCCGGTCGACGACGTCGCCGGGCACGGCCCGCGGCTGAAAGGCCGCCCGCACGGTGTGCCGGCGCTCGATGGCGGCGGCCAGCTCCCGGTCGTCGTCCGAGGGTGTCCGCGTTCCGGTGACGCGCACGGTGGCCAGGTGGTCGGGATCGGCGTCGTCGGTGAGCGTGTCCACCTCGCACTCGGAACCGGCCGCTGCCAGGGCGACGACGGCGAACTCGACGGCGCCGCCGCAGCTGATCACCTGCTGGCGGCCCGTCGGGTCGAGCACGGGCAGCGCGCGCTCCCGGTCCAGATGCACCTCGAGCCGGTCGGACGTGGCGACGAACCGCCACGGCTGCGTGTTGTGGATCGACGGCGCCCGCGTGGCCGCTGCCACGACCCGTTCCCAGTCCTCGTGCTCCACGCCGCGCCTCCCGGTCGGTCCTGCGTACGGGTCCTGCCTACCCCATCGCCGGCCCGGCGTGCGCGCCCGGGCGGACCGACGCCCACCGCGACGAACTGGTGGCCCGGACCCGGGCGACCGGCGTGGAGCCGTGGGCGCCGGGCGAGCACGGCAGTTGGCTGCGGCTGATCGCGCACGAGGTGACGGGGCGCCGGATCGTGCCCGGTGAGCTTCCGGGCGTGGACCCGCGCGCCTACCTCTGAGCCGGCGCCCGGGCGGTCACACGGTCGGGCTGGCCTCCTGCGGCACGGGCACCGGCGGGCGGACCCGGGCCCGCCGCCGGGACAGGGCCACCCCCGCCAGGCACACGGCACCGCCGAGCAACGCCAGCGGCGGCGGCACCTCGTCGAGCAGCAGCCAGCCGAGCAGGATCACGATCGGCGGGACGACGTAGGTCGTCACACCGAGTTTGCCGGCGTCCATGCGGCGCAGTGCGTAGGCCCAGGTGCTGAAGGCCAGGGCCGTCGGCACCACGCCGAGGTAGACCATCCCGGCGATGGAGCCCGCGGGCGCCCGGCCCAGCTCCGAGGCCAGTTCCCCGGCCCAGGGCAGGCAGCACAGCATGCCGATCGCGCACGCGGTGAACGTCACCTGGAGCCCCGGCAGACGGCGCAGCACCGGCTTCTGGGCGACCACCCCGGCGGCGTAGGTGACCGCCGCGACCACGCAGAGGACGACACCGAGGAGATCGGCCTCCGCCGTCCGGGTGGCGACCCCGATCAGGACCACGCCCGCGAACGCGACCGCGATGCCGGCCACCAGCCAGCGCGGGAAGCCCTCGCCCAGCAGCAGGCCGGCGAAGACGGCGATGAGGATCGGCCCGATGTTCACCAGCATCGCGGTGGTGCCCGCGTCCAGGTGCTGCTCGGCGGCGTTGAGGCTGACGTTGTAGACGCCGAACCACCCGATCCCGCACAGGCTCAGCAGCGCCCACTCGCGCCGGTCGGGGCGCACCCAGCCGCGGCCGGCCAGCAGGGCCCCGAGGACGGCCGTGCCGACGAGCAGCCGCCCGAAGGCCAGGGCGCCGGGCGAGAGGTGCTCCCCTACCCCGCGGATGGCGACGAACGCCGAGGCCCACGCGAGGACCGTGACGACGACGGCGAGGAGGGTGCGACCGCCGGGCGGCGTGGTCAGACTGCCGGCCTGGCTGCGGATGCTCACGGGCGGACTGTAAGGGGCCCCGGGGACGCTTTCCGGCGGCTTTCGGCCACCGCGCCCGGACAGTCCGTTCCGCTGCCCTTCCTGGCAGGAGCGGCGCGGTCGCCGCTCAGCCGTGCAGGTGCTGACCGTAGGTGCGGTGTCCCCGTGCGCCGCCGGTCGGCAGCGCGGCGCCGTCCCGGAAGGCGGTGCTCAGGCGGCCCGGCACCGGGGTGGCCACCACGTGCGTCCCCGGCGCCCGGGCGGCGGCCCAGGCCCGCGCGAGGTCGGCCGCCGTGAGTTCCTCCGGCCCGCCGAACTCCACCACGTCGCCCGCCGGCGGAGCGGGGAGCACGTCCACCACGTGCGCAGCCACCTCGCCCGCGTCCACCGGCTGGGCCCGCCAGCCCATCGGCACCGGCAGCACCGGCCCGCGGCGGGCGGAGTCGAGTAGGACGTCGATGAACTCGTGGAACTGGGTCACGCGCAGCAGGGTGACCGGCAGGCCGGAGGCGAGGAGCACCTGTTCGGCGGCGAACTTCGCCCGGTAGTAGGCGTAGGGGATGCGGTCCACCCCGACGATCGAGAGGTACACCAGGTGCCGCAGCCGGTTCCGGTCGATCGCCTCCACGAGCCGACGCGTGCCCGCGACGTCGCACTGCCAGGGATCCCCCTGGGGATCGCTGGCCGCGTGCACGATCACCTCGGCGCCGGCAGCGGCGGAGGCCAGGTCCAGACCCGTCGCCAGGTCGCCCCGGATCCCGCCGGGGCCGGTGCCGCGCCGCGACATCTGCCGCACCGAGTGGCCCGCCGCCTGCAGCGGTCCGATCAGCCGTCGTCCGAGTCGCCCGGTCCCGCCGGTCACGAGTACGTCCACGTCCCGATTCTGTCTGCCTGCGACGGTTCCGGCGTGCCGGTCCGTGCTATCTCACATGCGAGATAATCTGTGCCGCGTGACCGTCACCGACCTTCCCGCGATGACACGGATCGGCTCCCTGGTCCGCGACGCCCGCCGCCACCGCGGCCTCACCCAACAACAGCTGGCCGACCGGCTCGGCACCAGCCAGAGCGCCGTCGCCCGCATCGAGCAGGGCGGCCAGAACCTCACCCTCGAGCTGCTCGGCCGGCTGTCGGCCGCCCTGGACAGCGAGCTGATCAGCCTCGGCCCCACCGGCCCGACCCACCTTCGGGTGGCCGGCGGGCACGCGCTGCGCGGCAGCGTCACGGTGAAGTCGTCGAAGAACGCCGCCGTCGCGCTGCTCTGCGCGTCGCTGCTCAACCGCGGGCGGACGACGCTGCGCAACGTCGCCCGCATCGTCGAGGTGGACCGCATCCTCGACGTGCTGCGCTCGATCGGAGTCTCGGCCACCTGGAACGAGTCGGGCCACGACCTGACCCTCGTCGTCCCCGACGAGCTCGACCTGGCCGGGATCGACGCCGACGCCGCCCGGCGCACCCGCAGCATCATCATGTTCCTGGGCCCGCTGCTGCACCGCACCCGAACCTTCCAGCTGCCCTACGCGGGCGGCTGCGACCTGGGCACGCGCACCGTGCAGCCGCACATGATCGCCCTGCGGCCCTTCGGCCTGGAGATCGAGGCGCGGGCCGGCGAGTACCAGGCCAGCGTGACGCACACCGGCGCGCCGGACCGGGCCATCGTGCTGACCGAGCGCGGCGACACAGTGACCGAGAACGCGCTGCTGGCCGCCGCCCGCACCGACGGCACGACGACGATCCGCAACGCCAGCTCCAACTACATGGTCCAGGACCTGTGCCTGTACCTGCAGCTGCTCGGCGTCGGCATCGAGGGGCTCGGCACGACCACGCTCGTCGTGCACGGCAGGCCGGTGCTCGACGCGGACGTCGACTACACGATCAGCGAGGACCCGGTCGAGGCGATGAGCCTGCTCACCGCCGGCATCGTCACCGGCTCGGAGCTGACCGTGCAGCGCGCCCCGATCGACTTCCTCGAGATCGAGCTGGCGGTGCTGGCCGAGATGGGGCTGCGCTACGAGCTGTGCCGGGAGTACCTCGCCGACAACGGGCACACCCGGCTCGCGGACATCACCATCTCGCCGTCGACCCTGCGGGCGCCGATCGACAAGATCCACCCGATGCCCTTCCCGGGGCTGAACATCGACAACCTGCCGTTCTTCGCCGTCATCGCCGCCCAGGCCGAGGGCGCGACGCTGATCCACGACTGGGTCTACGACAACCGGGCGATCCACCTGTCGGACCTGACCCGGCTCGGCGCCGACGTCCGGCTCCTCGACCCGCACCGGGTGCTGATCAACGGCCCCACGCGGTGGTCGAGCGCCGAGGTGGTCTGCCCGCCGGCACTGCGCCCGGCGGTCTGCATCCTGCTGGCGATGCTCGCCGCGAAGGGGACGTCGGTCCTGCGCAACGTCGACATCATCGCCCGCGGCTACGAGCACCTCTACGAGCGGCTGGTCGAGATGGGCGCGCACATCGAGGTCTTCCACGACTGAACCGCCCCGGATACGCAGCAACCCCGTCCGCGGACCTGCGGGTCTCGCTACGCTTCGTGGCCATGCACGCTTGGCCGAGGGCCTAACCGGTGACGTCGTCGGCGCCGCCGCCCCCCATCGTGCAGGCGACTGCCGAGGGATCGATAACTCTCGGCGGTCCGCCGCCGGAGAGCCGCTACCTGGAGCTTTCGGGCTCCGTGCTGGCGGCACGGACGGCGGTCGGCGCCGACCCCGTGCCGGTCACGGTCTTCATCAGAGCCATCCTGTCCATCCATGTCGACGAGGGACACGCCTGGGGCGCCGCGATCGCCGATTGGCCCGATCCCGACCTCCGCCAGCCGGCCGAGCAGTGGATCAAGGAGATCCACTCCCTCGTGCAAGGCGGCGGCACGCTCTTCATGCGGCTGGCTGCGACGGCCCTCTGCCTGCTCGATCCGGAGGTGGCGAGAGCGGCGGAGCGCTCCGGGGTGCTCTGGGACGTCGCGCGAGGGATCCGTCCGGAACCAGCTGACTTCCTGTCCCCCGCCGGACTGCGGCTGCTCCGGCGTCGCGCCCCGCTGACCGCCTTCGGTCTCGGGCTGCTTGACCCTGCACTCGAGTTGAAGGGGCGCCCTGGAGAGGGCGCGGCCACGATCCTCGCCCTTAGCCGGCAAGAACGGGCTGCCGCCGGACAGATCGCCGAATGGGCGGCGGTGTACGCGCCGGGCCTGTACCTCGGGCGGGGAGCCGCGTCGAACCGCGTGCGCGACGAAGCGGCAGTCGCGGCGATGGGCTGGTCTCGCCGCGGACGACTTCACGTCGTACGCAGCGGTCCTGGCGGAGCAGGGCTGGTCCGAGTCGATCCCCGATCCGACGCCCAGGACGCCGACGCGGCGTGGCCCACCGCCCGGCGGGCCCATGTCGGCGAAGGCTTCGTCGCCGTCGTGCAGGACGACGGGACACAGGTCCACTGGGGCGTCACGGACGGGGGCGGTCCGGAGGCGCTTCCGCTGCGAGGAATCTCCGCAGGGCTGGCCGACGTGGCGGCCGCCGATCTCCACGTCGCCGTGGTCGACGACGGCGGGCGACTGTGGACCAGCGACCAGGATCGGGCCTGGCAGAGCCGCGGCGACGTGCCGCCCGGCGCGGTGCTCGCCGCCTCCGCCGACCGGGTGGGACTCGGCGGCCCCGACGGCGTAATACTCCTGCTGCCCTGGAATGCCCGGGACGGTGTCACGCTGGAGATCCGCGCGCTGGAGCGCGAGGCCGTCGAGCTGCTGACGACCGGTGGGGACCTTACCGTGGTCGCCGGCGACCGCGAGGTCGCCGTCCTCGCCGGCGACGCCCTCGTCGCCCGGCGCAGGTTGCCCGACCACGTCGCGGCCGTCGCGGCGAGCCCTGACGCCGCCGCGGTCGCCGTCGCCCTTGCGAATGGCGACCTGTTGATGTGGCGGGTCGACGTGCGCCCCGACCTGCGGCTCACCTCCTACACGCCGGATGCGCCGGAGGGTACCGATCTCCTGGGCATCGACCCGGTGGTCGACGCACTGACCGCGCTCGTTGCCGCGCGGGCGGTGGAGCCTCCGCTGTCGGTCGGCCTGTTCGGTGCATGGGGCTCGGGCAAGAGCTTCTTCATGCGCCGGCTTCAAGCGGGCGTGGACGAGGTCTGCACCCAGGCGAGGGCGTCGGGCCGAGCTCAGGAGTCGCTGTGGGCCTGGCGCAATATCCGGCAGGTCCGCTTCAACGCCTGGCACTACGCCTCCGCCGACGTCTGGGCCGGCATGGTCGAACAGCTGGTGCGGGGACTGAGCGAGCCGTCGAGGGAGCGGCTCGACCTGCCCGAGGGTCTCGAGCGACTCCAGCGCCAACGCATCGAGCAGCTCACCGGCGCCCGAGCGGCGGATCTGCAGGCCGGGCTCTCCATCGTCACCGCGCAGGAGCAGCTCCGGGCAGCGCAGACGGCCGTCGCCGACTCGCGGCTGGTGGAGCGCCGGGCGGCGGCGGCCGTTGCGTCCGCCCGGGTGGATGCCGCCACGGCCGTCGCAAAGCACGACGTCGAAGCGGGAGTGGCCGACGCGGCGGCCGCGGTGGGTGTGGGAGAGCTGGTGACGTCACTGGAGCAGCTGACCACCCAGTACGCCAACGCCCGTCGGTCCGCGGGGTCCCTCAGGCAACTCTTCCGTCCAGGCGAGCGCTGGCCACTGATCCGGGCGCTCCTGGCCGGGCCGGTCGTCGCGCTGCTGGCCGGGGTGATCGTCTGGCTCATCGAGCCCACCCTCACCGACACCGCTGCGACGATCGCGTGGCTGGCCGGGACCGCCGCGGCCCTCGCCAGCTGGCTGAACCGGGCCACGACGTGGATCGAAGACCGAATCTCGAAGATCGACGAAGCCGAAGCGGAGGCCCGGTCTGCATGGGCCGCGGCGCACAAGGATCTGCAGGAGGCCGAGCTGGCCGCCGCGTTGGCTGCGGAGGACGTGGCCGCAGCCGAGGTGGAGGCCCAGCGTGCTGCCGCACAGCTGGAGCAGGCGGAACTGGCCGCCACCGCAGGACCGGGTGCCCTGCTCGTCGAGTACCTGGCGGGGCGCAACACCAGCGACGACTACCGCAGCCAGCTCGGTCTGATCGGCACGGTCCGAGCAGACCTCGAGGTGATTTCGGATGCGGTGGTCCAGCACAATCGAGGGCTGCCCGACGATGACGTCGTCAACCGGGTCGTCCTCTACGTCGACGACCTCGACCGTTGCCCACCGGCGGTGGTCGTCAAGGTCCTCGAGGCCGTGCACCTTCTGCTGTCCTATCCGCTGTTCGTGGTGGTCGTGGCGGTCGATCCGCACTGGGTCTCCAAGTCGCTGGCGACCGTGTACCCGACCCTGCTGACCGGCAGCGACGTCACCCCCGACCACTACCTGGAGAAGATCTTCCAGCTGCCGCTGTGGCTGGACCCGCCGTCCGCCGACGCCGCCACCACCATGGCCCTCTCCCTGCTGGGCACCCGGCCGGGAACGGGGCAGCGGCCTCGGCTCGGCAGTCGCGCCGGAACGGCGACGACCAGCCCGCCGGCACGCCGACGCCGCCCCCCACTCCCGACGCCGTCGGTGCGCAGCCACCCCCCGCCCGCGTGGACCGCGCGACGTCGCCTCCGGAAAGCATCGTCGTGCACGAGGACGAGCGGGAAGCGCTGGGCCGGCTGGCACCCCTGCTCAGTCGCTCACCGCGAGCCCTCAAGCGCTATCTGAACACCTACCGCCTGATCAAGGCGGTCTTGAGCCCCGACGAACTGCCGCAGGCCCGGTTCCTGCTCGCCGTGACAATCGGCCGGCCGGAAATAGGTGAGAACCTGCTGGAGGCGATTCGCGCGGAAGAGGATTCCGACACCCTCGGCGCGATCGTGGACAAGGACGCGGCCGCCACAACCTGGCTGCACGAGGCACTCCCCCGCGTCCTCGACTGGCGGGGCTACACCTGCGCGGACCTCCGTCCGGTGATCGCCCAGGTCCAGCGGTTCGTCTTCCGAGCCTCCGACCTGCCCGAGAAGGAGCCGCTCGCCGTCCTGCTGCGCCGCACCGACGACGTGCCGTGAGGCCGCTTCCGGCTCACAGCACCTCCCCTGCCCGGACGACGACCTGAGGTGGGGCGTGCCGCGCGAGAAGGTCGACGGTCCGCGCCGCGTCGTGCACCAGAAGGTCCGCCGGGCCGCCCTCCCGCAGCCCAAAGCCGGCGAGGCCGAGCACACGCGCTGCTGACGTGGTCACCAGGTCGACCAGCAGCTCCTGCTGCGGCGCCGACCGCAGATCCAGCAGGTGGGCGGCGAGGAATGCGACCTCCAGCAGGTTGTGCCGGCCGAACGGGTAGTAGGCGTCCTCGATGTCGTCCTGGCCCAGCGCCACCGCGACGCCCAGCTCCACGGCCCGCTCGACCGGCAGCGCGACCGAGCCGGTGTGCGGGTCGCTGACCAGGCCGAGCCCCACGTCGCGGGCGAGCTCCAGGACGGCGGTCTGCCGCTCCGGGGCGTAGTGGCCCACGGCGCGCGCGTGGCAAGCCACCCCGCGGCCCTCCACGCCGTGCCGGCGCATCGCCTCGGCCAGCATCCGGGTGGTGTCGTAGCCGGGGTCCGGTGCGTCGTCGGTGAGCATCGCGACCCGCCGCCCCAGCCGGGCGGCGAGCGCGCAGGCCCACTCGACGTGCTGCTCCTGGTCGGCCGTCGTCGCCTCGATCCACGGGATACCCCCGACGACGTCGGCTCCGAGTGCCATCGCCTCCTCGACCAGCGCCGCCGCACCGGGGTCGCGCAGGACGCCGTCCTGGGGAAAGGCGACGACGGACACGTCGACCCGACCGCGGAACTCCTCCCGCGCGGCGAGGACCGCCTGGACGCCGATCAGCTGCGCCGCGGTGTCGACGTCCGCGAACGCCTGCACGTGCAGCACGCCGTTGCGCAGCCCATCGGTGAGCGCCTGGCGGATCGGCGGCAGGAGAGCGTCGAGGGAGTAGTGCTGCTTGACCGCCCGCGCCAGGTCGATGCCCCGGGCGGAGTCGGCCATGCCGTCGGCGGTGTAGGCCTCCAGCGCCGCGTCGCCGATCAGCGGCAGCGTGCGCACCTTGTCCAGGTGCAGGTGGGCGTCGACGAACGGCTCGGTCACCAGACCGCCGTCGGCCGGCACGACGACGGCGTCCGGCGGCGACGGCAGCGCGCCCGGCGGCGCGAGGGCGGTCACGACGCCGTCGGCGCAGTGCACGTCCACCACCGCGCCGGTGCGCAGCCGGGCTCCGGCAACGACGAGCGGCGGGGTCCCGGCAGCCGGTGCAGCGGTCATCTGGGCAGCTCTAGCAGACCGGCGGGCCGGCCGGGAGTGGTCAGCGCTCCTGGTCGGTGGGCCGGACCAGCACCTCGTTGACCGCCACGTGCGGCGGCTGGGTGACGAGGAACAGGACGGCGCGGGCGATGTCGTCGGCGTGCAGCGTCCGCATGCTCGTGTGCATCTGCTCCGCGGCGGCTTTGGCGGAGGGCTGGGTGATGTGGTCGGTGAGCTCGGTGGTGACGGCGCCGGGCTCGACGAGGCCGATCCGCACGCCGCGCCCGGTGACCTCCTGGCGCAGCGACTCGCTGAACGCGTTCACCGCCCACTTGCTCGCGTTGTAGACCCCCGAGCCCTTGCGGGCCACGCGGCCGGCGACGCTTGAGACGTTCACGATGTCGCCGGAGCCCTGGGCGACCATCCCCTCGATCACGGCGTGCGTCATGTACATCAGCCCGAGGACTTGGTGTGCAGCATCCGCCGCCAGTCCTCGGTGTCGGCGCCGACGATCGTGCCCAGCAGCATCACGCCGGCGTTGTTGACGAGGACGTCCAGGCCGCCGAGTTCCTCGCGGGTGCGCCCGACGGCGTCCGAGCAGGCCTGCTCGTCGGTGACGTCGAGGTCCAGCGGCAGCACGTCCGTCCCGCCGTCGCGGAGCCGGCCGGCCAGCGTGTCCAGGCGGTCCTTGCGCCGGGCCCCGATCGCCACGGCGGCGCCGGCCTCCGCGAGTGCCACGGCGGTCGCCTCGCCGATGCCCGACGACGCGCCGGTGACCAGGGCGACCTTGCCGGCGAGCGGCCGTGCGGCGTCTGTCATGTCCCCAGCCTGCCCGCCGATTGGGACTACCGCAGGTCAGGGGCGACCCGGACGCCGAACCCGTGCACGGCCAGCCGCAGCAGCACCGGCCCCGGCCGCAGCAGGTCCGTGACGCGGGCGGCACTGGCCGCCTCCAGGTCGGCCAGGCAGACGGCGAGGTCGGCCCGGCCGCGCAGCCGGGCCTCGTGCAGCGCCACGGTGTTGGTCCACACCTTGCGCCGGGACTCCCGGAGGAACAGCCGGCTGGCCCGCCGGTTGGCCGGCGCGAGCACGCGGTCCAGCCACGTCCGCCGGCCCCCGGCGCGCTCCAGGGCGACGTCCTCGGCTCTCACGCGGGCGGCGAGGACGCCGTCGATCCGCTCGTGGTCGCGCTCCCGCAGCGCCAGCAGGTCGGGATCGGCGAAGTCGGCCGCCGGGATCACGCGGAGCAGCGACTGGGGCAGGTCGAAGTTGATGTGCGCGTTCATCCCGAGCAGCAGGTGCGCCTCCGGCGGCAGCCGCGGATCAGCCCCGAAGGCGCGCCGCCACGGCTCGGGTGCCGAGGCGGGATCCCGGCGGTACGCCTCGAGCGCGTCGAGGTACAGCTCGGCGAAGTCGACGTCCCACCGCGCGACCCAGTCCGGGTCCTCGAACAGGTCCGTATCCAGCGCGACACCCACCGCCTCGGTGGTGCGCAGGTAGGTACCGAGGAAGAACCGGGCCGGGTCGCGCGCGGCGTCGAGCCCGCGCAGCAGGTCGGTCATCCGCGCGATCAGGGCTGCGACCTCCGCGGTCACGTCCCCGCCCCGTTGCAGGGGCCCGCCGCGAGCATGCGAGCGGTGGGGGGCAACGGGGTCCTTGATCAGACCAGTGCGTCGAGGCCGTCGTCCGGCGGCAGGGTGAGCCCCGCCTCGACCGGGGGCCGGTGCGGCTGGTCGAGCCCGCGCATGCGGGCGGCGTGCAACGCCAGCAGCAGGTTCAGCCGCAGGGTGGGGTCGGTGGTGAAGGGCCCGAGCAGCCGCTCGAGCTTGCCGATCCGGTAGCGCATCGTGTTGTAGTGGAAGTGCAGCCGCCGGGCCGACTCCGCGACGTTGAGGTTGGTCTCCAGGAGCACGCGCAGCGTGTCCCGCAGGTCGGCGGAGTCGGGGTCGGCGGCGTCGGCCAGCGGACCGAGCACCTCGTCGACGTACGTGCGCAGCTCCGTGCTGTCCGGGATCAGCGACAGCAGCCGGAAGACCCCGAGCTGGTCGAAGTGGGTGACCGCGGACCCGCCGTGGATCTCCTGCCCGACGCCGAGCGCCCGCTGCGCCTGGCGGTGAGCCTCGGCCAGCGCCGACAGCGAGTCGGCCGGCCGGCCGATGCCGGTGCCCAGCACACGGCCCACCCGGCGCAGCCGCCCGTTGACCCGGGAGGACACGGCCGAGACGAGTGCGGAGAGCTCCTCGGGCGTCCGGCCGTCCAGGGGCAGCAGCGTGACGATCTCGGTGGCGAGACCGGCCACCGCCGCGCCCGCGACCTCCGGTTCGAGGGCGGCGCGCCAGCCGTCGGCCAGCCGGTCGAGGACGTCGAGGGCACGCGTGGGGTCCGCCGTCGCATCGGCGACGGTCTCGGTCGCGGTCACGAGGACGGCGACCGGGCCGTCGAGCCGCCAGCCGAACGAGCGGGTGTAGGCCAGCGTCCGCTCCGTGTGCCCCACCGACCCGCCGACCAGGCGCCGCACCAGGTCGCCCTGGAAGCGCAGCTCCACGGAGTGCACCGCCTGGAGGCGGATCACCGACAGCGCCGCGATGACCGCGGCCCGCTCGAGGACACCACCGGCGCCGAGCATCATCGCGCCGGTGCGGTGCACGGCCACCAGCCAGCCGTGGCGTTGCTCGCCGGCCATGATCGGGGCGACGGCGTACTCGCCCACGCCGCCGGGCAGCTCGTGGTGGCCGGGGACGAGCAGGATGCCGTCGGCCGGCGACAGGTCGGCGTCGGCCAGCACGTCGGCCGGCGTGACCACCGTCTGGTCGGCCCGGACGCCGGAGAGCCGGCGGGACGGCGTCAGCTCGGCCAGCGCGTCGTCGGCCGCGGCGTCCAGCAGCCAGAGCCAGTCGCTGATCTCGGCGACGTCCTCCCGGGGGCCCGCGCTGGTGACGACCTCGCGGTCCGGGCCGAGGCCCAGGACGGCGGTGCCCTCGAGCATGACCGCCAGGCGCTGCGCCACCTCGGCGAGGCCACCGCCGGTGAGGGCGACGCCGATGAACTCGTCGTCCATCCGTGAGGACAGGGCGAGCGCCTGGCTCTGCTTGCTGACGACGGTGCCGAGCACCTCGGAGACGATCTCGTCCATGCGCACGCCGGGCGGCAACGCGAGGACCGGCAGACCCCGCCGGTCTGCCTCGGCGAGCACCTCGCCGGGCACGGGGGCGGGCCCCTCGGTGCGGCGGAAGGCCAGCGCCGAGGTGCCCATCGAGTCGAGCCGCTCGACCAGCGCGCGGCAGTTGGCCGCGTCGGCCGGCGGCAGCCGCGCGCCGAGGACGACGAGGACGTCGGGTCCCGCCGCGGCGAGCGGGTCGTTGGGGTCGTCGACGACCATGTGCCGCACGACGCGGCCGAGTCCCGAGGCTCCCGCCGCGACGCTGGTGCCGGCCAGACCGGGCAGCTGGAGGGCCTCCTCGACGGTGAGGCCCATGCGTTCCTGCCAGCTCGTCCGGTCGTCCCGTGGAGTCTCGGCCCGCGACTCGGCGACAGCCCAATTACGCCGGAACGGAACGGATCCGTTACGGTGGGTTGGAGCTACCAGCGAGGCATCACCCTGGGTCACGACTCAATCCCCCTCTAGTCGTCGTCCACGCTGCCACACCTCGCCAGCCTGTCAGGTGTCCCTGGACGTCGCGGTCCATTCTTGGCGACATCCGCCATACGAGGGCGTGCGACGCGCCGCATAAGTTCGAACCCCGGTCCACCCCAACCCGCAGGGATCGTAGGCCGTCGACCCGAACGGGTGACGACCGCTCCCCCCTTCGGGCGACGGTGGAGCGGGCTCGGACGGGGGGCGGGGGAAGCCTCCCGTCGTCCCTCCGCCGAAGGGCCGACATGCGCACCATCGACCAGACCACCGTTCCCAGCGCCCGGTCGCACACGGACGCGCAGCAGCGCGGCCGGGCGGCACAGGCCGGCGTTCCGACGATCCCTCTCCCGCGCGCCTCGGCGCAGGCGACGGCGCGCACCGCGCGCCCTGCCCGGAACGCGACCGCGGTCCCCGCGTCGGCGAGCACCGGGGTGGCCGAACTGCTGCGCGGCCCGGTCCGCCCGGCGCGGGTGCTCATGAGCGCCCCCGCGGCGGTCTACCTGCTCATCCCCTCCGACCGCGGTGGCGACGTCGTGGGCGTGCTCACCAGCGACGCGGCGCGGCTGCCACTGGGGTGCGTCCTGTTCCGCCCCAGCAACGGGCGGCCGCTCATCGCGCTGCCCAGCGGCGCCCCGGCCGAGGTGGGCGGCGGCCGGATCGTCGTCGGCGACCTCGCGGTCAGTGCGGCGGCGTGGTGGAACCCGCGGCCCAGACTGCCCAGCCTGCGTCCCGCCCTGCTGCCCGAGGGCGTGCGCCAGCTGCGCAACGCGCTCTACGGCGAGGGCGTGCCGCACAGCGCCTTCACCCTGCCCGGCCTGCCCACCGGACCGGGCGGGCCGCTGGCGGCCCTGCGCGGGGCGGTGCGCCGGGCCGACCTGGACGCCGCGCTGCGGACCGCGACGCGGCTGATCGGGCTTGGCCCCGGGCTCACCCCGGCCGGCGACGACGTGATGGCGGGGACGATCGCCGGGTTGGTCCTCCTCGGTCACCCGGCCGCCGAGCGGTTCGCCGCCGGGGTCTACGCGCTCGCCGCCGGACGCACCACCGAGCTCTCGCGGGCGCTGCTCCGGCACGCCGCCTGCGGCCGGGTCAGCGGTGAGTACGCGGCCGTGCTGCACGCCCTGGTCGGTGAGCGTCCGCTCGCGCCGGCGGTCGCCGGCCTCCTGGCCACGGGCGCGACCAGCGGCCGCGCGATGGCGCTGGGGCTGTGCACCGCGATCGACCTGGTGGACCGCACCACCCGCCGCTGACGCACAGGACGTCGAGAGCCCGCACCACCCGCCGCTGACGCACAGGACGTCGAGAGCCCGCACCACCCGCCGCTGACGCACAGGACGTCGAGAGCCCCTTCTCCCGCCGGGCGGAGGGCGCTCCGCGTCCGGCTCGATCGGCGACCCGAGCGTCCGGTCAGCTGCCCGGCGGTACCAGGGGCACGAGGCCGTCCCACTGGCTGATCCGGCAGCCGTCGGTGCGCGACAGCTCCAGGTCGACGTCCTCGCCACGCCACAGCCCCGTCACGCGCGCCGTCTGGGGTCCGCCGTACTGCTCGGTGCAGGCGATGTCGTCCGGCAGCGGCGCGAAGGGGTCGTCCAGCCCGGCCAGGTGCTCGCAGGCCGCCTGGGCGTCCGGGTGGGTGCCCCCGACGGCGTCGCCGCACGTGAGCGTCCAGCTGCCCGGTGTGGACCCGTCTCCGGGGTCGTACTCGACGTGCAGGTCGTCGGCCGTCCCCCCGTCGTTCCCGCCGCTCGCCGTCCCGCCAGGCTGCGCGCAGGCGGTCAGCAGGGCGCACAGCATCAGGAGCGCCAGGGACGTACTGACGCCGGGACGACGACCGGCCCCGTTGCAGGGGCCCGTCGCGAGCCTGCGAGTGACGGGGGGCAACGGGGTCCTCTTTCAGATCCGCGAGGCGTGGATGCTGGTGACGAGGATGGCGCGGGCGCCCAGCTCCCACAGCTCGTCCATCACCCGGTTGGTCTCGGTCTGGGCCACCATCGCCCGCACCGCCGACCAGCCGGGCGTCTGCAGCGGGCTGACCGTCGGACCCTCGATGCCCGGGGTGATCGCGGTGGCCCGCTCGAGGATCTCGTTCGGGCAGTCGTAGTCGAGCATCACGTACTGCCGGGCGACCAGGACGCCGCGCAGCCGCCGGCGCAGCTGGGCCACGGCCGGGATCTCCTCGGCTCCCTCGCGGCGCACCAGGATGGCCTCGCTGTCGAGCACCGGCTCCCCGATGATCTGCAGGCCGGCCGCGCGCAGGGTGGTCCCGGTCTCGACGACGTCGCAGACCGCGTCGGCCACTCCGAGCCGGCAGGCGGTCTCCACGGCGCCGTCCAGCTTGACCACGCTGGCCTTGACCCCGGAGTCGGCCAGGTAGCGCTGCAGCAGCACCGGGTAGGCGGTGGCGATGCGCTTGCCGGCCAGCTGGTCGATGCTCTCGACGCCCGACTCCGCCGGCGCCGCGAAGCGGAACGACGAGCGCCCGAAGCCCAGGGTCATGACCTCGACGGCCGACGGGCCCTCGCCGTCCGGCGGGGCGGTCTCCATGAGCATGTCCCGGCCGGTGATTCCGACGTCGAGCGTGCCGGACGCCACGTAGACGGCGATGTCGCGGGGCCGCAGGTAGAAGAACTCGGTGTCGTTGTCGGGGTCGTAGACCGCGAGGTCCTTGGTGCTCCGGCGCTGGCGGTAGCCGCTCTCGGCGAGCATCTCGGCCGCGGGCTCGCTCAGGACACCCTTGTTGGGCACGGCGATGCGCAGCACGGAACAGGCTCCTTCAGCGGGACAAGATCACAGGTGAGCGTAGACGTCGTCGAGCGTCAGACCCCTGGTCAGCATGAGCACCTGCACCCGATAGAGGAGCTGGCTGATCTCCTCCGCCGTCCGCTCGCCGGTCTCGTGCTCGGCGGCCATCCAGGCCTCCGAGGCCTCCTCGACGACCTTCTTGCCGGCCGCGTGGACGCCGTCACGGACGGCCTGCACGGTGCCCGACGCCGGATCGGCGGCGGCCACCTTCGCCGACAGCTCGGCGAACAAGGCGTCGAAGGTCTTCACGCGGGCCTCGCGGTGAAGCCGGTCGGACGCTGGGGCGTGCGCAGCTCCCGCAGGGTGAGGGCGGTGGCGAGCGCGGCGATCGTCGCCTCCCAGCCCTTGTCCTCGGCCGAGTCGGGCAGCCCCGCCCGGTCCCGCGCCTGGTCCTCCGTGTCGCAGGTCAGGACGCCGTTGCCGACGGGCTTGCCCGCGTCCAGCGCCACGCGGGTCAGCCCGGCGGTGACGGCGTCGCAGACGTACTCGAAGTGCGGCGTGCCTCCGCGGACGACCACCCCGAGGGCGACGACGGCGTCGTGCCGCTCGGTCAGCGCCTGCGCCACCACCGGCAGCTCGACCGCACCGGGCGCGCGGACGACGGTGGGATCGGTGATGCCGCTGGCCTTCGCGGCGGCGATCGCGCGTTCCAGCAGCTGGTCGGTGATCTCGGCGTGCCAGGTGGTGGCGACGATGCCCAGCGACAGCCCGGCCGCGTCGACCGGGCCGACCTCGGGTGCTCCGCTGCCGCTCATGCCGGCGGCGTGGGGGTGTCGGCCGGACCGGCCTCGGTCTCCGGCTCGATGATGTCGAGCAGGTGGCCCATGCGGTCGCGCTTGGTGCGCAGGTAGCCGAGGTTCTCGGCGGTGACATGGGTGGGCAGCGGCACGCGCCCGTTGATGTGCAGCCCGTAGCCCTCGAGCCCGGCCCGCTTGGCCGGGTTGTTGGTCAGCAGCCGCATCGTGTGCACGCCGAGGTCGACCAGGATCTGCGCGCCGGTGCCGTAGTCGCGGGCGTCGGCGGGCAGGCCGAGGTCGAGGTTGGCGTCGACGGTGTCGGCGCCGAGGTCCTGCAGTTGGTAGGCCTGCAGCTTGTGCAGCAGGCCGATCCCCCGGCCCTCGTGCCCGCGGATGTACAGCACGATGCCGCGGCCTTCCTGCGCCACGGCCGCCAGGGCTGCCTGCAGCTGCGGACCGCAGTCGCAGCGCAGCGAGCCGAACACGTCGCCGGTGAGGCACTCGGAGTGCACCCGGACCAGCACGTCCTCGCCGTCGCCGATGTCGCCGTAGACGAACGCGACGTGCTCGCGGTTGTCGTAGGAACTGCGGTACCCGACGGCGGTGAAGTTGCCCGGGACCAGCGGGACGGAGGCCTCGGCCACCCGCTCGACCAGCTTGTCGAAGCGCTTGCGATAGGCGATCAGGTCGGCGATCGAGACCATGACCAGGTCGTGCTCGTCGGCGAAGACGCGCAGCTCCTCCCCGCGGGCCATCCCGGTCGGGTCCTTCTCGCTGACGATCTCGCAGAGCACGCCAGCCGGGCGCAGGCCGGCGAGGACGGCGAGGTCCACCGCGGCCTCCGTGTGCCCGGGCCGGCGCAGCACGCCGCCGTCCTTGGCGCGCAGCGGCACGATGTGCCCGGGGCGGGCGAGGTCCGCCGACGTCGTCTCGGGGTTGGCGAGCAACCGGATGGTGTGCGCGCGGTCGGCGGCCGAGATGCCGGTGGTGACGCCCTCCCGGGCATCGACGGTGACCGTGTAGGCGGTGCCGCGGCGGTCCTGGTTGACCCGGAACATCGGCGGCAGGTCCAGCCGGTCGGCGTCGGCCTCGGTGACCGGCACGCAGATGTAGCCGGAGGTGTACCGGACCATGAACGCGACCAGGTCGGGCGTCGCGAGCTCGGCGGCGAAGATCAGGTCGCCCTCGTTCTCGCGGTCCTCGTCGTCGATGACGACGACGGGCCGGCCGTCCTTGATGGCGGCGATGGCGCTCTCGATCGTGTCGAGGCGCCCCAGCGGATTGCTCATGACCGCCCTCCGAGCAGGCGCTCCACGTACTTGGCGATCACGTCGACCTCCAGGTTGACCGGATCCCCCGGGGCGCGGGCGCCCAGCGTGGTCTCGCGGAGCGTGGTGGGGATGAGGCTGACCTCGAACCAGGGTTCGTCGTCGGTGGCGGGGCTGACCGCGCTGACGGTGAGGGAGACGCCGTCGACGGCGATCGATCCCTTCTCGACGACGTAGCGCGCCAGCTCGGGCGGCAGGGCGACCCGCACGACCTCCCAGTGCTCGCCGGGGGTGCGCGCGACGATCCGGCCGACGCCGTCGACGTGGCCCTGCATCAGATGCCCGCCCAGGCGGGTGTGCGGGGTGACGGCCCGCTCGAGGTTGACCAGGGAGCCGGCGGTGGCGCTGCCGAGGCTGCTGCGGCGCAGCGTCTCGGCCATCACGTCGGTGCTCCAGACGCCGTCGGTGACCCCGGTGACGGTCAGGCAGACGCCGTTCACCGCGATCGAGTCGCCGAGCGCGACGTCCTCGAGCACCCGCTCGGCCCGGATCTGCAGCACCGCCGCGTCCGACTGGTCCTCGCGGACGACGAGCGTGCCCACCTCTTCGACGATCCCGGTGAACACCTCAGCTCCTCCTGTCCGCGTGCTGTCCGCCCCCAGTGTGCCGGGTCGGGCGCAACCGGACCTCCACGTCCCTGCCCAACCGGGTGACGTCGACGACCGACAGGTCCAGCGCGTCCCCGATCCCGTGAATTCCCAGGTCGCTGACCAGGGAGGGCCCGGCGCCGAGCAGCTTGGGTGCGAGATGGATCACGATCTCGTCGACCAGCCCCTCCTGCAGGAAGGCCGCGGCCAGCGTGGGGCCTCCCTCGAGCAGCACGCGGCGCACGTCGCGGTCGAACAACTCGGCCAGCAGCTGGGCCGGTGAGGCCGCGCGGCTGACCAGTGTGGGTGCCGCGTCGTCCAGCACCCGGGCCGTGCCCGGCAGCCGCCCGCCGCGGTCGGCCACCACGCGCAGCGGCTGGCGGGGAGCCGGCCGCCCGTCGGCGTCGCGGACGGTCAGCTGCGGATCGTCGGTGAGCGCGGTGCCCGAGCCGACGACGACGGCGTCGCAGGTGGCCCGCAGCCGGTGGACGGCGGCCCGCGCCTCCGGGCCGGTGATCCAGCGGCTGCTGCCGTCGGCGGCGGCGACCCGGCCGTCGAGGGTGGCCGCGGTCTTCCAGACGACATAGGGGCGGTGCTCGCGGACGCCGGTGAGCCAGGACGCCAGTGCGCCGTCCTCGGCCTCGGCCTGCTCCACGCCCAGCTCGACGTCCACGCCGGCGGCCCGCAGCCGCTCCGCTCCCCCGCCGGCCGGCTCCGTCGGCTCCCGGACGGCCACGACCACCCGGGCCACGCCCGCCGCGAGCAGCGCGTCCGCGCAGGGCCCGGTGCGGCCGGTGTGCGCGCAGGGTTCGAGGGTGACGACGACGGTGCCGCCGCGGGCCCGCTTCCCGGCCTGCGCCAGCGCGGTCACCTCGGCGTGCGGTCCCCCGGGCGGTGCGGTGGCGCCCTCCCCCACCGGCGTCCCGTCGTCGGCGAGGACGACGGCGCCGACCGGGGGGTTGGGGCTGGTCGTGCCGAGGACGGACGCGGCGAGTTCCCGGGCCCGGCCCATCGCGGTCACCTCGGCCGCGCGGAGGCTCATCCGGGGAACGCCGCGGCCGCCTGCGCGCGCAGGGCCGCGATCGCCTTCGCCGGGTCGTCGGCGCCGTAGACGGCGGAGCCCGCGACGAAGACGTCGGCGCCCGCCTCGGCGGCCTGCTCGATCGTGTCGGCGTTGATGCCGCCGTCGACCTCGACGAACAGCGTCAGGTGGCCGGTGTCGACCAGCTCGCGGGCCCGGCGGACCTTGGGCAGGACGTCGGCGATGAACGACTGACCGCCGAACCCCGGCTCGACGGTCATGACCAGGAGGGTGTCGAAGTCGCGGAGGACCTCGAGGTAGGGCTCGAGCGGCGTGCCCGGCTTGAGCGCCAGGCCGGCGAGGGCGCCCGCCGCCCGCAGGTCCCGCGCCACCGCCCGGGGATCGGTGCAGGCCTCCGCGTGCACGGTGACGTTGCGCGCCCCGGCCTCGGCGTAGCCAGGCGCCCATCGCTCGGGGTTCTCGATCATCAGGTGGCAGTCGAGCGGCACCGGGCTGACCGCCTGCAGCGCCTCCATGACCGGCAGCCCGAACGTCAGGTTGGGCACGAAGTGGGCGTCCATGACGTCGAAGTGCAGCCAGTCGGCGTCGGCGACCCGCTGCGCCTCCTCGGCCAGCCGGGCGAAGTCCGCCGACAGGAGGCTCGGCGCGATCATCGGTTCCCGGGACACGGCTGCCGAGTCTAGGGAAGCCGCTGACGGGGTCCGCGCCCCCGGCTCAGGCGGGCACGGTGGCGGGCGGACGGCGCCGGGCATCCCGGGCCAGGCCGGCGTCGGCCCACCGCGGCCACGGCCGTTCGGTGCCGTGCCCGGCATGGCGGACCAGCCGGGCCAGGGACTCGTCCACCGAGGGCCGGCCGTCGGGGTCCGGACGGGTCATCGCGTCCAGGAGCCGGCGCAGGGGCGTGTCGGTCTCCGGGTCGAGGAGCGCCCGCAGCGTCGCGCCCACGCCGTACACGCCCATCGCTGCCGTCACGGGGCCCCCGTGCCCGGCAAGGAGCTCCGGTGCGGCGAAGCCGTCGGTGCCGACCAGCTCGCCGCGACGCAGCACCCGGCCCAGCGGGCGGGAGGAGCCCAGGTCGACCAGCCGCACGCGGCGGTCGACGAGCAGGACGTTGCCGGGACAGATGTCCAGGTGGGTGCGGCCCGAGCCGTGCAGGCTGCGGACCGCGGCCAGCAAACCCACCCCCAGCCGGGCCGTGTCCGGGGCCGGGAGCGGCCCCTCCTCGGCGAGGGCCTGGTCCAGCGCCGGCCCGTCGAGGTACTCGAGCACCAGGTGCGGGAGCTCGGAGCGGCCCCCGTCGGCGAGCAGTCGCGGGAAGGCCGGGTGCCGGAGCGGTCGCAACGCCGCCGCCTCCCGACCGAGGGCCCGCGTCCAGCGGGGCCTGGTCCACGCGGGCCGGACCACCTTGACCAGCGTCGGCACCCACAGGTCGACCGACCAGCACAGCCAGACCTCGCAGTGGTGGCCCACGGCCAGCCGGGCCCACGCGAGCTGGCCGGGCACGAGCGGGGTCCCGCGCCGCACGTCCCACAGTGGTCCGCCGTCCTCGTCGTCGACGTCCAGACCGATGGCGGGCATGCCGACCCCTCCTCCCCGTGCCGGCGCACCGTCCCTCCGGCCGGGCAACGATGCCCGGCCGGGGAACGGCGACCTCCGTGATCAGCGGTGCGAACGCGTGCGGGTGCGCGTGCGGGTGCGGCCCTTGTGGCTGGGCCGGACGACGACGCCGCCGGCGATGCGGACGTTGGTGTTCATGCTGTTCACCTCCCTCCCCGGTCGACGGAACCGACGGGGACCTGGATGCGGTCCGTGTCGGACGAGAGGACGGGAACCGCGATCCGCTCCGTGGCGGGTTCCCGCTGCGCCGAGGGCCGCGGCAGGGCCGCGCGCAGCGCCTCGACCAGCACTGTGCGGTCGGCGACGGCGGACAGCCGGGGATCGTGGGTCACCAGCAGGACCGTGCGCTGCCGGCGCACCGACCGGATGGCCGCGATCACCTGCCCGGCGGATTCGGCGTCCAGGGAGCTGGTGGGCTCGTCGAGCAGGACGACCGGCGCCGGGGAGACGACGGCGCGGGCGATCGCCACCCGCCGGCGCTGGCCACCGGAGAGCAACACCCCGCCCTCGCCGAGGGGCGTGTCGTAGCCCTGCGGCAGGGCGGCGGCGAACTCCTCGACGCAGGCGTCGCGGCCGGCGGCCAGGATCTGCTCGCGCGTGGCTCCGGGCCGGCCGAAGGCGATGTTGTCGGCGATGGTGCCGTCGAGCAGCCACGGGTCCTGCGGCACGAAGGCCAGGCGCCGGCGCAGCGCCACGGGGTCGAGATCGCGGACGTCGACGCCGTCGACCAGCACCCGTCCGCCGTCGACGTCGTAGAGCCGCAGGAGCAGGTGCAGCACGGTGCTCTTGCCGGCGCCGCTGGGGCCGAACAGGCACACGGTCTCGCCGGCGGCGACGGTCAGGTCCCACGTGCGCAGCACGGGACGCCCGGCGTCGTAGGCGAAGTCGACGCGCTCCAGGCGCAGCCCCTCCCGGACCGGCGGCACCGGGCGGGGCCGCGCGTGCGACGGCACGGCCTCGGTGCACTGGAGGACCTCGGCCAGGCGCGCCACGCTGGCGGCGGCCTTGGCGCGCACGGCGGCCAGGCGGACGAGTCCGCGGACCGGCGGCTGGAGGTCGCGCAGATAGGCGAGCGCGACCAGGAGTTCACCGGTGGTCAGCGCTCCGGACAGCACCCGGAGCCCCCCGACCACGAGGACGACGCCGGTGCCGACGGCGAGCACGGTCGACGGGATCGGAGCCCATCGCGCCTCCACGCTCACCGAGCGCTCCTCGGCGCGCACCACGCGCTCGTTGGCGGCCTGGAACAGCTGCCGTGCGCGGTCGTGCCGGCCGAACGCCTGAACCGCCCGCACGTTGCGCAGCACGTCGATCGCGGTCCCCGACAGGCGTCCGGCCTCCTGGCGCGCCGCACCCTCCGCCGCACGGACCAGGCGTCGCTGCCGTGCGGTCAGCCAGGCCAGCACCGGCAGCACGGCGAGGCCGAGCGCCGCCAGGGCGGGATCGACGGTCAGCAGCACGAGCAGCGCCCCGGCGAGCAGGAGGACGTCGGGCAGGAGGGTCGCCACTGTGGCGACGACGGCGTCGAGCACCCGTCCGACGTCGGTGGTCAGCCGGTTGGCGACCTCGCCGGACCGCGTGCGGTCGTGCCAGCGCAGCGACAGGGTGAGCGCGTGGCCGAAGACGGCCGCCCGGAGGGTTCCGCCGATCCGCTCCGCGGCGCGCTCGGAGGCGGCGGTGGAACCCGCGTCCAGGACGCCCTCGGCGACGGTCAGCAGCACCGTGGCCAGCCCGGCGACGACGAGGAGGGCGGCGGGGCCCAGACCGCCCAGCCAGCCGGTGAAAGGACCCGTCGGCGGCACCCCACCGAGCGCCGAGTCGACCGCCAGCGCGAGGGGCCAGGGCCGCAGGAGCGTGCAGCCCACCTGCGCGGCCGCCCCGGTGGCCGCGAGCGAGAGCCGGCCGGCCTCGGGCCGCGCGTACGGGCCCGCCACGCGCAACAGTCCCGGGATACCGGGATCGGCGGACATCGGGCTCACGCGCAGAGCCTCGGACCGGGCGGGTCCAACTCTCCATTGGACCTATGGCGTACGACCTCCGGCGACCGCTGTCAGCGGAGGCGTCGCAGCAGCGCCATGAACATGGCGTCGGTGCCGTGGCGGTGCGGCCAGAGCTGGCCGTACCCGCCCCGGGCCAGGTCGGGGACCTCCGGGAACAGCGGTGCGACGGGCAGCACCTCGACGTCGTCGCGGGCCGCGGCGGTGTCCACGATCTCCACCGTCTCGGCCGCGTGCGGCGAGCAGGTGACGTAGGCGATCACCCCGCCGGCCCGCACCGAGGCCACCGCGCTGGCCAGCAGCTCGGTCTGCAGTTCGACGAGGCCCGCGACGTCGTCCGGCGTGCGGCGCCAGCGCACCTCGGGCCGCCGCCGGAGCGCGCCCAGGCCGGTGCACGGAGCGTCGAGGAGGACCCGGTCGAACGTGCCGGGCTGCCACGGCGGCTCGCGGCCGTCGGCGGCGAGGACCTCCACACCGGCCTCCCCGGCCAGCGCGGAGCGCACCAGCTCGGCCCGGTGCGGCGCCCGGTCGACCGCCGTCAGGTGCACCCCCTCGGGCCGGACGGCGGCGAGCAGGCCGGCCTTTCCCCCCGGACCCGCGCACAGGTCCAGCCACGCCGCATCGCGGCCCTCCATCGGGGCCCGCGCCAGCAGCAGGGCGGCCAGCTGACTGCCCTCGTCCTGCACCGCCGCCGCGCCGGAGCGCACCGACGCCAGCCGGCCCGGGTCACCGCCGTGCAGCCGGACGGCGAACGGCGACCACGGTCCGGGCTCGCCACCGGACTCCTCGACCAGCGCGTCGCGGTCGGTGCGCCGCGCCACCAGGTGCACGACGGGGGCGGCGTCGTCGGCGAGCAGGGCCGGCTCCAGCTCGGCGTCCCCGCCGAGCGCGTCGCGCCAGGCGTCCACGATCCAGCGGGGATGGTCGGTGGCGAGCGCCAGGCGCTTCCCGGTGTCGCCGCCGAGCCGGTCCAGCCACTGCGCCCGGTCCCCGCCGGTGGCCACCTTCCGCAGGACGGCGTTGACCAGACCCGAGGCGCCGGTGCCGACGATGGCGCGGGTCAGGTTCACCGTGGTGTCGACGGCGGCGTGCGATGGGACCCGCAGGTCGATCAGCTGGTAGGCGCCCAGCCGCAGCAGGTCCAGCACGCGGGGGTCGAGCTCGTCCAGGGGCCGGGAGACCAGGCCGGCGAGGATCGCGTCGAGGGTGCCCTGGGCGCGCAGGGCGCCGTAGGCCAGCTGGGTGGCGAAGGCGGCGTCGCGCTCCTCGATCTGCCGCTCGCGCAGCAGCTGCGGGAGCAGCAGGTTGGCGTAGGCCGCGCGGGAGGAGACACCGTCGAGGACGTCGTAGGCGGTCAGCCGGGCGGGGTCGAGCACCGGACGGCGGGTGGCGGGATGCCGACGCCGTCCCTGCCTCGGGCCGCCACCGGGCCTGCGCGGCGGGCCACTCACCCGCCCACCCGTTCCCCGAGCCGCGGACGCGCGCCCCGCACCCAGTCGGCGGCCGGGAACATCCGCTTGCCGGCCGGCTGCACGTCGCCGAGCCGGACGGCACCGCGGCCGGTGCCCACGAGCACACCCTCAGCGCCCACCTCGAGCTCGCCGGGGGCCACCAGGTCGATCTCGGGCAGCGGCTCCACCGGGCCCAGCCGCAGCCGCTCACCGCGCCACGTCGTCCACGCCCCCGGCGCCGGGGTGACTCCCCGGACCCGCCGGTCGATCGCGTAGGCCGGGAAGGTCCAGTCCACGCGGGCATCGGCGGTCTCGATGCGGGGCGCCAGGCTGATCCCGTCGGCCGGCTGCGGCCGCGCCTCGAGTGCGCCGTCCTCGATGCCGTCGAGGGTGGCCACCAGCAGGCCGGCGCCGCTGACCGCGAGCCGGCCGAGCAGGTCGCCGGCGGTGTCGCGCGGACCGATCGGCTCCGTCACCGTCCCGAAGACAGGGCCGGTGTCCAGCGCCGCCTCCAGCCGGAAGGTGGACGCACCCGTCACCTCGTCGCCGGCCATGATCGCGTGCTGCACCGGGGCGGCCCCGCGCCAGGCGGGCAGCAGCGAGAAGTGCAGGTTGACCCAGCCGTGGCGCGGCAGGTCGAGGGCGGCCTGCGGTACGAGCGCTCCGTAGGCCACGACCGGCGCGCAGTCGACCGCGAGGCCGGCCAGGTGCTCCAGGAACTCCGGCTGCCGCGGGGAGCGCGGCTGGAGCACGGGTAGCCCGGCGGCATCGGCCCGCTCGGCCACCGGGGACCGGCTCACCTTCCGGCCCCGGCCCGACGCCGCGTCGGGCCGGGTGAGGACGGCCACCACCTCGTGCCGCGACGCGAGCAGCGCCTCCAGGGCGGGTACGGCGGGCGCCGGCGTGCCGGCGAACAGGAGCCTCAGTGCGGGCTCACCTTCACGACCGGTTCGGCCGTCGGCAGGTACTCCCCGACGCCCGCCCACTCGGCGGCCGCGATCTCGGCCAGGGCGGCCGCGCGGGCGCCGGGGTCGAGGCGGTCGACGAAGAGCACGCCGTCGAGGTGGTCGGTCTCGTGCTGGATGGCGCGCGCGAGCAGCTCCGAGCCCTCGATCCGCACCGGGTCGCCGTGCATGTTCCAGCCGCTGGCCACCACGTGCAGGTGCCGGCGGCAGTCGTAGCGGAAGCCCGGGATCGACAGGCAGCCCTCCGGCCCCTCGTCGGTCTCCTCGCCGACCGGGGTGACGTCGGGATTGACCAGGTGGCCGATGGAGCCGTCGACGAACCAGGTGAACACCCGCAGACCGACGCCGAGCTGCGGGGCGGCCAGACCGGCGCCGCCCGCGGCGAACATCGTCTCGGTCAGGTCGCCCACGAGCTGCCTCAGCTCGGCGTCGAAGTCGGCGACCGGCGCGGCGGGGGTGCGCAGCACGGGGTCACCGAGCAGCCGGATGGGTGTCACGCTCACCTGCCGATCGTATGCGGCGCCGTCCGCCCGGCTCCCGCCCCGCGGAGTTGATCATCGGCAGGTGGCTGCCCGACACGCCGACGGACACCGCCAGATGACGATGATCACGGCGACCGGGGGCTACACGAGGTCGAGCGGGTCGAGCTGCACGCGGACGTGCTCGGGAGCCTTCTTCGCGCTGCGGACGCCCTGCACCTCGGCCAGCGCGGAGGCCAGGGCCGCACCCTCGCTGCGCGGGACCCGCACCAGGTAGCGCTCGCGTTCCCCCTCCTGGCCGGGCCGCGGCGGCTCGGGGACGGGACCGAGCAGGTCGGCGCTCTCGGGCAGCCGCAGGTCGCCGAGGAACTCCGCGAGCGCCGCCGGCGATCCGGCCAGCGCCGCGATCCGGGTCACCGGAGGAAAGCCGAGTTCCCGGCGGTCGGCCAGCTCCCGCTCGGCCATCCAGCCCGGGTCCCAGCGCACCAGCGCCTGGACGACGGGGTGCGCGGCGTCGGCCGCGACGACGACCTGGCCGCCCGCCGACGCGGCCCGGACGAGGGTCGCGGCGTTCATCCACCGGCGCATGGTCTCCTCGCCGGCCCGCAGGTCGGCCCGGCCGAGCAGCGCCCACGCGTCCAGCAGCAGCGCCGCCCCGTACCCGCCCTCGGCCACCGGCTCGGCGCCCGGGGTCGCGACGACCAGCGCCGGGCCGGCCGGCACGGTCGCGAGCACGCCCGAGGTGCTGCCGGAGGTGCGCACCGTCGCGCCGGGGAACGCCCGCGCCAGCTCCTCCGCCGTGCGGGACTCCCCCACGACGGCGGCCCGCAGCTTGGTCCCGTGACAGTGCGGGCAGTCGAACGTCGCCGCCGGGCGCGCGCACCAGCGGCAGGCGGGAATCCGCGTGCCGCCGGGGCCCGGCCGCGGCGAGATGCCCAGCGGTCCGGCGCAGTGCGCGCACCGGGCGGGGGCGCGGCAGCGCGCACAGGACAGCGAGGGGACGTATCCACGGCGCGGCACCTGCACGAGCACGGGCGCACCCGCGGCCAGCGCCCGGCGGGCGGCCTCGTGCGCCAGCGAGGGCAGCCGGGCCGACCGGGCGGCCGGGTCGCGGGCGAGCTCGAAGTCGTCCCCGAGGGCCTGCACCCGGGGAGCCGCCGACCGCAGCACGGCCCGGTCGGCGACCAGTTCGTGCGCCCAGCCGGACTCGATCAGCAGCGCGGCTTCCGCGGTGCGGGCCGTGCCGGCGACGACGGCGGCGCAGTTGTCCAGCCAGGCCCGCTGGACGAGGACGTCCCGGGCGTGCGGATAGGGCGCCCGCTCGTCGGCGTGCAGGTCGTCGCCGTCATCCCAGACCACCACTACCCCGAGGTCGCGGACGGGCGCGAACATGGCGGCGCGGGTGCCCAGCACCACCTGCGCGGCTCCTCGGGAGGCCGCGAGGAACTGCCGGTAGCGCTTCTCGGGAGAGTCGTCGGCGCGCAGCACCGTGAACGAGTGCTCGGGCAGCAGCCGCCCGGCAGCGGCCGCAACCCGGTCGAGGTCCTTGCCGTCGGGGACGACGACCAGCGCCCCCCGCCGTCCGGAGAGCGCCGCCTGGCAGAGCTCGGCCAGCCGGGCCGGCCAGTCCTCCCCCGGCAGCGCCGACCAGACCGCCCGCGCCGGGCGACCCTCCGCGAGCGCGGCCAGGAGGGCCGGGCCTGCGGCGTAGCGCGCGAACCCGGCGGGACCGGGAGGTCCCGGGAGCGCCTCCGGCGTCGGGGACGGCCGCTTCTCCGCGCCGGCCCGGCGGGGCGGGAGGGCCAGGCGCAGCACGTCGCTGACCGTGCCCGCGTACCGGTCGGCCACCGTCCGGGCCAGCCGGGCCACCTGCGGCGTGAGCACCGGCTCCCCGGAGGGCACATGGGACAGCGGCTGCAGGCTGCCCGGGAAGTCGGTGGTGTCGCCGAGCTCCCAGACGATGCCGTCGACCAGCCGTCCGTGGAACCGCACGCGCACCCGGCAGCCGGCCTGCACGGTGTCGGCGACCTTGTCCGGCACCGCGTAGTCGAACGGCCGGTCAAGGTGGGCCAGGGGCACATCGACGACGACCCGGGCCACCCGTGGCGGGGGGCCCGGGTCGCCGGGTGGAGCGGGGGTGTCCAGCGCGTTCAGGCGCCCACGGCCGAGCGGAGCGCCTCGACGCGGTCGGTGCGCTCCCACGGCAGCTCGACGTCGGTACGTCCGAAGTGCCCGTACGCCGCGGTGGGCGCGTAGATCGGCCGCAGCAGGTCGAGGTCGCGCACGATCGCCCCGGGGCGCAGGTCGAACACCGAGGTGACCGCCTTCTCCAGGACGTCGTCGGCGACCGTGCCCGTGCCGAACGTCTCGACGAACAGGCCGACCGGGTGCGCGGCGCCGATCGCGTACGCGACCTGCACCTCGCAGCGCTTGGCCAGCCCGGCCGCGACGACGTTCTTGGCGACCCAGCGCATGGCGTACGCGCCGGACCGGTCGACCTTCGACGGGTCCTTGCCGGAGAAGGCCCCGCCGCCGTGGCGGGCCATGCCGCCGTAGGTGTCGACGATGATCTTCCGGCCGGTCAGGCCGGCGTCACCCATCGGACCGCCGATGACGAACTTGCCGGTCGGGTTGACGAGCAGCCGGTAGCCCTCGGTGGGCAGGCCGAGCGCGGCCAGCTCCGGCTCGACCACCAGCTCCTGGATGTCAGGGGTGAGCAGCTGCTCGATCGAGATGTCCTCGGCGTGCTGCGAGGAGACGACCACGGTGTCGACGGCGACCGGCTGGTCGTCCTCGTAGACGACGGTGACCTGGGTCTTGCCGTCGGGGCGCAGGTAGGGCACCGAGCCGTCCTTGCGGACCGCGGACAGCCGCCGGGCCAGCCGGTGGGCCAGCGCGATCGGCAGCGGCATCAGCTCGGGCGTCTCGTCGGTGGCGTAACCGAACATGAGGCCCTGGTCGCCCGCGCCCTGGCGGGCGATCTCGTCCTCGTCGGTGTGGGTGCGCGCCTCGTAGGCGGTGTCCACACCCTGGGCGATGTCGGGCGACTGGGCGCCGATCGACACGCTCACGCCGCACGAGGCGCCGTCGAAGCCCTTGCGCGAGGAGTCGTAGCCGATCCGCAGGACCGTGTCCCGCACGATGTCGGCGATGTCGACGTAGCCGGCGGTGGTGACCTCGCCGGCGATGTGCACCTGACCGGTGGTGATCATGGTCTCGACGGCCACCCGGCTGCGTGGGTCCTGAGCCAGCATGGCGTCGAGGATCGAGTCGCTGATCTGGTCGGCGATCTTGTCCGGGTGGCCCTCGGTGACCGACTCGGAGGTGAAGAGACGGCGTGGCACTCGGTACTCCCTGAGTCGATGACGGGTGTCGATGGCTGGCGTCGGTGACGGTGTCGCGGGCCTACTGGGCACGCACGGTACCGGCTGCAGATGACATCGGTGCGTGCGCCTGGGGAGATCGGGTCAGCGCTGGAGCCTTCCGGACAGCTGCGGGACGACCGTGGCCCAGATGCCCGCGGCGACCGCGTCCTTGCTGCCGGGGGGCACCTCGGTCGCCGAGCCGTCGGCGGAGAGGACCACCGCCGCGTTGTCCGGACGCCCGAAGACGCGGCCGCCGGAGACGTCGTTGACCACGAGCAGGTCGCAGCCCTTGCGGGCCAGCTTGGCCCGGCCGTGGGTCAGCACGTCGCCGTCGTCGTCGCCGGTCTCGGCGGCGAAGCCGACCACCAGCTGCCCGGAGCCGCGCTTGGTCACCAGCTCGGCGAGGACGTCGGGGTTGCGCACCAGCGGGACCGAGCTGGGCTCGGCGGCCGAGCCCTTCTTCAGCTTGGCGGCGGCGGCGTTCTCGGGGCGGAAGTCGGCAACGGCGGCGGCCATGACCACCACGTCGCTGTCGGGCGCCTCGGCGACCATCGCGGTCCGCAGCTCCTCCGCCGTCCCGACGGGGACGACGCGGACGCCGAAGGGGGCGGGCAGCTCGACGTTGGCCGCGACCAGCACGACCTCCGCGCCGCGGGCGGCGGCAACCCGGGCCAGCGCCCAGCCCTGTTTGCCGGAGGACCGGTTGCCCAGGTAGCGGACCGGGTCGAGCGGCTCCCGGGTACCGCCGGCACTGATGACGACGCGGCGCCCGGCCAGGTCGTGAGCGAGTGCCTCCGCCCCGTGCCCCAGCACGACCATCGCGAGGGCGGCGATGTCGGCCGGCTCCGGCAGTCGCCCGGGCCCCGAGTCGGGGCCGGTGAGCCGGCCGACGGCGGGCGGGAGGACGACGGCGCCGCGGCGGCGGAGGGTGGCGACGTTCTCCTGGGTGGCCGGGTGCAGCCACATCTCGGTGTGCATGGCGGGGACGAAGACGACCGGACACGAGGCGGTGAGCAGCGTGGCGGTCAGCAGGTCGTCGGCCCGGCCCATCGCGGCGCGGGCCAGCAGGTCGGCGGTGACGGGGGCGACGACGACGAGGTCGGCCTCCTGCCCGATGCGGACGTGCGCCACCTCGGAGACGTCGGACCAGACGTCGGTGGTGACCCGGTTGCCCGACAGGGCCTCGAACGTGGCGGCGCCGACGAAGTGCAGGGCGCCCGGCGTCGGCACCACCCGGACGTCGTGCCCGGCCTCGGTGAACGCGCGCAGCACGAAGGCGGCCTTGTAGGCGGCCACGCCTCCGCTCACCCCGAGCACGATCCGGCTCACGCAACCTCCTCGCTGGCGCTCGTCGGTGGCGTTCGCCAGGCTGCTCTGCTCATGCGCGAGCTCGCAAGCTCGCTCGCCGACCCCATCCTCCCAACACGAGAACGCACCCGGCAGCGGCTGCCGGGTGCGTTCTCATCAATCCGGAGTAAGGACCCCGTCCTCCCCAGCCTTCGCAAGCTCAGGCCGGGACCCGGGACGGAGCCTCAGTTCTCGCCGGCGGTGTGGGTCAGCAGGCCCTCATTGATCTCGCGCAGCGCGATCGAGAGGGGCTTCTCCTGGGGAGCGGTGTCGACGAGCGGGCCGACGTACTCGAGGAGGCCCTCGGAGAGCTGGCTGTAGTAGGCGTTGATCTGGCGCGCGCGCTTCGCGGCGAAGATGACCAGGCCGTACTTGCTGCTGGTGCGCTCGAGCAGCTCGTCGATCGGCGGGTTGGTGATGCCCTCAGGGGCGGGTGCGACTCCGGACACGGGGCGGCGGGTCTCCTCGATCGGTGCGGGAGTGACGTGGCCGGCGCGGATCGCCGGCGGCTGTGCGGCGGGGCACCGTCACTCGGGTGAGCCACTCCCCCGGACCAGACCGGGCGAGGGCGCAGTCAGCAAGCTTACCAACTCGTCGGCAGCCCGGGCGACGTCGTCGTTGACCACCACCACGTCGAACTCCCCGGCCGCGTCCAGCTCCGCCTGGGCGAGGCGCAGCCGGCGCTCCTGCACGGCCGGCGGCTCCGACCCGCGGCCGGCCAGCCGGCTGACCAGCGCAGCCCAGGTCGGGGGTGCCAGGAACACCAGCTGGGCGTCGGGGTCGCGCGCCCGCACCTGGCGCGCGCCCTGGAGCTCGATCTCCAGCAGTGCCGGGGCGCCGGTGGCCAACCGTTCGCGCAGTGGGGCCACCGGCGTCCCGTAGCGGTTACCTGCGTACTCGGCCCACTCGAGCAGACCGTCGGCGGCGATCAGCCGGTCGAACTCGGCGTCGTCCACAAAGTGGTAGTGGACGCCGTCGACCTCACCCGGGCGGGGACGTCGGGTGGTCACCGAGACCGACACCCAGACGTCGGGGTGCCGGCGCCGGACCTCGGCGACCACCGTGCCCTTGCCGACCCCGGAGGGCCCGGAGAGCACAGTGAGCCGTGCCGGTGTTGCGAATGCCACTCGTCGTCCTCGCCGCGGGTCGTCGATGCGCTGTGCGCCGAACCCTCAGCCTGCCTTCTCGCCGCTGAACTCGGCCTCGAGCGCCTTCCGCTGGTTGGCCCCCAGACCACGCACGCGGCGGGTCGGAGAGATCTCCAGGCGCTCCATGATCTTCGCAGCCCGCGCCTTGCCCACACCGGGCAGGGACTCCAGCACCGCGGAGACGCGCATCTTGCCGATCACCTCGTCGGTGTCGCCCTGCTTGAGGACGTCGCCGACCGTGGCGCCCTTGCTCTTGAGCCGCTCGCGCAGTTCGGCGCGCGCCTTGCGGGCGGCGGCGGCCTTCTCCAGGGCGGCGGCTCGTTGTTCCGGGGACAGGTCAGGCAGGGGCATGGTCGACCCAATCGTGTCGGTCGTGGGCCGCGGTTCGACCCAGCGGGGCTTCTCGGAACTGGTCGGGGAAGGGCTCGCCTCTGAGCCTCATGACCAACCTAGTTCCCGACAAACTTGCTGGTCACGCGCCCCCGGCACGGATTCCCGTCCCTCGCGTGTCGCCCGTGTTCACACCCTGTTCGGCTCTCTGGTGACCCTCTGTCATAGCCCCAGGTCAGCCGAAGTTCTGACCCGGGGCGGTTCCGGGACACCGACGATTCGGCTCCACCGGATTCCTACCGCGACACGCCGGAGCGACCGGCCCGGCGTCAGCCGGGAGGACGCGTCCGGCGGCCGAGCGCCCACCCGCAGACGCCCGCGAGCACGAGCAGGCCGAGCACCGCGAGGCCGGCACCGGCCAGGTGCCCCGCGGTCCAGAGCACCGTCCAGTCGGGGGCGTAGGCGTAGGTGCTGGTGTCGAACGGTCCCGGCACCTGGGGCTCGAGGGGCGCGTAGCTGGTCCACCCGAAGTCCGGCACCGACGCGTGGTTCGCGGCGGCGAAGACGGCGATCCCCGCCATGACCAGCGCCAGACCGAGGAACGCCAGGATCCCGGGCACGGCGCGCCTCATGCGGCGAGCTCCGCCGTCCACCGGTCGGCGGCGGCCCGCAGCGCCGCGGCATCGGGGCCGGCGGCCAGGACGTCACGGGAGACGGTGGGGACCACGGCCCGTGCGGTACCGAACAGGCGGCGGAGGTCGGCCACCGAGCCGCCCTGCGCGCCCAGACCGGGAGCCAGGACGGGTCCGCCCAGACCGTCGAGGTCGACGTCCAGCTCGGGCAGCGTGGCGCCGACGACGACGCCGAACGACCCGGTCGTGGGCCCGAACCCGCTCGCCAGGTCGCGCACGGCCCCAGTGTCGGGCAGCGGGTCGCCGACCACCCACCCCGGGGTGTTCCACCCGCGCACCGTGTCGACGACGACCTGCGCCACCGACCGCTCACGCGCGCCATCGTCGACCACAGCGTGCTGCAGGGTGCCGGCATCGGGGTTGGACGTGCGCGCGAGCACGAACAGCCCACCGCCGTGGAGGCGCGCGGTGTCGACAGCCGGCTGCAGGGAGCCCGGGCCGAGATAGGGGCTGACCGTCATCGCGTCGACCGCGAGCGGGTGGTCGGGCCGCAGGTAGTCGCCGTAGGCGTCCATCGTGGAGCCGATGTCGCCGCGCTTGGCATCCAGCAGCACCAGCGCCCCGGCCGCCCGGGCCCGCGCGACGCCGTCCTCCAGCACCGCCAGCCCCCGGGAGCCGTGCCGTTCGTAGAACGCCAGCTGCGGCTTCAGGACGGCGACGGAGCCGGCCAGGGCATCGATCACGGCGTCGGTGAACCGGGCCAGGCCGTCGGGGTCGTCGCGGAGGCCCCATTTCTCGAGCAGCGGCGCGTGCGGGTCGATCCCGACGCAGAGCGGGCCGCGCGCCGCCACGGCGTCGGCCAGGCGCTGCCCGAAGGGAACGGTCACCGGTGCGCGTACCCGACGGCATCGGTCAGGGAGCCGAAGCCGCGGGCGGCCAGCGCCGCGGCGAGCTCCTCGTGGATCCGCCCGATCGCCGAGGGATCGTTGAAGACCGCCGTCCCCACCGAGACGGCCGAGGCGCCCGCGAGCACGAACTGCAGGGCGTCCAGGCCGGTGCGGATGCCGCCCATGCCCAGGATGGGCACGTCCGGCAGGGCGGCGTGCACCTGCCAGACGCAGCGCAGCGCGACCGGCCGGATCGCCGGCCCGGACAACCCCCCGGTGACGCCGCCCAGCACCGGACGCATCGTGTCCGGGTCGATCACCAGGCCCAGCAGGGTGTTGATCATGGAGAGGCCGTCGGCGCCGGCGTCGGTCACCGCCCGCGCGACGCCGACGATGTCGGTGACGTCAGGGCTGAGCTTGGCGTAGACCGGCTGGGCCGGGTCGGCGGCGGCGCGGACGGCGCTGACCACGTCGGAGGCCGCGACCGGGTCGCAGGCGAAGACCTCGCCGCGGCTCTCCACGTTCGGGCAGCTGATGTTCACCTCGAGGCCCAGCACACCCGGGACGCCGCGCAGCCGCTCGGCCAGCTCGGCGAAGTCCTCGACGCGGGTGCCGGCGATGGAGACGAACGCCCGGACCCCGCGCTCGGCCAGCCACGGCAGCTCCTCGGCGAGCAGGCCGTCGATCCCCGGGCCCTGCAGGCCGATCGAGTTCAGCATGCCGCTGGGCGTCTCGGCCATGCGCGGCGTCGGCCGTCCCGAGCGGGGCCGCAGCTGCACCGACTTCGTGACGACGGCGCCGATCGCCGTCAGGTCGACGAACGGCTCGAGCTCCCGGCCGAACGCCGAGCAGCCGGACGCGGTGAGCACCGGACTCGGGATCGGCACGGATGCCAGCGATGTCGACATGTCGACCCGGGTCTCGACGGCGGTCATGCGGGCAGCACCCCCATCGCGTCGGCGCCGACCACGTCGTGCGGCAGCGTGCCGACGTCGGCGAAGCGCACCCGGTCGCCGCCGAAGACGGGCCCCTCGGCGCAGGACCGGGCGAAGCGGGTGCGGCCGTCCTCGCCGATCACCGGCAGCACGCAGGTCATGCAGACCCCGATCCCGCACGCCATCGACTCCTCGACCGCCACGTACGACGGCACGCCCGCAGCGGTGGCCAGCTCGCCGACCGCACGCAGCATCCCCATCGGGCCGCAGGCGTAGACCACGCCCGCGGTCCCGATCAGCTCCGCGGCCGGCTCGGACACCCAGCCGCGCCGCCCGGCGCTGCCGTCGTCGGTGGTCACGACGACGTCGTCGGCGACCGCGCCGAGCTCGTCCACCGAGCACAGCCGGTCGGCCGAGGCGGCGCCCGCGACGGCGGTCACCGGCGACCCCGTCATCCGCAGCCGCTCGGCGAGCCCGACCAGGGCCGCGGCGCCGTAGCCTCCGCCGACCAGCAACGACGGGGTGCCAGGCTCCGGCATCGGGAACGGGCGGCCGAGGGGGCCGACGACGTCGACGGTGTCCCCCGGCCGCAGCGCCGCGAGCCAGGTGGATCCGGGGCCGTGCGGCGCCACGACGACCGTGACCACCCCGCCGGACGCCCCGGCGATCGCGATGGAGCGGCGCAGCAGCAGGGCCGAGGTGTCGGCCCCGATCGCGAAGGCGACGAACTGACCCGGCTCGGCGCGCTCGGCGATCTCCGGGGAGGCGAGGGTGAGCTCGACGTAGGCGTTCAGCGGCCGGCGGCCGGTCACCTCGGCCACGCGCTGCACCGGCGGCCGGGCCGCACGCGGCGCGGGACGGGTCAGCAGCCCGCTCATCGGGCGGCCCGGTAGCCGGCGTGGACCTCCTGGAGGCTGCGCACGCCGATGTCGCCGCGGCGCAGCGCCTCGATGCCCTGCACGGCGGCGGCCATGCCCTGGACCGTGGTGATGCACGGGATGCCGGCGGCGACGGCCGCGGTGCGGATCTCGTAACCGTCGAGCCGCGGCCCGCTGTTGCCCGGCGACCCGAACGGCGTGTTGACGACGATGTCGACGTCCCCGGCGAGGATCCGCTCGACGACGTTGCCCGGGCCGTCGCTGAACTTGCCGACCACCTCGGCGTCGACGCCGTTGCGGCGCAGCACCTGCGCGGTGCCGGTCGTCGCAAGCACCCGGAACCCGAGGTCGGCCAGCCGCTTGACCGGGAAGATGGCCGACCGCTTGTCCCGGTTGGCCAGCGAGACGAAGACGGTCCCGCCGGTGGGCAGCGAGCCGTAGGCGGCCGCCTGCGACTTGGCGAACGCGGTGCCGAACTGCGCGTCGAGGCCCATCACCTCGCCGGTCGACTTCATCTCGGGCCCGAGCACGGTGTCCACGCCGTGGCCCTCGACCGTGCGGAAGCGGTGGAAGGGCAGCACCGCCTCCTTGACCGCGATGGGCGCGTCCTCGGGCAGGTCGGTGCCGTCGCCGGTCGCGGGCAGCACGCCGGCGCTGCGCAGCGAGGCGATGGTCTCTCCCACCGCGATCCGCGCCGCCGCCTTGGCCAGTTGCACCGCCGTCGCCTTGGAGACGAACGGCACCGTTCGGCTGGCCCGCGGGTTGGCCTCGATCACGTAGAGGATGTCGTCCTTGATCGCGTACTGGACGTTCATCAGCCCGCGGACGCCGATCCGCTCGGCCAGCTTCTCCGTGGCGGCCCGGATCTTGAGCAGGTCCGCCGAGCCCAGCGTGATCGGCGGCAGCGCGCACGCCGAGTCGCCGGAGTGGATCCCGGCCTCCTCGATGTGCTCCATGACGCCGCCGAGGTAGAGGTCGGTGCCGTCGTAGAGGGCGTCGACGTCGATCTCGACGGCGTCCTCCAGGAACCGGTCGACCAGCACCGGGTGCTCGGGGCTGACATCGGTCGCGCGGGCGATGTAGGACTCGAGGGTGGTGTCGTCGTAGACGATCTCCATCCCCCGGCCGCCGAGCACGTACGAGGGCCGGACCAGCACCGGGTAGCCGATGGTGGCGGCGATCTCGCGCGCCTCGGCGAACGTCGTCGCCATGCCGTGCTTGGGCGCGAGCAGCCCGGTGTCGGCCAGTACCCGTGAGAAGGCCCCGCGGTGCTCGGCGTCGTCGATCGCCTCCGGCGACGTACCCAGCACCGGCACGCCGGCGTCCTTGAGCCGCTGCGCCAGGCCGAGGGGCGTCTGCCCGCCGAGGGTGCAGATGACGCCGGCGACCGGGCCGGCCGCGCGCTCGGCCTCGACCACCTCGAGGACGTCCTCGAAGGTGAGCGGCTCGAAGTACAGCCGGTCGGCGGTGTCGTAGTCCGTGGAGACCGTCTCGGGGTTGCAGTTGACCATGACGGCCTCGTAGCCGGCGTCCTGCAGCGCCATGACGGCGTGCACGCAGGAGTAGTCGAACTCGATGCCCTGGCCGATCCGGTTCGGACCGGAGCCGAGGATCAGCACGGCCGGCTTCTCGCGCGGCTGCACCTCGTTCTCCTCGTCGTAGGACGAGTAGTGGTACGGGGTGCGGGCGGCGAACTCCGCCGCGCAGGTGTCCACGGTCTTGTAGACCGGCCGGATGCCCAGCCGCCAGCGCAGCGTCCGGACGCCGTCCTCACCGGCCAGCTCGGGCCGGAGGGCGGCGATCTGGCGGTCGGAGAGCCCGGACCGCTTGGCCCGCCGGAGCAGCTCCGGCGTCACGGCCGGGGCGTCGCGGACCGCGTTCCCGATCTCCTGGATCATCGCGATCTGGTCGACGAACCACGGATCGAAACCACTGGCAGCCGCTACGTCGTCGACGGTGGCGCCGGCGGCGAGGGCCTGCTCGGCGAGGTACAGCCGGCCGTCGACCGGGGTGCGCAGCAGGTCGAGCAGCTTGGCCGCGTCGGCGTGCGGATCGGCGGCCCCGGTCCAGAAGCCGGCCACCTTCGTCTCCGTGGAGCGCATGGCCTTGCCCAGCGCCTCGGCGAAGTTGCGGCCCATGGCCATGACCTCGCCGACGCTCTTCATCGTGGTGGTCAGCCGCGGGTCGGCGCCGGGGAACTTCTCGAAGGCGAACCGCGGGATCTTGACGACGACGTAGTCCAGAGTCGGCTCGAAGGCGGCCGGGGTGACGCCGGTGATGTCGTTGGTGATCTCGTCGAGCGTGTAGCCGATCGCGAGCTTGGCGGC
>Ga0126307_10000061_pt1 | contig 59331 bp, 58 predicted proteins | sample Plot28_FD_89955 | JGI IMG/M metagenome (GOLD analysis project Ga0126307, IMG submission 89955) | Serpentine soil microbial communities from UC McLaughlin Reserve, CA, USA - Plot28 | ecosystem: Environmental > Terrestrial > Soil > Grasslands | place: USA: UC McLaughlin Reserve, Lake County... | reverse complement strand
TTTGGAGGACGTATTGGATAAGAGCAAGGCCATCGACGCCGCCGTCTCCCAGATAGAGCGGCAGTTCGGGAAGGGTTCGATCATGCGCATGGGCGACGAGGAGCGCCAGAGGGTCGCCTGCATACCGACCGGCGCCCTGGCCCTCGACCTCGCCCTCGGGGTCGGCGGGGTCCCAAGAGGCCGCGTCGTCGAGATCTTCGGCCCCGAGTCGAGCGGCAAGACGACCCTCGCCCTGCATATCATCGCCGAGGCGCAGAAGGCAGGAGGCCTCGCCGCCTTCGTCGACGCCGAGCACGCCCTCGACCCGACCTACGCCCAGGCCATCGGCGTGGACCTCGAAAACCTCTACTTCTCCCAGCCAGATAACGGCGAACAGGCCCTGGAGATAGCGGATACCCTCGTCCGCTCAGGTGCCCTCGATGTCGTCGTCATAGATTCGGTCGCGGCCCTCGTACCTAGGGCTGAGATCGAAGGAGAGATGGGCGACTCTCATGTGGGACTTCAGGCCCGGCTCATGAGCCAGGCCTTGCGGAAGCTCTCTGGGTCCTTAAGCCGCTCAGGGACGACGGCGGTCTTCATCAACCAGCTGAGGGAGAAGATAGGGGTCATGTTCGGCTCTCCGGAGACGACGCCGGGTGGGCGGGCGCTGAAGTTCTATTCCACCGTGCGTCTTGACATTAGGCGCATCGGCGCGCTCAAGGTCGGCAACGACGCCGTCGGCAACCAGACCAGGGTCAAGGTCGTAAAGAACAAGGTGGCCCCGCCTTTCAAGACGGTGGAGTTCGACGTGATGTACGGGGAGGGGATCTCTCGTGAGGGGAGCCTGCTCGACGTCGGCATCGAGCACGATGTGGTCCAGAAGAGCGGCGCCTGGTTCGCATACGGCGATGAGCGTCTGGGACAGGGTCGCGAGAACGCAAAGCAGTTCCTCAAGGAGAACTACGAGGTTCGCGAGCGTATCCTCGACGAAATCTATGAGAAGCTCGGACTCATCGAGCCCGTCGAGACGGCCGGTGAGGTGGCCGAGGAGCCCGCAGGACAGGTGCTTTGAAGTAGCTGCCAGGTAGGTTGAACCTACCTGGCAGCTCTCAGCTTCTCAGCACTTCAGCATGTCAGCCCTTTGTTTTCGCAGCGGTCAGATCGTTCGTAGGCGTATACCAGGTTCACGGTAGGTCGGTAACCTTGAAAAGCGCCCTACAAACTCCGCCCTGGGGACGATCGTGCCTGAGATAACCGGTGTCCGCGAGCGTAGAAACAGGGCCAGGATCTTCGTGGACGGAGAGTTTTGGGCCGAGCTCGACGCCGGCGTGGCCTTAGAGCATGGCCTGGTGGAGGGTGCCGCCTTCTCGCCCGAGGAATTGGAGAGGGCGCGGGTCGCTGGAGAGAGGCCGGTTGCGATGGGCCGCGCGTTCAACCTCCTGGGGTACAGGGCGAGGTCCGAGGCCGAACTGCGCGAGCGGCTGCGGCGTTATGGTTACGTCGAAGAGACCATAGAAGGCGTCGTGCTTCGTCTCGAGGAACTCGGCTACCTCGACGACGTCGAGTTCGCTCGCCTTACGGCGCGCGAGAAGGCGCGCAGGTACGGACCGAGGCGGGTCTCGGCTGAGCTCAAGAAGAGTGGTGTGAGAGAGGCTCTCGCGCGGGAGGTCGTCGAGGAGGAGTTCGCGGGCCGCTCCGAGGTTGGGGAGGCTCGTGCTGCCGCCGCACGGCGGTATAATGAGCGTGGGTCCGACGCAGAAGCGCGTAGGGTCTACGGCTTTCTGGTTCGCCGGGGTTACTCGGTGGAGGTATGTTCCCAGGTTGCCCGGGAGTACCGGGAGCCTCCAGAGGCCCAGGGGTAGTCGAGCGAACTTGATGCCGGGCCGCCGATGGCAGGCCCGCTGGAAGGACAACTTGTGAATGTTTTGTTACTGGTCCTGGGACTGGTCGGTGGCCTCGCCGTCGGCGCTGCCTTGGGCTATTTCGTATGGAAGTCACGTGTCGATGCTCGCCAGGGCCAGGCAAGGGCCGACGCAAGGTCCATCCTCGAGGATGCCGAGCGCGAGGCCGAGACCAAGCGACGTGAGGCCGACCTCGCGGCCAAGGAATCCTCGCTCAAGATCAAAGACGACGCCGAAGCAGAGGTGCGTGCCAGGCGGGCGGAGATCGCACGCGTCGAAGAGCGCCTGGATAACAGGGATACCGCCCTGCAGAGACGTGAGGGCGAGCTCGACGAACGCAGGCGTCGGCTCACCGAGACCGAAGAGGCGCTGCGGAGCAAGGAAGAGGAGTTGAGGCAGAGGGAGGCCGACCACCTAAGGATGCTCGAGGAGATCTCCGGCCTCACGCGGGAGGAGGCCGAGCGGAGGCTGTTCTCCGACCTGGAGTCGGAGCTCGAGAGCAAGCTCGGGCGCATGGTGCGCGACAAGACCCTTGAGGCCGAGGAGCGGGCTGACGTCGAGGCGCGGCGTCTGATCTCGACCACCATGGAGCGGCTCGCTTCGGATTTGACCTCGGAGTCGACGGTCAAGGCCGTCTCCCTTCCCTCCGACGACATGAAGGGCAGGGTCATCGGCCGTGAGGGTAGGAACATAAGGGCCTTCGAAGCTGCGACGGGGGTAGACGTTATAATCGACGATACGCCCGAGACGGTGGTGATCTCAAGCTTCGACCCCGTAAGGCGCGAGGTGGCGCGGGTCTCGATGGGACGCCTTGTGCAGGACGGGCGCATCCACCCTGGGCGCATCGAGCAGATCGTCTCGAAGGCCCGCAAGGACGTGGAGAAGGAGATGAAGGCCGCAGGGCGCCAGGCGCTCTACGACGCGAAGATCTCAGGCGGCATGCATAACGATCTGCTGCGGCTACTCGGCGCGCTGAAGTACCGGACCTCCTACGGCCAGAACGTGCTTGCCCACTCGGTGGAGGTGGCCAACCTCTGCGGCATGATGGCCCAGGAGCTCGGCGCCAACGTCAAGATCGCCCGCAGGGCCGCCCTGCTGCACGACGTCGGCAAGGCCATAGACCACGAAGTGGAAGGCACCCACGCCCTCATCGGGGGCCGCTTCGCGAAGAAATGCGGGGAGTACGACGATGTAGTGCGCGCCATAAGCGCCCACCACCACGAGATCGAGATGGTGACGGTCGAAGACGTGCTCGTCGCCACCGCCGATGCGGTCTCTGCGGCCCGCCCCGGCGCCAGGCGCGAGACGACGGAGACCTACATCGAGCGCCTGCGCTCCCTGGAAGATATCGCCCTAAGCCACAGAGGGGTAGACAAAGCGTATGCGATCCAGGCCGGACGTGAGATAAGGGTCATGGTCCAGCCCTCTGAGGTGGACGACCGTATAGCCGCCAAGCTCGCCTACGACATCTCCAAGCAGATAGAATCAGATCTCGAGTACCCAGGCCAGATCAAGGTGACCGTTATCCGCGAGAGCCGTGTAAGCGAGGTGGCCAGGTAGGGACGCTGGAGTGGTTTGCTTGTGGGGGCGGTTCCCGAACCGCCCGTGTACGAACCGCGGCTAATTTGATGTTAAGGTCGATCGGGAATGAGCCATAGTGGAGGGTCCTTTCAGGGACCTTGGCGCGGGCTTCGCCCGCCTTACCGGCGTGGAAGGAGCACGCCGAGGTCCTTCCCGCATCGCCCACGTGGAGGACGCCCTCCTGGAGCTGGCCCGCAACGCCCGCGACGCAGGGGCGGCCCGGATCTACGTGGCCTCTAGCCTCAAAGGCCGCAGGTACAGAACCCTAACCGTCCTCGATGACGGCCACGGCATCCCGGAATCCCACAGGGATTTGATCCTCGAACCCGGCGTGACCACCCGGCACCTGAACCCCATCTCAGAACCCGGCGACCCTTCCGTACCAACCCACGGCGCCGGCCTCTCCCTGTACCAGATCAAAGCCCTCTCTATCAGGACCACAGTCCTCTCCACCTCATCGCCTACCTCGATTCAGGCCATCTTCGATACCAATACCATCCCGGAACGTACCCTCCAATCAGCCTCTCGACCCTCGAAAACCAACCTCCGCGCTACCCTCCAACGCTTTGCCGAACGAACGAACGCCCACGGCCCCCGACTTCACTCCTACTACGGACCTCCCGCACGTATCCTCGCTACCCTCCTACATCACCGCATAATACAGAGACAAGTGGAGAGTGCGGGTCTACGGGAGGTGGCGCTCGGGCTTGGCCTTGGCGTATCGGTTAGGAGCGTGCAGAGGATATTGCGTGGTGAGGTGCGGCCTGCCGAGGATGTTGCGGCGGGGGGGGAAACCGGGGGAGTGGGGAGGCGGCGGGCTGGTGGGGGAGTGGATGGTGGGCCCGTTCTGGAGCTTGGAGAGGAGGAAAGTGCACGCATTACGGATATACTCAGGCGGGCGGCGCGGGCCGGGTACATGGAGGTCGAAGAATTGAGGCTCGAGAGCCGTCCGGGGGAGATCTCCCTGAGAGCCCGCGTCTACGAGCCGGAGGAAGAGTATGAGTAGCACGACACGAACCATACCGCTAATAAGAAAGCCTGCTGGACGAACCGCCTCAGGCACCAAGACAGCCTGCATCAGGACCTTCGGCTGCCAGATGAACGTACACGACTCCGATCGCATAAGGCGGATGATCCAGGACGCGGGCTACGCGGAGGTCCAGCGCTACGAGGACGCGGATCTCGTAATACTCAACACCTGCTACGTTCGCGAGAACGCCGTGGACCGCGTGAAAGGGCACCTCGGAGAGCTTGGCCGTCTCCGCCGCGAAGGCCGCGTGAAGCGAGTAGCCCTCACGGGCTGTATCGGCGCCGCCGAGGAATCGGCCACCCTCCAGCGGACCTACGATATAGACCTCGTACTGGGCACGCATAATACTTACGAGCTAGCGGAGTTCGTGGGACTACCGACGATGCGGGAGACGTACACGCCGGAGTTGCCTGGCACGGAGGGCGAGCACAACGCCTTCGTCACGATAATGACCGGGTGCAATTATCAGTGCAGCTACTGCATAGTCCCGACGGTGAGGGGGCGAATGATCTGCCGTCCGATGGGGAGTGTGATCGGGGAGGTAGAGAACCTCGTCGCAGGGGGCACAGGATACGTAACACTGCTTGGCCAGACGGTGGATGCGTGGAGGCACGAGGGTAAGAGGTTCTGCGACCTCCTCGAGGCCGTTTCTGAGAGCGCGCCCCGCGTGTGGTTTACGACGAGCCATCCTTCCAACATGGAGGATCGTACACTAAGGGCTATCGGGGAGCGGGATACCATCGTGAAGCGGCTCCATCTGCCTGTGCAGTCGGGGTCGGACAGGATGCTTAAGGTCATGCACCGCGGGTACAAAGCGGAGAGGTACAGGCGCAAGATCGAAGTGTTCAGGGAAGCGGTCCCAGACGGTACGCTAAGCACGGACATTATCGTTGGCCATCCCGGAGAGACGGAGGAGGACCACGAACAGACGCTCAGGCTGGTCGAGGACTGCGCTTTCGACTCGGCTTACATCTTCAAGTTCTCACCGAGACGGGGCACCGAGGCCGCAAACCTCTCCGGGGCCGTGCCTGACGCCGTCGCCGGGCGGCGCTTCCTCGAGGTGCTCAGGCAGATCGAACAGAACGCCTTCAGGCGGAACCAGCGCAAAGTCGGAGATGTAGAGGAGATCTACATCCGCCACGGTAGCACGGAAGACGGCAAGGCTATCGGGGAGACGTGGAGCGGTCACGCCGTGCACGTCAATACCGGCGTCGCGCCGGGGAACTACGTGAAGGCCAGGATAGAGTCCGCAGGGCCCCACGTACTGTATGCGGGTGAGCCTTCGGGGTGAACCTCGTGTGAAGGAAGACTTCTGGCGCAGGATCTGAGAAAGCGCGCCTTGGTTGTTTGCGGGCCGACGGCGGGCGGCAAGAGCGAACTATCCGACGATCTGGCCGAGAGGCTCACCGAGGTGGGGGGTCGACATGTACCCACGCTGGCCGTTGATTCCATGCAGGTCTACAAAGAGCTGCCCGTTATAACCAACCAGGCCCGCAAGCGGCCCGCCGAACTCGTCGGCATCGTCTCCGTGACCGAGGAATGGACGGTCGCCAGACACAGGGCGTGCGCCGAGGAGATCGTCGCGCCGGAGAGTACGTTCGTCCTCGACGCGGGAACGGGCATGTACCTGAATGCGATCCTGCTCGATATTCCCCTCGCGCCCAAGGTCTCTCCCGCATTGCGCCAGCAGGCGCAGGAGGCGGCACAGGGAGAACCCAACCCCCGTAGGACCGCGCGGGCGAAAGAGCTAGAGCTGGCCGGTGCCGGACCCCGCGGGTCTATCTGGGAAGGAGACCTTCGCTACGATACCGCCATCGTCTACCTGCGCCCGGACAGGCACCTCATCGACGCCGCCATCGACGAGAGGTCCAGAACATTAACCCTCGACGGCCTGCAAGAAGCCGAAAGACTCAACCACATGGCCGCGGCCGGAGAGAGAATAAGCCCCCAGGTCATGGACTCCGTAGGTGTGCGCGAGCTCTCAGAGCATCTCTCAGGGAGGCTCTCACTGCAGCAAGCACAGGACCTCATCACAACCCGAACCAGACGGCTCGCCCGACGCCAGATCAGATGGTTCGATAAGCTGGCGCGTACCCTCCAGGGCCGCGCCAGAATAAGCGTCGTGCAGAGCAGGGAGGACCAGAGAGGTTTGCATAATATGCATGATATAATCGACATATGACTGAGGAGAGGGCGGTACTCGTAGGCGCCGGGGAGACGCGTCACATGGCGGAGCTAGGGCGGTTGGCGAGCACCCTTGGGATCGAGGTTTCCGGCGTACTCGAGCAGGGCCGCAGGGATGGCACAGGCTATCTCGGGCGTGGCAAGCGCGACGAGTTGCGCAAGGTGGTAGAGGAGACGGGTGCGCGGTTCGTGGTCTCCGACGATGAGTTGTCGGGCTCCCAGGCCAGGGTACTGGAGAAGGCGTGCGGCGTTTCCGTCGTTGACAGGACGGAGTTGATCATCCGCATCTTCGAGGCTCATGCCAGGGATGCGGCGAGCCGTCTCGAGGTCGAGCTCGCCGACCTGGAGTACCGTTTGCCGAGGGTCAAGGGCAAGAACCCGGAGTTGAGCCGTCTCGGGGGCGGAGGGGTCACCACGAGGGGTCCTGGCGAGCAACAACTGGAGTATGACAGGCGTGTCATCCGCGAACGCATGGCGACGATAAACCGCAAGCTCGAGGAAGAGAAGGCCGGCCGGGCCGTTCGGGGTGCTAGGCTGAAGGAAGAAGGACCACCGACCGTCGCGCTGGTGGGCTACACGAACGCCGGCAAGACTACTATCCTGAACGCCCTCAGCGGGACGAGGAGGTCGACGAAGGACAGGCTCTTCGAGACGCTGGAGACCACCACGCGTCGTGTCGAGGGTAACAGGAAGAACGGGACCGGCGGCGTGTGGCCTGACTTCGTCGTCACCGACACCGTCGGGTTCATAAGGAAGCTACCCACGCAGCTCGTGCACTCCTTCGCCTCGACGCTGGAAGCGGCGCGTGAGGCCGACGTCACGGTCGTATGTGCCGACGCCTCCAGCGAGGAGTTGGAGGAGGAGATCCAGACCGTCACGCACACGCTCTCCGAGTCCGTCGAGGATGGGGCCGGCTCGGCGTCCCCCCTAATGTGCATCAACAAGATGGACCTCGTCTCAGAGGCGCGTGCCGCACAGCTGCGTAGGGATCATCCGCACGCGGTCACGATAAGCGCCATAGAGGACTGTGGGCTGCTTGTGGAGGAGATCTACCATGCCATAGCCTCCAGAAGAGAGCGGATGAGGGTCTTCATACCTCACACCGACTACGCTGCGGCGAGCCGTCTGTACGGCCTGGCAGAGATCCACGCCCAGGAGAACACGGACTCCGGCCTTTGGATGGACGTCAGCCTGCCCCGCTCCGCCTCGGGCAAGTACGCAGCTTACAGAGTTTGAAGGTACTGAGACTCTACCCGCCACCGGGGCGGGAGGTCAGCGCCATCTACGAGGACCTTGACCTGCCGCCCTCCGAAGTTCACGACGCCGCGAGGCCGTACGTAATCATCAACATGGTCTCCACGGTAGACGGCAGAACCGCCGTGGAGGGTAAGGCTGCCGGCATAGGGAGCGGGGCCGACCGCCGGGTCATGCGGACCCTCCGTTCAAAGGCCGACGCCGTGATGATCGGCGCTGGCACGCTGCGGGCTGAGAAGCTCTCTCTCGGCCTGGATCCGTTGGATGGGGTGCCGCCACTCGCGATCATCGTCACCGACACAGGTAACCTCCCGCTGGAAGAGCATCTGATCGTCAAGGGAGGGCAGGAAGTCTTGATCCTGCTCTCTGATGCGGTCCCTCAAGGGGTGGTCGAACGGCTGCGCAAGCACACCAAGGTGATGAGGGCGCCCGCTGACCCATCGGGTGCCGTCGATCTCGCTAGAGCCTTGCAGACCCTGAGGACCGAACGAAGTATCGAATCCCTCGTGGTCGAAGGTGGGCCTGCCCTCAACCACGCCCTGGTCTCGCGCAACCTCATAGACGAGCTCTTTGTCACGGTAGCGCCCGAACTGCTCGGCGGAACCGCTGCACAAACCCCCACCTTGCTGAGGGGTCCCGAAATCCCGAGTGGCGACCGTCCTGCTCTCGAGCTGCTGTCCGTTCACCTGGCAGGTGGTGAGTTGTTCTTGCGATACTCGTTGCTCCGAAGTTCCCCAGGCTTCAGAGCATGAGGTCTTCGAGGGTCGCTATCTCGCGCGCGCCCAAAGCTACCTCCTCCAGGACCTCCGAACGCTCCGCGGGATCCGCCTCCTTCAAGTCACCGAATCCAAGGCCGGTGAGCTCTTCGACCTTGCGGATAGGAACCTGGAAGGTCTTGTAGTCGGCGAACGAGAATCCTTCCAGGCCCTCGAGCAGGCTTTCCTGGCTCAAGAGGTAGGCCGTCGCAGAGAGCGCTCCGTCGTCCTTGACCATGGTGACGACTTTCCAAAATTGCCTCGGTAGCTGCACCCCCCGGTATTGCGGGTCCCCAGTATCGAATACGGGTCCGGTGAACACCGAGACGCGCAGGTCGTGGGCGATAGCATTCCCGAGTATGTAGTCTTCCAGACCGGCCCAGGTCGCCGAGTTTTGATTGAAATCTTCGTGCTGAGGGGAGCAGTTGGTGAAGTGGAACGTATCGTCGTTGGCCACCTTGGCTAGTTCCTCGGAGACATCCCAGGCGGGGTCCAACCTGCGAACAAGATGGCCACGGTCCAGCGGATTACTGGCGTAGACCGCCTCGCCCGTTTGCTCGTCTTCTCCGATGCGCGGATCCAGGAACCACCGGTCGGTATCCCGCCGGATCGGCTTGGTTAAGTTGCCGTCGATGTTGACAGCAGTGAAGAAGGCCAGCTTGCGTCTCTTGTTCATTACCACGCTAAAGTGGTTGTAGGGAAGGACATGCTCGTCAGAGTCGGCCGCTTGTGTGTTCACGGCGACATCGGCCTTCAGGGCGTCAGAGAGTGACGGCAAAGGTACGTCACTTGCCCCGGCTCCCAGGAAGCTCGGGTCGTAACCCTTACGATTACCGTAGTTCGGGTCGATGCTGATCACTTCTTCGGTCATCGGGGTAACGCGCCGGTCTGTGGGCAGCGTAATGTCTGCGCCCGCCCCGCTGGCAAGCTCGCTCCCGGTGGGCGAGGCCGTCCCGAGGCTGACGGTGACGCGCAGTGGGATCGTCCACGTGAAAGAACCCTCCGTGTCGCCCACCCGCGGAGCAGGAGCTTCTTCCCCGGCCATGGCCGCGGCCTCCAGGGGGTGGGGTGGCTCGCTGTTTAGCATCTCGTCCTTGAGCCTCGCCTGTTCCCCCGCGAGCCTGGATTTCTTGACGAAGTTCACCAGGCTACTCACGCGTATGCCCTCGTTGGCCACCCATTCCAGATCATCCGGGTCCATACCCTTCCGCCAGATCGAACCGTCTTTGGCGATGTAGTTGCCGTCCTGCATCTTGGGGACGCCGGAGTGGTGCAAGGCCACCACTTCCCATTCATCGTTGTAGACCGGTGAGCCGGAAGAGCCGGGTTCGGTGTCGGTCACGTAGTGGGCGAAGTCGGCAAAGAGATCCACCAACTGGTTGGAACGCAGCACGATCTGCTTTGCCTCTCCCTTGGGGTGCTGGACGATGTTGAGCGAATCTCCGAGCAACGTCTTGCCCTGCGCCTCTATCAGGGGGCTCCAACCGTAGCGTTTAAGATCTTTGCCGTCGGCCGACAACTCCCGCACCGCCACGAGGGTAAAATCGAGTTCCTTGCTGGCGATAAAGAAGCTTTCGGGCTCCAGCCCGTAGACGACCACGGGCAACAGGTGATCGTACCTGTCGTATTGATAGTCGAACTCCACCTCGCTGTAGAGGGCGTCCCGCCCAGTCTGCAGCACGTGGTTGTTCGTCATAAGCAGCCGCGGCGAGACCATGAAGCCCGTGCCGAACCCGACCGTCCGCCCTGGCCCCGAACGTATGTTGATCCGGCCGACGAAGCGAGAGACCGCGAGGGCCATCTCGAGAAAATCAGTGCCGAGAAAATCGGACTTCCCGAGAACCCGCTCCAGACCGAGGGTGTCCATCAACAGAGACGGTTCCGCGACCCGGCGCTCGACCTTTCGCTTCAGGGTTGCCTCGGTCAGTCGATCTACGCGCCTCTTGATTCGCTCTGGTGTTTCTACATCGGAGATTCTTCCTTCGTCTATCGCGGCACGCCTCGCTTCCCGCTCCTTCTGGCGGGCCGACCAGCGTTCGGCCGCCTCGTCCGCCACCCGTAGATCAAGGTCCATACCGTCTCCCTTTGGTCGTTTTGTACGCAGACCATCGCATGAAAGCAGACAGCGATGAATACCGGATGAATTTGCAGCGGGGCTACCTTACAATCGCAGGCTACTTTCATCGCCGATTCATCGGGGTGTGTTCTCATCCGCACCGGTTGTGTGCGGCACGTGAGGAGGAATCCCGATGAAGGTTTTCGGCTACCTGAGGGTCGTTGGGCTCACCACCTTGAACATAGTGGCCAACGGGGCGACTCTGGGCCGCTACGTATGGCTCGAAGGCAGGGTCGAGGGCGGTGTCTTTAGGAACTGGGCCAGGCGCTTTCGGTACGCTCCCAAGAAGTTCGTGAAGCCCAACACTGAACAGGAGATCATCGGGCTGATACAGAACGCGAGACGCGTGAGGGTATTCGGCTCGGGACACTCCTTCAACGCTGGCGTCGTGTCGGATGAGGTCCTGATGTCCCTCGATGACTACAGCGGCCTCGTATGGAAGGACCTGGATAAGAAGCAGTTGGCCGTAAAGGGCGGTACCAGGGTGCGGGACGTCGTCGATCTGCTGCTAGACGAGGGCTTCGCCTTTTCGGCACTACCCTCCCACGACGCCCAGAGCATCGCTGGCATCCTTTCGACCGACGTGCACGGCACGGGTAGAGAGTGGGGGTTCGTCAGCGAGTCGGTCGTGCGGCTCAGGCTGATAGACGGCAATGGCGAGGTACACGAATGCGGGCCCTCGGACGATCTGTTCGAAGCGGCTATAGGCGGGATCGGCGCCGTCGGGGTGATCTCCGAGGTTGTAGTCCAGGGCGTCGAGCGTTTCGACGTAGAGCAGCAGGTCCAGACGATGACCCTCTCTGCGGTCGAGAAGGATCTCGACCGGCTGCTCGAGGAGAACGAACACCTCAGCCTTTACCTTTTCCCCTTCGCCGAGCGGTGCAGGGTCAACACCTGGAACCGGACGGGCAAGAGGCGGTCTTCGCTCGGGGATCTTCGGGAGTTCGTGAGGACGTCGATCGATGCCCTGGGGGCCGCGTGGATTGGTAACCTCATCGCCTACACCGGGTTGTTGCCCAGGGTATCATCACTGGTCTACGGCGTCGAACGCGGTTCGAACCTGATCCTGGAGAGCAACAAAGCCTTCAACAGGACGCTCTACCACCTGCATCAGGAGCTGGAGTTCACGGTCCCGTTCGAGGACACCTTCGAGATGTCCAGACGCTTCATAAGGCTGTATGAGGAGATGTACCACCTCGGCTTGCCCTACGCGCTCTTCGAGGTACGGTTCACACCGAAGGGAGAGCGCACCCTGATCGGGGCCGGAAGAGACCGCCGCTGCACGTGGATAGATCTGGTTTGCAACGACTCGGAGGGCTTCGAGCTGTACTACGCGGCAGCCGGGGAGCTGATAAAGGAGCTTGGGGCCCGTCCGCACCTGGGGAAGTTCTGCGATGCCTTCGACGAAGTGTACCTAACTGCTATACATCAGAGCAACTTCACGCAATTTCTGAACCTTGCAGAGCGCCACGATCCCGATAGCAAGTTTGCCAACGACCTTACGCGCCGGCTCTTCGGGCGCGGGCCGTAGCCGACTGCTCCGGGCGAAGGATCTCCGTGTTTTCCAGAAGGCAGACGGGTGGACGAAACGGTGATAGGATCAGTCTCAGGACCGAAGTGAGATGATTAGTCGACTAATAGCGAAGCCATAATCCAGAGATATTGCTCCGAGGAATCATTTCATCGGGGTCAGGTGCTCCTGACCGAGGTGGCCGGCAGCCAGTTCGCTCCCTAAAGCGTTCGCGTCGTCCTCGATGAGACGGGCATCCAGGCTCCGGGCTATCCCGAGCCCTACGATGACTACCGGCGGCCGTCTTGAGATCTGGGTGTCTTCCTGCACGAGAACCTCGTCGGCGACGTGATCGCCGCGGTCGAAGCGGATCTCCAAGCGGAGTCCTTCTCGCGCAAGTAGCGGACGCGACCGTCGAGTCGCACCCCGATTGGGTGGTCGAGGCCCGCAGAAAAGAGTCCTAGGAGATCATGAACGAACGCAGGTTTCGCAATTTGTATAATACTTCACGCAAGCCAGAAGCCAGGTCCCCACGCTAGCTACAAAACGCTTCGCGGGAACACTCTGCCAAAGCGTCGGTAGACTCGGCCGGTGTCGTTCTTGAGACTTGTCGTGCCCCCGATTTCACCGCGTGTTGGGAATCCTTCGTCGTCGCCATCTTTAGGTAGTCGCACAGGGTGCCGACCTCGCCCGTTCCTTTCAGGTACCAGCGAAGCACGGCCGCCGGCCGTGCTAATTCACGAACTTCCGAGAATTCCCGTTATGCGAAGTTCGTGGTCTTGGAGGGCCTTATTAAGTAGGGGCATTCTGACCGGCGATCACGACGAGTCGCCTCGTGCAGGGGCGCACGGACCTCCAGTAGACTAGGGCTACTATGATCATAGTAGCCCTATGGCCACCACAACAAACACCGGATCAGTCCATAGAACAGCGCGAACACCGCTCCGAGTGTCACTCCACAGCTAAGCTACTCAACCGCGCTATGCGCAAAGTTCCTCCTGACCCAATAATGACACCCTCAATTGCTTGAATTGCTTGATGTGCTCGGGGTATTATACTGCTTTCAATTCTGGGACCTCAGCAAACGGGCCAGAGGTCGGAGTATACTTCTTTCGGACGCTTGGGGAACAGGGCTGCTAGCAGGATCCGCGCCGCTCCCCCGCCTGGTCTACAGTCGGCGAAGGGCCACCTCGTAGCGCCAGAGCTCCTCATCACGCGAGGATGTGACCAGGTAGCGCCCGCTTCCCGCTCGGTGCAGATCCGAGAGGAACCCGGCATCCGATGCCGCCGCGGGACGCAGACGATAGGAGCGGTGGGCCCCTTGGGCCTTATCGGCTTTGCCAGGCACGTCCTGGAGGTAAATGCGACGTCCCTCTCCCATGTACACGGCCATCTCGTAGCCGAACTGGCGGTAGTAGAAGGGTATACCGGCTATCGCCTGCATCAGATGGCCGCGCTCCCCGCTTAAGCGATGCAGTACCTCGAACTGTTCTCTCACCAGGCCGCGACGGCGGTAGTCGGGGTAGGTGCCAACGAGCTCCGGCAGCCCTGCGTCGAACTCCAACCCCTCGTAGGCGAACCTCTGCCAGATCAGGCACGCCGAGGAGACTATGGCGCCGGTCTCGGTTTCCTCGACAACGGTGAAATCAGAGGCGTCGCATCTTGGATGGTCCCCCGACATCAGGTCGCGCGTACCAGCAGCTATCCCCCGGTGGGGTTCTCGCCGCCAAGACGGATCCCCAGAGGAACGGTGCACCCTGGCGTTAAACGCCGCCACCGCCTCGGCATCCTCCTCCCTTGCTCGACGCAGGATCAAGCCACCGCCTAGATCCCTGTGCATCGAAGAAGGGGCCATCGGGCCTTTCTTGCCAGCCATCGCTTCTCCCTAGTTCTGAGTAGCGTTACAGGCAAGCATTATCCCCCATCTGCCCGCTTCAGGAACTCATGATGATGGCGCTCGCTCAGCCCGGATGCGGTCGCTGGCCGCACGAACCACTGAGATCCGAGTTGGTGTATTATGCGTTTATTTAAGGAGAGGTGGCGGGGTAGAATAGTGGTTCACGTCGAGAGCTAGCCAGAGGAGGTCGTTCGGGTTGGATGGGGTATGATGCGGGTCGAGCGGCTCGGCGGGATCGAGGATGTGCAAATGGAGAGCTGGCGCATGCTCGAGCCGCCTGGATTCCCTTTCTTCGACTTCGAGTTCTTGCGAGCCCTCGAGCGCTCGGGGTGCATCGGTCGACGCAGCGGATGGTCGCCGGCGTATCTGGTGTGCAAGGACGAAAAAGACGTGCTCGGTGCGCTCTGTCTGTATTTGAAGACGGATTCCTATGGGGAGTACATCTTCGACTGGGAATGGGCGCGGGCTTACCAGCAGTACGGGCTTTCTTATTACCCGAAGCTGGTTGCCGCCGTGCCCTTTACTCCGGCTACGGGACCCAAACTCCTCGTGCGTCGTGACATAGATGCCGCGACCTGCGCAAGGGCAAAGGAGGCGCTCTTCGGCGCGGCGGAGGACCTTGGCGCCGAGTACGGCGTGAGCTCTGTGCACGCCCTCTTCGTGCCGGAGGAGGAGCTCGGTGAGTTTGCGAGGCGAGGCTTCACGGTGAGACACTCGCTGCAGTTTCACTGGCACAACCGGGGCTACGAAAGGTTCTCGGACTACCTCGGGGCGCTTTCGGGTAAGCGGCGTCGGCAGATCTCGCGTGAAAGGCGCCAGCTCGAAGGCGAGGGGCTCGAGATCGAGCACCTTACGGGTGACGCGCTCCTGGCAGGGCACGCTGGGCTCATGCACAGGTTCTACCTCTCCACCCTCGACGGCAAGTGGGGCGTCCCTTACCTGAACAGGGCGTTCTTCGAGGAGGTCTTCAAGAGCATGGGCGAACGAACGATGCTCGTCCTCGCGCGAGATGGGAATGGTAGCCCCATAGCAGGGGCGCTGTTCTTCTTAAAAGACCGTTCGCTCTTCGGGCGCTATTGGGGGACTGTAGAACAGAGGCGCAACTTGCACTTCGAACTGTGTTATTACCAGGCCATCGACTTCGCCATCGAGCGAGGCTTTTCGCTCTTCGAAGCCGGCGCCCAGGGCGAGCACAAGCTGGCGCGCGGTTTCCTGCCTTCTCTAACGTACAGCGCCCACAAGATCAGGGACCCGGCCTTCGGAAGTGCCATCGGGGAGTACATAGAGTCGGAGAAGGAGATGCTCGCAGGGGTCATGGACGAGTACGCCTCGCATGATCCTTACAGGGCTGACCCGCCCGGCTAAAGTGGCAAGGTATTATATTGATACGCTCGGGTGGCGAGCTCTTCTGCACGGCGGATGTAGCGCATGGTGGTCTTGGGGTCCGAGTGGCCGAGGAACTGCTGGATCACGAGGAGGGGTGCTTCGTTTACGGCCATGTTGGTTCCTACAGTGTGGCGGATGGAGTGGGGTGAGATGGCCTTGGTTATGCCCGCGGCCCGCACGTACTTCTTGACTATGTTCTGGACGGAGCGGGTGGTGAGAGGCTTGTTCTTGCCGACGCGCGAGGTGAAGAGGGGCTTGCGCGAGTCGGGGTTGGAGGTGAAGCTCCGCTCGGTGAGCAAGACGAAGCGTTGGATCAGGCGCCACAGATCGGGTGAGATCGACACGTTTCTGACCTTATCACCCTTGCCGAAAACACGCAGAAGGACCTGGTCTACCGACGCCTGACGGAAGTCCCCGATCCTCAAACCTACGACCTCGGCCTCCCTGAGCCCGCACCCCGCCATCACGGCGAGCATCACATAGTCGCGGTAGTTGGAGGCGCGGGCCGCGTTCAACATGCGCCCGAGCTCCTCCTCCGTGAGTACGTTGTAGGCTGGGTCCTGGCGTACGCTCGGACTCTTGGCGAAAAAGCGTAACGACTCAGGATTCACCGTCGTAGCGCCAGCCATGTACGTGAAGATCAAAAACCGCCTTAGCACCGCAAGTTTCTTCGCCGCCGTCGCCACCGCATACGTCCCTATCAGATGCTCCCTGTATAGAGATATGTCCTCGGCACTGAGCTCCCCAAGCCCCTTCCTCATCTCACGCTCTAGAAAAGAGATAAACATAGAGATCTCTGTATTATAGGTCTTTATCGTCTGAGGGCTTGTTAGGGTTCTGAGGTAGACTGCGACGAGGCGTCCGGGTACGGGGAGGAGGGCTTCAGGGGATGGGGTTGTATCGTCGAGAGGTTCGGGGAGGTCAGCCTTGTGGGTCATGGTAGCTGATGAGGGAGACGACCTCGTAGGGTCTTAGCTTGTCGCGCCCACCCATGTAGGCGAGTTCTATGAGGAACGCTACGCCTGCGACGGTGCCGCCGGCGTTCTCGACGAGCTGGCACATGGCCCGGGCCGTACCTCCCGTAGCGAGAAGGTCGTCCACGACAAGGACGCGGGTGTCATCGGGGATCGCATCAAGGTGGGCTTCGAGGACGTCGGTGGCGTACTCGAGGTCGTAGCTTGCAGAGATGGTCTCCCTCGGGAGCTTATTCGGCTTGCGGGCGAGGATGAGGCCCTTTTCGGCGCGGTAGGCGAGGGCTGTGCCGAACACGAAGCCTCGAGCTTCGGCGGAGAGTATGCGGTCATAGGAGATACCTTCGGCGACCGCGGCGAGGGCGTCCACGGCGGTGTGCAGGGCGTGGCCGTCCTCAATAAGGGGGGTTATGTCCTTGAAGGAGATGCCCCGGCGCGGGAAGTCTGGGATGGTGCGGATGTGGTTCTTCAGTTCCCTGGCGGGGTCTGTCATGGGGCGAAGGTATCGATCACGTTCGCCATCATCAGCTCTTTGATGCGCGAGTCGACGGCGGCGAGGTGGCGGGCCTTGTTCATCGCTTCGCCCACGCGTCCATCGTCGCCGCTTCGGAGCTCGGGGTTGAGGACCTGCTTGAAGAGGGCGGCCTCGCGGTCGACGGCGGCCATGATGCCGCGGAGGTGGCGAGGTTGTATAGAGTACTTCGCCATCTCCAGGGCCATGCGCGCTATCTCGGCGTCGCGCTGGGTGAGCTCGCCGCTGCGTCCGATCACCCCCACGCTGATCAGCTCTTCGACGAAGCGCATCTCCGTCTCTAAGGTATCGGCCAGCTCCTCGCGCGTGTAGGTCCTCTCCTCGAGGACCCTTGAGAGGTCCCCCGCCGAGTCGCCGGCAGTGAAGGCGCCGCCGCCCTCTATGCGCTTCTTTATGACCTTGAGCGGGAGATACTCCTTGTCCTGCAGCGTCAAGATGTAGCGGAGGAGCTCTATATCTTGGGAAGAGAACAGCCTGTAGCCGCCGCGCGTGCGGCTCAGGTTTATCAGACGCCTGCGCTCGAGGTAGCGGATCTTGCTGACCGAAAGGGTCGGGAACTCGGGCTTCAGACGCTCGACGACCTCGCCGATGGTGAAACTGTCCTTGGTCGCGCTGTAGCGCTCCTGCGCTGGTGCGTAGCTTTCGGTGGTGCGGCCCTCGTTTGTCTCTCTATCGTCGTTCTCCACCCCGATCACTCCCATCCTCTCGTTTACAGTGCCTGTCTCTCCCTAGGAGAACACGAACCTGAACCGGTATTTTCCGACTTGTATCTCGTCTCCGTTGCGCAGGTCGACGGCGTCGACCCTTACGCGGTTGACGTACGTCCCGTTCAGGCTTCCGACGTCGCGGATCCTGTACCCGCTCTCTCCGTGCACGATCTCGGCGTGTTTCCTCGAGACGGTGACGTCATCGAGGAAGATGCTGCTCTCCTGCCCACGGCCGACCGTGACGACTTCATCGGCAAGGTCGTGCATCCTGCGCCCAGCCGTGCCCTCTACCTGATCCATCTCGATTAAGGCGGCCCCTTCGGCGCCGCCAGAGGTGCCAGGCTCGACGTCCTCGCCGAAGCTAGGCGCGTAAGAGACGGTGCTCTGGCCGAAGTCGAGCTTGGTGCCGCATTCCGCGCAGAACCTCATCTCCGAGGAGACTTCGGCTCCACACTCGGGACACTCGCTCACCCGCGCTCCTCATCTGAGGGATCGCCTAACAACACCCGCGCCAACTCTTCAGACGAAAGCACAACGGCGCCACGCCCTACGAGCTCGGCACGGATCAGATCCATCCTCCCTCGCAGAACACTCAGCCTGTAACCAACCATACGCTCCTCCTCCGAGAGCGCCGCCAGCACTTCCCTCAGATCCTCTTCGGAGAGGGCAGTGATATCCTCAGCACCCTCCCAGTCGAATCCCCCATGCAGCCCTGACTCGTCCATAGCCGGAGTATAACCTACCCTGAACCTGAAGTGCAATCTCAGCTTGAGAGCACCGCCTGGTCGTCGATCAGGGACTTCACGAGGTCGACGTACTCCTCCATTATCTGTGCCGGGCTCCCGTCGTCGGCTTCGGCGTAGACGTAGAACGTGGGGGTGTCTGGATCCGGGAGCATCAGAACCCAGCCGTCCTCGAAGCCTAGCAACACTCCTTCGGCGAGGATGGCATCGGGGTCTCCGCCGAACTTCTCGGCGAGCCCGCGCATCACACGTCCTTTCGCCGACCACGGACACTCGATGTGTTCTCTTTGTACATGGTCGAAGGAGTCTCCGAACTTCTGGCGCACGCCGGAAAGCGACGTCCCACGGAACACCTCCAGGGCGCACGCCAGCGTCATAAAGCAGTCGGGGGCTGGCAGGAAGGCCGGGAAGATGTAGCGGCCGTCGGCCAGCGAAGCGAGGTCAGCCCCGATGTTGGCCGCCTTTATGGCGACGTTCGAGAGGCCCGTGCGGCTCATCTCGACGGCGCCTCCGCCGCTTTCCACGAGTCTCTCGTATCTGCGGCTCAGGTTGATCGGGAGCACGACACTTCGCGGGTGCATCTGTTCGATGAGGCAGGCCAGCATGACGTCGGAGGGCACTGACTCGCCCTTATCGTCGACGAACTGCACGCACTCGGCCTCTGGACCGACGACCGCGCCGAAGGCTGCGTCGACCGTAGGGACGATGCGGGCAACGCGCTCGATGCTCTCCTCCAGGTTCATCCTCCCCGCTTCACCGACGGCGTTGGCGTTGGCGAAGCCTTCCATGACGACGGCGCTCACGCCGAGCCTGGAGAACACACGGCTCGCCACCAGGCCCGCGACCCCCCCGCAGAAATCGACGACGATGGTGGCGCCCGAGGTTTTCTGCCTGTCCACGGCGCGTTCGAGGCGCTCCACGAACTGCTCCACGACGCGGCCCGGGTAGATCAACTCCCCGATATCCCTTCCGTAGGCCCTGCGGTACTCCTCTCGCACGAAGGCCTTCTCGACGGACCTCTCATCCCCCTCCGTTATCGGGGTCGCATCGGCGGAGAAGAAGAGTATCTCGACGTCGTCGGGGTCGCGGCCCGAGCGGATATGGGCACCGGCCGAGGATTTGCCGGCGCGCACGTCGTGGCGGACGACCCCGGCGTGGGCGGCCCTCAGATCCCTGATGTTGATCCCCGTGCCGAGCAGCGCAGCCGTCATCGCGCGCTTGGCGACCTGGGCCGAGAGCGTGGAGTCGCGTCCTAAGGTTACGACGGACCCAGGGTCGAGCGTCGTGCCGAAGGATGAGGAAAGGCGGGTGACGAACTCGGGGGTGACGTCCACGTTGAACTTACCGCTGACGACCCCGCGTCTGAACACGGTGCGTAGTCCCATGGTCTCGTAGATCAGGGACTGCGTGACGTTCGCTCCTGTCTCCACGGTCTTGTGGGGGTACACCTTTACCTCGGGGGCTATGGTCGCCCCCTCGCCGACGATCACGTCGTCACCGAGCGCGCTGCGCTCCAGGATGCGGGCCCGCGCCTGTACGTAGCAGTTACGGCCGACGAGGGTGTCTACGAGCTCGGCCCCCTCACCTATGTAGGTCCCCTCAGCGATTACGCTCCGCTCCACCCTGGCGCCTGCCGAGACCACGACGTTGTCGGCGATGACCGAGTAGGCGCCTATTCTGGCGCCCTCGTCGACGCGGACGTTCTCGCCGATCACAACGGGTCCCTCTAGCTCTTCGTCGTCGACCATGGCCCTGCGCCCGACGTAGATGTTTTCCCTGAGGCGCGTGCCAGGAGGCCTGATCCCCTGTACGCGGCCGTCGAGCACGTCGCGCTGGGCACTTGAGAACTGCTCGAGGGTACCTATGTCCTCCCAGTAATCTTCCGTGATGTAGCCGTAGAGCGGACGCCCTGCGTCGAGGAGCTTGGGGAAGAGCTCCTTGGAGAAGTCGTACTCCCCTTCCTCGGGGTCCGGGATCTCGGCGGTCGCCGAGGGCTCGAGCAGATAGATGCCGGTGTTCACGGTATCCGAGAAGACCTGTCCCCATGCCGGCTTCTCCAGGAAGCGGGAGATACGGCCGTCCTCTTCGGTTATGACGATGCCGAAATCCAGGGGGTTCTCGACGCTCTTGAGGACCATGGTGGCCTCAGAGCCTTTCTCCTCGTGGAACTCGACCAGCCGGCTCAGGTCGCCGTCGGTGAGGGCGTCGCCGCTAATGATAAGCAGCCGCTCACCTTCGAGGCCGAGTTGCTGCTCGGCCATCTTCACGGAGCCAGCGGTCCCCGCTGGGGCGTCCTCGATGGAGTATCGCATTTTCACACCCCACTCCGAACCGTCGCCGAAGTAGTCTCTGATCTCATCGGGCAAGAACTGCAAGGTCACGGCGATGTCGGTGAAGCCGTGGCGTTCGAGGAGCTTCACGATGTGCTCCATGCATGGGGCGTTAACTATGGGGATCATCGGCTTGGGCTGATCGCTTGTCAGCGGCCTCAGGCGAGTGCCCTGCCCCCCAGCCATGATGATCGCCTTCATCGAAGGTCACCCCACGTCGGTACGCACCGCGCAAGCCTCACGCGCCTCGTGGCCAAGTCGAACATGCTCTCTCTCCTCTTTCTCTGCTGACCCTTCCCGTCACTAACGGCGAGGACGATTGCCCTGCCGACGGCCTTTCTTTCCCAACTAGAGTTTATCAGCCTGCTCCGGCTTCGCCTCCGCCTCTCAGCACGCCTCAGACCCTCGGCCCTCGCTCTCGAAAGCTGAAATGCGGACAAGGCGCGAAGCGCCGTGCTGACCAGCGTTCGAAAAGAGGTTCACCCCTTTTCGAACTACCTACCGGCTGCTCTTGACCCTTATCCTGACGCTGACGCCCCAGAGACCGTACTTTTCCCGCAGTGCGTTCTCCAGATAGCGCAAGTAGTTCTCAGGCAGATCTTTCGGCCTGTTCGCGAAGAGCGTGAACCTCGGTGGCGCCGAGCCCGTCTGGGTGGCGTAGCGGATCTTGACGCCCTTTGGGGGCGCGCTGCGCCTTGCCACCTCACCGACGAACTCAGCCACCTCGTGCGTCGGCGCCCGCAGCCTGTATGCCCGCCCTAGTGTCGCCGCGAAAGGCAATACTTCGTCCACTCCTGCGCCCGTGAGCGCGGAGATGTTGACGGCCCGCGGTTTCAGGTCGGTGAGGCGGGCCGAGACGAGCCCCCCTATCTCCCGCAGCCGTTCTTGGGATACGAGATCTCGCTTGTTTACGACGACCCCGCACGAAGAGCCGGCCTCCTCTATCTCGCGGGCGATCCTGAGGTCCCCTGCCACGATGCCGTCCGTCGCATCGACCAACAGCAGCGAGACGTCGGAGCGCCTTATCGCCTCGGAGGTCCGCAACGATGAATAGTAAGGCACGCCGCGGACCCGCCTGGCGCCCTTGCTCACCCCCGCCGTGTCGAGCAGGATGTAACGCTCGGTCTCTCCCTCTACTTCAAGTGCAATTTCGGCCGCGACGGCGTCGGTAGTCGTGCCTGCCTTCTCATAGACGACGGCACGGTCCGTTCCGAGCAGACGATTGAGGAGCGTGCTCTTTCCGACGTTCGGCCTGCCGACGATGGCGAGCTTTGGCGGTTCCTCCTCCGCGCCGGGCTCGGATTCTGGGAGTAGGGAGACGATGACATCGAGAAGGTCACCGACCCCGAGACCATGCACCGCCGAGATCGCATGCGGCTCGCCCTCACCTAGGGAGTAGAAGCTGTGGCGTTCTGTGTCGTCGGCGGGGTTATCCAGTTTGTTGACCGCGAGCACGGTCTTGGCCCGTGCCCGCCTGAGCTCGCGGGCGATGACGGCGTCGGCTTCGGTCAGCCCAAGCCTTGCGTCCGTGAGGTGCAGCACTACATCAGCCTCCTCGACCGCGACCCTGGCCTGCAGCGTCACGAGGGCCTCGAGGCCTACTTTCGCGCGCGGCTCCATCCCTCCGGTGTCCACCAGCACGAACTCCCTGCCCGCCCACTCTGCACGATTGTATGCCCTGTCGCGCGTGGTACCCGGCCTCTCCGAGACGACGGCGCCACGGCGGCGCATGATCCTGTTTACCAGCGAGCTCTTCCCCACGTTTGGCGCCCCGACGACGGCGACCACGGGGAGCTGGTTCAAAACGACGACCCCGACTCTGGCGCGTGCCGTTCTGGAAGGGTGTAGATCGCGTGCATGATCTCATCGGCCGCCGCACGGTAGGCCGGACCACCTCTCAGTTCCGCCTCCAGTTGCATCGCTTCGCCAACGAAGATGTGGAGCCGCCGGCCCCGCAGACGGGAGAGGGGCCCTGGCAGGCTGCCGACATAGACCGGCAGTACACAAGCACCACTGCGGACCGCGAGCACGACGACCCCGCTCTTGGCTTCCCTGGAGGTATCGGCGCCCCTGTGGGTGCCCTCGGGGAAGATCCCGAGCGCCCAACCTTCGGCTAGGAAGGCCAGCGCCGCGCGTATAGCGGCCCTGCCGCCGCCCTCGCGGTCGACGGGGAAGGACCCGATGAACTCGAAGAACTTCCTGACAGGGAAGACGAATAGCTCACTCTTGGCCATCCATTGCAGGCGCCTGGGGACGGCGACGCAGACCAGAACGGGGTCGGCATACTGGCTGTGGTTGGAGGCGACTATCATGGGTCCTTCTGGAGGCACTTTGTCCCCGCCATGCAGGGTGTACCCGAACAGGAGACGGCAGAGCAGCGTCATCATCCGCCGGAACAGGCGGTATCTCCTCGTCATCTCGCCCGGTGTGCGCCTGCCTTCGAAGAGCATGGCGCCCCTCACCGTTCCTCGCGTAGTCTCTTGGCGAGCTCAAGTACCCTAAAGATGACTTCTTCGAGGCTCAGCGAGGTGGTGTCGAGGACGACGGCTTCAGCGGCGGGCTTGAGCGGTGAGACCTCGCGCTCCGAGTCCTGGCGGTCGCGCCTGGCAATAGCCGCCCTTATGCGATCCAGCTCCCCCTCCCTGCCCGTCTGGTACGCCCGCCTTCGCGCCCGCTCTTCCGGGGCGGCAGATAGGTAAACCTTCAGCTCAGCGTCAGGAAGGACGACGGTACCGATATCCCTTCCCTCGACGACGGCCCCGCCCTGGGCCCTTGCCTTCATCGCCGCGCTGCGCTGCACAGGTAAGAGGACTTCCCTGAGGAGCGGCTGGGCCGAGACCTTCGATGCCGCCGCCGAGACCTCGGGGGAGCGGAGATCTTGCTCCGCGACCCGCCCCCCGTCGATGCTCGCGCCTTCGGGACCAAGCTCCACCCGACGCGCCAGAGTCGCCAGACCCTCCCCGTCGTCGAGGTCGACGTTCTCGCGCAGGGCCAAAAGCGCAGCGGCCCTGTAGGCGGCGCCCGTGTTGAGGTTGACGACCCCGAGACGCCCGGCAACGGCCCGCGCGACCGAGCTCTTCCCGCTCCCTGCGGGTCCGTCTATGGCTACGAGAATTCCTCCCATGGACGCAGGAAGTATAGCCGAAAGCCGCGGCGCTTCACCTCAAGGATTCCAAGACACCAAAGTAGCCAGGAAACGTCTTGGTCACGCATTCAGGGTCCCGGATCCGAACGCCCCGCGCCGCGAGTCCCGTTACCGCGAACGCCATCGCCATCCTGTGGTCGCCATACGTCCGTACGACGCCAGGCCGTACCATGCCAGGTATTATGCGGATAGACGAAGAGGTTATCTGTGTTTCGATACCGAGGTGGGCGAGTTCGGATGCGACGGCTAAGAGGCGGTCGGTCTCCTGGAGGCGGGTATGTCCCACGTTGGTGATGGTGATGGGGCCTTCGGCGAAGGGTGAGATCGCGGCGAGTGTGATCATGGTGTCTGAGAACGCGTTCATGTCTACTTCGACGCCGCGCAGCCGGTCAGGCCCGATTACTTCCACACACTCAGGGCGTATCTCGACGTTACAGCCCATGTCGCGCAGCACCCCTGCGAAGCGCAGGTCGCCCTGCGGCGAGGCCGAGCCGAGACCGGGGATCCTCACCCGCCCTCCTGTTAAGGCCGCCGCCGCCATGAAGTAGGACGCCCCCGAGGCGTCGGGCTCCACCTCGTGGGTCCGTGCCGTGTATGTGGCGGGCTCGACGGCGAAGCGACTGCGCGCCGCGTCTACGTCAACGCCGAACGCCCGCATCAGGTCCACGGTGATGTCGACGTAGGGCCATTGTTCTCTACCTTCCGCCAGGAGCGTGACCCGACTGCCGGCGTAGGGTGCGGCCATCAGGAGGCCACTGATGAACTGGCTGCTCTTGGCGCCCGACACGCGTGCCTCGCCTCCAGGGATGCCGCCGCCCATTATCCTGAGGGGGAATCTCCCTTCATGTCCGGCGTACTCGACGGCGGCACCGAGTTGCCTCATCGCGACTACGAGATCTGCGACCGGGCGCTCGCGCATCCTTGGAACCCCGTCCACTGTGTAAGGTCCCCTACCTAGGGCGAGCATGGGCGGCAGGAAACGGGCCACAGTGCCCGCGTTGCCGACGAAGAGGTCAACACCCGAGGCGTCGATCACACCGCTCTGGCCGCTCACCAGAACTTCTGCTCGTCCGCTGTCGGCGCTGATGTCGATACCGAGCTTGGCGAGTGCCTCCATCAGCCAGTATGAGTCATCCGCAAAGAGCGGGTTCATGATCCTCGAAGGTCCGTCGGCGAGGGCGGCGACGATGAGGGCCCGGTTGGTGACGCTCTTGGAACCAGGAACACGTATCGTCGCATCCGGGGGCTCCTCCAAAGGCATTATTTCGAGCTCTTCGGGAAACGCTGGACGTACGTCTTCGACGGTGAAATCCACGCCAGGCACGCCCATGATTTGCTTCACCGCAGGGCGTCCAGCTCAGAACGCGTGAGGGCACGGTACTCACCCTCAGGGAGGTTGCCAAGGATCACGGGACCGACCCGCGTCCGCCGCAAGGAGATCAAACGCAGCCCCACAGCCGCACAAGCCCTACGTATTATGCGTTTACGGCCCTCGTGGACGGTCACATCGAGGGTCGTCTTGCCCCCTGCCCGCCTGATGTTGGCCAGTTCGGGGGGGTACATCTTGCCGTCCTCGAGGGTTGGGCCGGCTGCAAGTGCTCTGAGGGCAGATTCGGGGACGGGGTTATCGAGGGTGAGGCGATACTGTTTGTCGATCTGCGAGGAGGGGTGGGTGATGCGGTGGGCGAGCCCACCGTCGTTTGTGAGGATGAGCAGGCCGGTTGTATTCGCGTCGAGGCGGCCCGCGGGTACGAGTCCCGGCACGTCGGGCATCAGGTCGGCGACGGTTCTTCGGCCACGGTCGTCGTTCATGGTGGTCAGGTATCCCGCCGGTTTGTTCAGGGCGAGATAGACCCTGGTCTGTGGGAGACGAACGGGGTGGCCGTCGAGTTCGATCTCATCCCCGGGCGTTACGCTCGTGCCCATGGTCGCCTTCTCGCCGTTCACCGTCACGCGGCCGGCCAGTATCGGCGACTCGGCCTTGCGCCGCGAGGGGGCCGCGCCGGCCCTGGCGAGGAACGCCTGCAGGCGCACTACGAAGGCTCGCTGTCGGGGTTTGGCGGAGCCGCTCCCGACACCAGGCGTTCGCGAACGCGGGTGAGCTCTTCCTGGGTCACGAGCGAATCGACGGGCGGGAAATCCTTCCGGGAGGATGCGCCGGTCGCGGCCAGAAATTCGTCGGTTACGCCCAGAAGCGCGGGTGAGCCCGGGGCATCGTGGTCAGAGCCGACTTCGACTATGAGTCCGCGTTCGATCAGGCTGCGTACTACCGCGTCTGAGTTCACGCCGCGTGCGCGGGAGACGGCGCCGCGGGTGAGCGGCCCGAGGTACAGCGCGCAGGCGAGGACCTCGTGGGCCGCACCCGAGAGCGGCGTAGGACGGGTCTCCTGGCGGAAGCGCTCCACGGCGCCAGAGCAAGCCGGGTTCGTCGAGAGCAGAAAGCCGCTGGCGACCTCTCGCAACACGATCCCCGAAGTCTCTGGGGCGTAGCGCTCCCGGAGGCCGGCGAGGGCCTCCTCCAGCTCCTGTTCGGAGAGACCGGTCGCCGAGCGTAGGTCAGAGGACCGGATGGGGCTGGCGCTTACCAGGAGGACGGCTTCGACGAGCTGCGCCGGCCCGGATCTCCGTTGGGGGTCTCTCATCCTGAGGGCTCCAGGGTCAGTGGTCCCAGGGGTTCGGTCTGGGCGAGCGTGATGCTACCCTCCTGGGCGAGCGAGAGCGCGGCTGCGAAAGCCACGACCCTCTTCATGCGGTCCATATCGCTTGTGAGGCTCTCGTAGGAGATCGGTCCGTCGGCGAGTGCCGTGCGGATGATCACTGCCAGTTCCTGGAGGGTCACCGTGATCGGGCCGAGGTGTCTCACCGGCGGGTCGATGACGCGAGAGAACGCCTGCCGTGCGGCCAGTGCGAGGCGCTCGGGCTGAATGCTCAGGCTTCCCCATCTCGGGGGCATGGTGTGGGCCGAAGGATAATGGCCCGCATTCGAGGCGAAGCGCTCTCTGAGGTGCTCAGCTGCTCGTTGAATCTTCAGGTATTCCGTGAGCCTCTCGGCGAGCTCCTCCGGCGACATGGGCTCGTCCTCGATGCCTTCAGAATCCGCGTCGATAGCCGGTGAGAGTGTTCGGCTCTTCAGGAGGATCAGGGCCGCGGCGGAGCCGGCGAAGTCTGTATCGCGCTCCAGGCCGTTCGCCGCGTCGGGCTCTCTGGCGAGCAAGTATGACTCGACCAGCTCGCGCAGTGGGACCTCGAAGATCTCCAGTTCGTCCTTGAGGATCAGGGCGAGTAGCCACTCGTACGGTCCCGAGTACACGTCGAGCTCGACGGTGAAGTCAGCGAGGGAGCGCCCGAGTGGCTCGAAGGTCATCTGGCCTCCGAGTGGAGTGGCAAGACGGAGGAGAGCTGGTTGTACTCCATTCCAGTGTCGCGGGCCAGGACGGGGTCGACGACCCTTCCCTCGGCGACGACGACGCCCCTTGCCAGACCCTCGTCAGCCCTGAGCGCGTCCGAGAGACCGACACCGGCGAGATAGCGCATCAGCGGCAGGAGGGCGTTGCTTAGGGCCCTGGTGGCCGTAACGGGCACCGATGCGGGCACGTTCTTCACGCAGTAGTGGGTAACCCCGTACTCGACGAAGGTAGGGTCGGCGAGGGTGGTCGGGCGAGAGGTGGCGACACAGCCGCCGTAGTCCACGTCGACGTCGACTATCACGCTCCCGTTCTTCATCTGCGAGACCGTCTCGCGGTCTACGAGGGCCGGCGTGCGGGCGCCGACGACTTGGACGGCACCTATGAGGAGGTCCGAGCGCAGCACGGCGTCCCTGATCGCGAGGCTGCTCGCCGCAAGGGTCGTCGTGTTGGGAAGGTGGGCATCCTCGATGAGCCTGAGGCGGTCGAGGTCCCTGTCTATGATGACCACCTCGGCCCCGAGACCGCTGGCCACCCTTGCGGCTCCGGCTCCGACGATCCCCGCGCCTAGGACGACCACGCGCCCTGGCCGCACGCCGGTCGAGCCGCCGAGCAGTATGCCGCGTCCCCCGAATGGGCGTTGAAGGTAGTGGGCGCCGATCTGCGGGGTGAGATGGCCGGCGATCTCGCTCATCGGCGTGAGCACGTGCAGACGGCCACGTGCGTCCCGGATCGTCTCCATGGCAAAAGCGACGCACCTGGAGTCGAGGAGGGCCCGCATCAACTGCAGGTTGACCGGTAGGGAGAGGAAGGAGATCAGGACCAGACCCTCCCTCAGATACGCGTACTCTTCCTCTACCGGCCCGTAGACTTTGACTACGATCTCGGAATCGCTGTAGATCCGGCCGGCCTCCTCGACGAGACGTGCGCCGGCCTCTTCGTACCTCTCGTCGGTAATGCTCGATGCCTCCCCCGCTCCGGCCTCGACGAAGACCCTGTGTCCTGCGCGGGTCAACTCATAGACGGCGTGTGGGGCCAGCGCGACCCTGCTCTCTCCCTGGGTCCTCTCTGTTGGTACGCCTATCCTCATCGCCAGCTCCCGAGGGTCGCCAGGACCGTAAGGAAGACTGTGTGCGGAAATTGCGGCCTCATCAGCTCGAAGGGTACCCCGGATCTATCCTTCGATCCACCCGCGCGCCAGGGGATCCTCAGACCGCCTTCCATGATGGATGGACCTTGAGGAAGCGCTCTAATTCCCGCTCGGCGCCGCGGACTCCGAGGCCTACTGTCCCCTCTGGCACCGGCGTCCACGATGGCGCGAACCTGACGCGGAAGCCGGCCTCCCAGAGATCGAACGCCAAAGCCTGGAGGGTGGCAGACGGGGCCGAGCCGGGAGGCGTCACGCGGGCGGCCCTGGTCTGGAGAATGGCGTCGGAGAGCGCCGCCGTGATCGTCAGAGAGCGCAAGATGGTCTCGAGGGCAGAGCCCAGGTCGCCTTCGGAGAGGGCAAGGATCTCTCCCAGGATCTCACGCCCGCCCTTCGCAGTGTCGTCTGTCTCGACGACCGAACACCGCGCGGTTTCGGGCAGGGTGGGAAGCGTTGGCGCTGGCGGCACGTCCTCGATCCTGTCCCAGGAGAACCCCGCCGAAAACTCGATCAGACCTGCTGTGCTCGTTGCCACGGTGCCTGCAGGGTCCGGTGTGGGGAGCACGGCCGCAATCCTGTTTTCGGCCCTGAGGAGGCCGCGTATTCCTCCGGTCCCCTTCAGCGGGCCGCCCTTTCCTCCGGCCTTAGCGCTTCCTCCGCCAGGCCGGCAGGGGATTCCAGGGCTTCGCCGCAGGCGCCCACAAAGCCGTAGAACAGCGGATGGGGCCTCAAGGGACGACTCTTGAACTCAGGATGGAACTGGCTCCCGATATAGAATGGGTGGTCTCCTAACTCCGCTATCTCGACCAGCCTGCCGTCGGGTGAGGTGCCCGAGAAGACGAGCCCTGCATCGGAGAGGGCGTCCCTGTATGAGTTGTTCACCTCGTAACGGTGGCGGTGGCGTTCATGTACGAGGCCTGAGCCGTAGACCTCCGCTGCCAGGGTTCCTGGCACGATCTGGCAGGGCCACCGCCCGAGGCGCATCGTACCGCCCATCTCGACGCCGACCTGATCAGGCATGATGTCTATGATTGGGTGCGGCGTATCCTGTTCGAACTCGGTGGAATTCGCCATCTCGAGGCCCGCGACGTTACGCGCGAACTCGATGACCTCTATCTGCATACCGAGGCAGAGCCCGAGGTAAGGTGTCCCCGTCTCCCGCGCATAGCGCGCCGCCTCTATCTTGCCCTCGGCGCCCCTGTGGCCGAAGCCCGGCAGCACGAGGACACCATCTGCGTCGGCCAGCCGCTCTTCCGTAGAAGCCCTGTCGAGGAGCTGCTCGGAGTCGACCCAGTCGAGCTCGACCTTCAGTCCGTGGGCGCCACCGGCGTGGGCCAGGGCCTCCACCACGGAGAGGTAGGCGTCCTGAAGCTTTATGTACTTACCGATGATCGCCACCCTTACCGTCCGAGTGGCCTCCAGCATGCGGGAGACGAGGTGTCGCCACTCCCCAAGTTCGGCGTGGGGCGCGCTCAGGCCAAGCTTGTCTAGCACCAGGTCATCGAGGCCTTCCTCATGCAGGTTCAAGGGGATCGCGTAGAGGTTGGGGGCGTCCTCTGCCGCGATAACTGAGTCGAGCTCCGTATCAGCGAAAAGCGCGATCTTCTTCCTTATGTCGTCGCTTATTGGCCTGTCGGCGCGGCAGATAAGCACGTCGGGGCTAATGCCGATCTCGCGCAGGCGCTGCGCCGAGTGCTGGGTCGGCTTGGTCTTCAGCTCACCGGCCGCCTCTATGTAGGGGACGTAGGAGACGTGGACGTAGAGCACGTTCTTGCGCCCCACATCGTTTCGGAACTGCCTTATGGCTTCCAGGAAGGGCAGGCTCTCGATATCGCCTACGGTGCCGCCGATCTCGGTTATAACGACGTCCTTGTCCTGGCCAAGGCGCCCTATCCTGTTCTTGATCTCGTTCGTTATGTGCGGGATGACCTGCACGGTCGCCCCCAGGTAGTCGCCCCGCCGCTCGCGGGTAATGACCTCCCAGTAGACGCTCCCCGTGGTCACGTTGGAGAGCCTGCCGAGGTTCTCGTCCAGGAAGCGCTCATAGTGACCGAGGTCCAAATCAGTCTCCGCCCCGTCCTCGGTAACGAAGACCTCGCCGTGCTGGTACGGGTTCATCGTCCCTGGATCAACATTGATGTAAGGGTCGAACTTCTGCAGCACGACCCTGTAGCCACGGCTCTTGAGCAGCATCCCGAGGGCCGCCGCACTCGTCCCCTTGCCTATAGACGACACCACGCCGCCCGTCACGAAGATATACTTGGTCTCGCTCATCTACACCCCCAAAGAGAGAAACAACGCAACGCCCCTACCTTCACTACGAGTGGTGATCAGGGAAGAGAATCCGACGGTGGTGAGGCGCGGGACCATCCCCTCCCGCAAACCTCTACTCCGGCACGCCTGCATGGATCTCTATCATACGACTTCCGGCGCCAGAATGAAACACTGAGATCTCCGAGCGCCTTCCCAACCGATCTCGATGTGGCCCGGTCTAGCCTGCCTTCTCGCCCTTCGAAGACGGGTCGGAGCGCAACCATAAGGAGACGTGCTCAGGCTGCATCGTCTCTCGCACCACCCTCGTCAGCTCGGTGCTCAGAGCTTGCAGGTCCGTCTGGTCGCGCAGTTTGGTGGAGAAGGCTTCGAGTGTTTTTCTCGCGCCGTACTTGCGGCGGTAGAAACGGCGGTCTATGAAAGACTGGATGCGCCGTCTCAAAGGATTGAACAGCGCCGCTATCACGAGGGTGGAGACCACTACCGCGAGTTGCGGCAGTTGCTGTTGGCCCGTCAGCGTTTGAAAAAGTGCCTGGGTGGCCGTTACGCCCCCGAAGTACACCAGTGCCAATATCGCGGTGAGCGAGCCGTAAACCAGGGCGCGGTTGATGACTACGTCTATGCCGTAGAGGCGGTACTTGAGGACTGCGAAACCGATGGCTACGGGGATTCCGGCGAAACTAAACGTGAGGGCATCCTGTAGAAGCTTCCCCCATAAAGGATCGGCGCTCCCGGGATCACCCGGCGCGAAGAAAGTCCCGTGGACCACTCCTACGAAGACCCCGAGGGCGATCACCGAGGCGGCGAATGCCAGCCACTTGATCTGCTCGCGCACCTCTCCCCCCGAGCGAAGGTAGCGCAGGATCAGGCTCGATGCCGAAATCAATAGGCAAAGCGGGAACAAGAGTCCGACGGCACCATTCAGGTTCGCTATCCAGGGGTGACCTTCGAGCCCGAACGGATTGTTCACGTTTCTCAGATCAGAGAGCGGACCCGGGGCGAGCGTGGTGAGAATGATGGTCGAGGCGATCACAAGCCCGCAAAGCCAGGCCACGGGACGCCACCTGCTCGAAGGGAGTCTACCGTCGGGGAACAGCAGGATCAGGAATGTTCCGAAAAGCAGGGCAGCCGTCGGTCCCAGCCACTCGGCCAAAGAGCCGACCGCTACCGCGTAAGGGACGGAGCCAGGGCTGGCCACCCGCAGACCGTACAAGATGTAGTAGGTGGCGACCATATTGAGCATCCACAACGTGCCGACGGCCAGAGAGATCCAGCCTACGGGGTTCGTGGGGCGTCTCGAAGCGACCACTGCGCCCACGATCGTGAAGGGTAGGAATGGCAGTATCGCGTAGAAAGGCGTGCTCAGGCCCCCGGTGCCCCAGCTCGCGGAGTGCTGCACGGGTAGGGTGGCGATGAACAGAGCCACGCTACCCAAGCACATGCCCATAGAGATGGCGGCGAGCGACCAGGCCAGCCAGGAGAAGGCACGGGTACTCGCTTCACTGACTCCTCGCCGGTGATGCCCCGTTTCTTCCACGCCACCACTCTACAGGGTTACCGTCTCCCAAGCGATGCGGCAAGCGTTACGAAGTCGAGCGTCCTGCGAACCCGGATCGCCGGGAGATTGCTGAGAAGTTTCAGGTGAGCCTGGCCCTTAGAATTCCACCCGCTCGAGCCACTGTGCCCTCCACTCAGGAGCAGGGAAAGGCTCGCCGTAGTAGCGCCTGTCGCGCCATATCCTCCCGTCTTTGAGCTCGAGTATCATCGCCACGTCGGATACCTGCCCGCCACCATAGTCGTTGACCACCTCGGCGACCCACAGCCCATCCCTTACAAGCACCCGGCGCACTCGAATGGACGGCGAGCCAGGGTAAGCTTCCTGGAACTTCCTCATGTTCTCTCTACCCCGGACGGCTTCTCCTGACTGGGGCATCTCCATGACGTAGTCCCCGGGGTGGTTCGCTTCGTACACCACGTCGGGGTCGGGGATAGGGCCGGAGAAAAACACGTCCGTGAGGAGGCGGTACGCCTCCTTTTCGTCTAGCTCTTCGAGATTGGGCACCTGCTGCTTGGCCATCTGCGCGTCTCCTTTCCGTATTGAAACAATTATGCCACTCGAAGAAGCCGTATTCATGCGAATGCGTGGAAGCTAGATTCTCGGTGTCTGGTACTTTTTTCAGCCGGAGAGGAGTTCAGAGGCGCGCACAGCTGCCTGAGAGCAAGATCCACACGGGTCATGCACACCCCCGCGATCGTGGCCAGGACGACCCAAGTCAGGTGGTAACTCGTACCACTAGTCGCCGACCTAGATCATGTATTCACTCTCGTTGACGTAAAACCACTCTTCCTGCCCATGGTGCAAGTGCTGCGCTGGCCCGCCATTGAGGACATCGTCGTTCCGTACACCTAGGCCGCTGGCTCGTGCTCGGGACAGTCGGTTCTGAGGTCGGCCCCTGAGAGTGGCTGGTCTAATAGCGCGCAGTGGTGCGGCGAGGCGGTCCCCCGGTGGGCGTCGGGCCTGAAGAATCGGCAGCTCACGCACATCCTGGCGACCTTGATCACGCCCGCCCCCTGCAGTGCAGAGATGAGCCGCATGAGGAAGCGCATCACCGACACCTTTTCCTCGGCCCCTAACGTTCCCAGCTGCTCCTCGACGACGTCCGCCCAGCCAGAGAGCCCTGCGGCGGCCTCCTTTCCTGCGGGGGTGAGCTTCAGGGTCGCCACCCGCGCATCGCCGGGCCACAGCTCCCGGCGCACGAGGCCCTTGGACTCGAGGGACCTCACGGCGTCACTCACGGTCGCCCGGCTCAGGCTGAACTCTTCTGCCAGGCGCCCGACCCTCCCGAGCTCGTCTGGGTGGTGGAGCAGATGCACCAGGAAGCGGGCCTGAATGGGGCTCAGGCTTCGTCCCTGCGCCTCCTCCTGCAAGAGCACACGGTAGGCCTGCGAGATGCGGTCGAGGGCGGCAACGATCTTCTTGTCAACGTCCCCGTGCTGGGAGGAGGGGTCGAATGCGCCGCCGACCCGATCACCGCTCGCCGCGCCCAAGGCTAGAAGTCCCCCTCCTTCGCGTACGGCTGGCTCCACAAGGTCACACCCAAGACGACCGACTTGAACCAAGCATCGTGCATCTTGTCGACCTCTTCTGGGCCGTGTCCCCCATTCGCGAGAAACGACTTTATGGTCGCCGTGATCGGGTAGATGAACGCCACCAGGTATCTCAGCCGGATATACTCCGGCGTATCGTAGACCTCGTCGGTCTCGTTCTTCTTCGCACGGGTATGACGGAGCGCGATCTCGTACTGGTAGTCGAGCCACTCCTGATCGTAGCGTCGCCGGCAGGTGTCGAGGATCCACCGGCCGAACCGCTCGCGCACGCGAGCCAGGTATTCGGAGTTCGGCTCCCCTGTTTCGGCATCGGAGAAGTAGTAGAGCAGGTGCGGGTTGCTCCCCACAAAGTCGTACCACAGGTCCAGAATCTGCTCGGCCTGGCCTTCGAGGACGTCGCCCGCCATCCGCAAATACCTCTCGTCCTCCTCGGTGAAAAGGACCGTCCGCTTGAGAAGTTCCAGGTCCTCCAGCGAGAGCGGTGAACGCGCCACCTCCCCCGCCCCGTAGGTGTAGCCCGGTACGCTAGCCCATCCTTCGCCCATCTTCGCCTCTTTCCTCGTTAGGCCAAAACGCCACGGATTCAATTATGTTAGGAGTCCTAACTTTAGAAGAAGACGGAGCGTCATGTCAAGGGGACGACTGGAAGATGTCTCGTCAACGTCAAGAGGCTCGGGGACGCGTGCGCAGACCGTTAGCTACCGCCGACCAGGAGCTCGGAGGCGTGGGCGAGGGAGGCTTCGTCGACACGGCCCGAGAGCATCCTGGCGAGCTCCCTGCGGCGCTCCTCGCCCTCGATGCGCTCTATGCGTGTGATCGTGCGTCCCCCCGACTCTTCTTTCTCGACGACGACGTGCGTGCCCGCCTCGGAAGCTATCTGGGGGAGGTGGGTGATGGTCAAGACCTGGTTGCGGTCGCCGAGTTGCCTCAGCTTCGCCCCTACCGCCGTCGCCGTCTCGCCACCTATGCCGGCGTCGACCTCGTCGAAGATGTAGGTCGCACCGGGCTCAACGCGTTCTTGGGCGAGCCTAATAGCCAGCATTATCCTGGAGAGCTCACCGCCCGATGCGTAGCGTCTCACGGGCAACTCGGGCTCTCCCGGGTTGGGTTGGATCATGAACTCGACCCTCTCCGCGCCGGAGGGGCCTGGCTCAGTAGGCACGAGTTCGACGCGGAAGGTCGTCTTCCCGAGGTTGAGGTCACCCAGATTCTCCTGAACCTTCTCCGACAGCCGCTGTGCGGCGGCCTCCCTTCCTGCGTGCAATGCGGTCGCGATGATCCCGAGACGTTGCTCACCTTCTGCTAGCCTCGCTTCTAGCACTGCCGTCTCCTCGTCGAGGTTCTCGAGCCGTGAGAGGCGCTCGCGTGACTCCTGGAGAAATCCCTCGACGTCCCCGTACTTGCGCTCCAGGGCACGCATGGCTGCAAGCCGGTCCTCGACGGCCTCCAACCTGTTCGGGTCAGCCTCTAGGTCGTCCACGTAGGACCTTAGCTCATAGAGAACGTCATCCAGCTCCGCCGAGAGCCCGCCCAGGCGCTCCAGGAGTCCCCTCAGGCTGTCGTCGTATCCCGTGGCCGTTTCAAGCTCTGATGTGGCACGCGCGACGGCGTCTACGGCCCCCGTGCCATCTTCGGAGGAGAGGGCCGCGCTCGCGGCGACCGTTGCCTGGAGAAGGTCTGTCACGTTCCTGAGACGGTCACGTTCGCGGCTTAGGTCTTGGAGCTCCCCTGGATCGTAGGCCGCCGCCTCGAGCTCAGAGATCTGGTAGCGCAAGAAATCCACCTCCCGCACCCGCGCCTCAGATGTCGTCCTTATCTCCTGAAGTTCGGCGCGGTCTCGCTGCACGCTGCTCCAGATCACCTCGTGCTCGTGTTTCGCCTCAGAGGCCGCCACGTCCAGAAAATCGTCGAGGATCACGAGTTGCTCGGCCGGCTCGGTAAGACGCGTCTGCTCGCGCTGGCTGTGGTACGAGACCAGTCTTTCCCCAAGACTAGCTAGCGCTCTTACGGGGACCGAGACGCCGCCCACATAGCACCTCGAGCGGCCCTCCCCCGTCAGCGTCCGCCGCAGGATGAGACCATCCTCCCCTCCCACTTCTTCGGCGAGGTCACCGAGGGCTTCGGTGAGGACACGAGCCCCTGTCTCTTCGGGCAGGACGAAGGTGCCTTCGACGGTCGCCTTACTTGCGCCCGCGCGGACCGTCCCTGAGCGGCCGCGGCCGCCGAGGAGCATCTGCAAGGCGGTGGCCAGAAGCGTCTTGCCCGCCCCTGTCTCACCGGTGATCACGTTGAGGCCGGGAGAGAGGCCAAGGGTGGCCTCTTCGATCAGGGCCACATTCTCGACGGAGAGTTCCGTGAGCACTACAGGAACGTCCTCCGGACCGCTCGCCACCAACTCCAGTCTTCAGTACGGCCTATTCTAACGCTTTCGCCAGAAAGCCTGATCTCCACCCTTCCTTCGGCGGAGATCTCACGCGGCTCGGCGCCGTCCAGCGAGAGCAGCGCCTCCCGCCCGACGAGCTCAAGAGCTGTGACCTGATCCTCGCCGAGCACCAGGGGCCTGCTGACGAGCGCGTGCGGCGCTATGGGCACGAGCACGTAGCAACCGGCATCACCTGAGATGATCGGACCGCCCGCAGAGAGGGCGTAGGCCGTCGAGCCGAGCGGCGTCGCCGCTATAAAGCCGTCGCAGCGGAAAGCGAACAACTCCTCCCCACCGATGGAGACGTCGACGGAGATGAGCTGATGGGGCCGCTTCTTGATGAGCACGGCATCGTTGGCCGCGAGCCCTGGCTTCTCACCACCAACACGTACATCGAGCATCCTGTATTCCTGAACCTCCAGGCCGCCTCCGATTACCTTCTTGACCCCGGTCTCGAGCTCTTCTGGGAGCATCCCCGACATGAAACCGACCTTGCCGAGGTTTACGCCGAGCAGCACGCGCCCCGGGTAAATTCTCGACGCCCTCAGCATCGTCCCGTCGCCGCCGAGCACGAACACGAGGTCTAGGTCCCCGGCTCCGTCCGGCTGGTCGTCAGCCCTGACCTCCGAAACCTCGACCCCGTTCTTCTCGAGGACGGTCACGAGCCGCTCGACGTAGCCGTCGCTCACCTTCGGGTTTGCGACGATGCCTACCCGTCGAATCTGGTCGGCGCTCATGGTGTCACCCACCACAGACCACCTCACTGATGCGGGCCTCATCCAGGGTCGGCTCAGCCCCCCTTGCGAGGTGGATCGGGTACTCCACATTCCCCGACTTCCTGCCCGCGACTGCGCCTCGCATCACGCCGATGGCACCGAAACCCAGGGAACCGAAGTACTCTGCGACGCCCAGGATCACCACGGTGTGCACCTCCTTGTCCCTTACCAGGCCTCCGCGTCCCACGGCCTCGGGCCCCGCTTCGAACTGCGGTTTGACGAGCAGTATCGCCTCCCGCAAGGCCGGAGTGGTCGAGAAGATGCCTTCGAGCGCGACCGTAAGCGAGATGAACGAGAGGTCGGCCACCAGGAGGTCAGGGTCGAACGGCAGAGCGTCACCGGTCATCCGGCGGACGTTGGTCCGCTCCAAAACGGTGACGCGAGGATCATTGCGCAGGGACCAGTCGAACTGGCCGTAGCCAACATCGACAGCGAGCACCCTGTGGGCTCCTCGTTGCAGAAGTGCGTCGGTAAATCCGCCCGTCGATGCCCCGGCATCGAGGCAAGAACGTCCCTCCACCCGCACGCCGAACTCGTCGATGGCTGCGTCGAGTTTCTCACCGGCACGCGAGACGAAGCGTCCGTTCTGGGCAACGGAGAGCGGTTCGTCGGCAGAGAAGCGTGAACCTGCCTTGGTCACTACCCTATCCCCCACACGCACACTGCCGGAGAGGATCAGACCCTGCGCCCTGCTTCGGCTCTCGGCGAAGCCCCGCTCGACGAGCAAGGCGTCCAGTCGCTGCCGGCTCCCTTTCGGGCTACTCTTCATGCTTGAGGGCTAGCTCTCCCTGTGACGCACGAAATACGCCAACTCCTGCAGGCCCGAGGTGTCCCCGTCGATCCTCGAGAGCGCGGCGAGCGCCCTGTTGGCGGCCCCGTCGGCCTCCCTCGTGGCGCCTTCCAGTCCGAAGACGCCGACGAACGTGGCCTTACCCTGCTCGGCGTCGGAACCGGCGCTCTTGCCGAGTTCCTCGCGGGTCGAGGTGGCGTTCAGGACATCGTCGACTATCTGGAAGCAGAGGCCGAGGGCCGAGGCGTACTCCGAGACGGCGGCCTGTTCCTCAGCTGTAGCACCGGCCAGTATCGCCCCGATACGGGCTGAGGATTTGATCAGGGCGCCCGTCTTGTACTTGTGGATCATATACAGGGTCTCGGGTTCGGTAGCCTCGACGCGGCCCGTCTGGTCCATGTCCATGACCTGGCCACCGACCATCCCGTTGACCCCCGTCGAGCCTGCGAGCTCCCGCACTACCTCGAGTATCTGCTCGCAGCTCCCTTTCTGGTAGATCGTAATCAGGGTCAGGGCCTCGCCGAAGAAGGCATCGCCAGCGAGAATGGCCATCGCCTCGCCGAACTCCTTGTGGGCCGTCGGCCTCCCCCTCCTGTAGTCGTCATCGTCCATGGCTGGAAGGTCGTCGTGGATGAGCGAGTAGGTGTGGATGAGCTCGATAGCCGCCGCGGAAGGTAGCACGTGGGAGGGTTCGGCCCCGAAGATCCAGGCCACCTCCATGCACAGCGCTGGCCGCACGCGCTTGCCGCCGGCGAGCATGGAGTACCTCATCGCCTCTTCGAGTCCTCTTAGCCTCGCCTCAGCTGTGAACCTTAGGCCGCGCAGGTACTCCTCGAAGGAGCGCCTGTGGGCTTCCCACCTGAGTTGGCTGTGCGTCCCGCTAGCCCTGTCCGCCATGTTCCACCTTGCCCTGCGCCCTTAGCTCCGCGCCCCGCAAAACGCCTCCTACGAACGTCGGCGCTTCGTCGCCGGAGAATCCCCTAGCCAGCTCGATCGCCTCGTTTACCGCGACTTCGGGGGGCACGTCGTCCACGTAGAGCATCTCGTAGAGCGCGAGCCGCAAGATCGAACGGTCCACGGTGCTCATGCGGTGCACAGGCCATCCCACCGAAACGTCGGAGAGGACCGCGTCGAGATGTTCCTGCTCCTTCTCCACACCGCGCGCTAGCCTGACCGCGTACGCTTCGAGATCCCCCCTGTACTCCCGCCAGCGCTCCATGGTCGGGCCGAGCGGGCTTTCGTTCAGGTCGCTCTGGTACAGGTTGAGGAACGCCTGCTTGCGGGCCGTCCGGCGGCTCAAGGGCCTCTCCAGTACACCGGCTTCAGACCCTCGTAAGGTACTCGTTGGACCGTGTATCCACCCTAACCCGGTCTCCGACATTGATAAAGAGCGGTACCTGAACGATGACCCCCGTCTCGAGGGTCGCCGGCTTGGTCCCCCCCGTCGCGGTGTCGCCCTTGAGGCCGGGGTCGGTCTCTGAGACCCCGAGGTCAACGTGCGCCTGTGGCTCTACGCTGACGACCTCGCCGTCGGCCGAGAGCACGTTGACGGTGCTGCCCTCCACGATGTAACCCGCCGCCTCCCCGACGACGGCGGCCGGCACAGGCACCTGATCGTAGGTGTCCGAGTCCATAAAGTAGAGCAGGTCTCCATCCTTGTAGAGGTACGTCATCTGCCTTGATTCGGTCCTCACGTTCTCGAGCTTCTCCCCGGCACGGAAGGTCTTCTCGACCACGGCCCCGCTGTCTATGTTACGAAGCCGCGTCCTAACGAACGCACCGCCTTTTCCCGGCTTGACGTGCTGGAAATAAAGGATCGTAAACCGCTTGCCATCTACCCTGATGGCCGAGCCGTTCCTGAACTGGTTGGTGGATATCATGCTCGAAAGCTCCCCTTCACAGCGCCCGATCTTCGCAGCTCTCCTGCGCGGCGTAAACCCGGCGCAGATGCGGGCTATTATCGCACAGTTTCTTTGCCTGTCAGCCGGGTACCGTCGAGGAAGGACGGCGTGGTCGCCGACGAACTTTATCGTCTATTGAGGCAGTGGATGAGCGCGTCTCGCAGCGCCTTCTCGCGCGGGTCGTCCCACATGTAGAAGCCGAGTTTGTTGGGCGCGTAGGCGAACCCTGTGCGCGTGTCAGGGTCGGCGTAGCCGAACGAGACGCCGAGCCCAGGTGCGCCGAAGGCCTTCTCGCTTACGCCGAAGCGGAAGGATGGGAAGGGCTTCATGTAGCCAAGAGAGAAGAGGGTGTCCGTGTGCAAGACCATGTCGTGGGTGCCTGAAGTAGGCGGCGCGGCCGGCGTCATCAAGGCGTCCAACGTTTCACGAGTGATGCCGAGCTCGCGCCCGCCCGTCGCGAAGGCGCCGTAGGCTTTCGCGATGCTCCTCACCAGCCCCACGCCGCCGCCTGCCGGGACCTCGACCGCCCGGAACTCTGGCTTGTTCAGGTCGACGGGGGAGTGTAGCTTCATGTGGTTCAGCGATCTCGTCGTAAGCGAACGCGGGTTCATCAGCGCGAGGACCATCCCGGGCGGCATGGTGTTCAGGTGCAGGAGCATCTGCAGAGGATGGAAGGCTTCGATCTGTGCTATCCGGGATCCGGGCACCCAGGGCGGCACTCCTATGTAGAACTCCAGCCCCAGAGGTTCGGCAATCTCATCGTGGAAGAAATGGCCGATGCTCCTTCGCTTCGGATCGACGCGGTGGATCAACTCTCCTTCATACCAGCCGAGGCTAATGCCGTGGTAGCCGTGCCGCGTCCCCGGTTCCCAGGCGGGCTTCTGGCGGGAGATCACATCTGCGAGAGCGTCGCGGTCTGCTATGGTCGCAAGGTCTAGTGGTTCGTCCATCGCACTCAACCCCGCCTGGTGGGAGAGCAGTTGCCTGACCGTGATGTTCTCCTTGCCGTTCTGGGCGAACTCGGGCCAGTACGCGCAGACCCTCTCGTCGTGATCAAGCATCCCTCTGGAATGCGCCACGGCCATCGCCATCCCCGCCAGGCCCTTGGTCGCAGAGTAGACGAGGACCAGGGTGTCTTCCTGCCAGGGTTCACGGCGCTGGAGGTCGCGGTAACCGCCCCACAGGTCGACCACCTTCTCGCCCTCGTGGTAGATGGCGCAGGCCGCGCCAAGCTCGCCGCGCTCGGCGAAGTTGCGCTCGAACTCTTCCCCGACGCTCTCGAAACCCGGCGCGACCTCGCCGTTCACGGCCGATGCGACGGCCTTCTTCCGTGCATCATTACCTGCCTCGGACATCTCGCTCCCTTCTCACTCCCGGGGATCCGTGGCCATCGTCATCTCGGATGGTGGATCCTCTCGACAAGGTACCTGACTGCGGCGACATAGCCTTGGGCGCCCATGCCCGCGATCACCGCGTCCACTACGGGTGAGATGACCGACACCCGACGCCACTTCTCTCTTGCGTGTACGTTAGAGAGATGGACCTCCACCTTCGGTACATTTAGGGATTCTAAGGCGTCGTGCAAAGCGTAAGAGTAGTGGGTCCATGCCCCGGCGTTTATGACGAGCCCGTCGGAACTCGCTGCCTCCCTTATGAGACCGACCATCTCACCCTCGAAGTCCGTCTGCCTGAACTCGAGGTCAAGCTCCGGAAACTCCTCTTTGAGAAGCCTCTCTATGTCGTCGAGGGTCATGGTTCCGTAGATTTCGGGGCGGCGGGTGCCTAGGGCGCCGAGGTTCACGCCGTTGAGGACGAAGATCTTACTCAACGATCGCTCCGATCGCCTCGCGGACTTGTTCGTCGCTTACAGGCATGTTCCTTAAGGGCCTGCCTATGTTTTCCAGGAGCACGAACCTTTGCCCAGCGACTCCGTCTGCAGCGGAGCGCTTCTTGTCGCGGCCCATCGCCAGGAGCGCCCGCTCGATGTCGACGTCGGGCAGGCGGCGGGGCAAACCGGCGGTCTCAATAAGGTCTTCGTGCACCCCGGTGAGGTCATTGCCGAACCGCTCGCGGGAGAGGTTGGCGGCGGCTATCATTCCGGCCGCGACGGCCTGGCCGTGGGGCAGGTTGTAGTACGCAGCGGCCTCCAAGGCGTGGCCGATGGTGTGGCCGTAGTTCAGGATCGCACGCAGCCCGCCTTCCAGCTCATCTTCGGCGACGACGCTTGCCTTGAAGCGCACGGAGTCGAGGACGAGCCTCTGCAGAGCGTCGATATCGCCTGTGCGGGCGGCCTTGATCAGGACGAGATCCTCGAAGAACTCTCCCCCCGCGAGGAGACCCATCTTGATCGTCTCGGCTAAGCCGTTGGAGATCTCACGTTCCGGCAACGTGGCAACCCAGTCCAGGTCTGCCGCAACCAGACGAGGCCTGATGAAGACACCAACCAGGTTCTTACCTTCGGGGAGGTCGATCCCGACCTTGCCACCGACGGCGCTGTCTACCATCGCGAGAAGGGACGTCGGCAACATGACGAGGTCGATGCCCCTCATGTATGTCCCCGCTACAAAGCCGCCCAGGTCCCCGACCACCCCGCCGCCGAGGGCAAAGATAGTTCCGTCGCGGGTCAGCCCCATGCTGGCGAGACGCCTGAGGGAGTCGGTGTAGGTTTCAATACTCTTTGAGGGTTCGCCGGGCGGGATCTCGATCGTCCCTGCGACCCGCCAGCCGGCCCTCTCGAGGGCACCCTGCACCCGCGTCGCATGCAGCGGTCCTACCGTCGAGTCGGTGAAGATCGCGCAGAGTTTAGGCTCCAAGGTCTCCGAGGCGATCCTGCCGAGGTCGAGTCCGGATCCGACGACGACAGGGTAAGGACGGGCGACGGGGACGTCTACTGTTTCGAGAGGCACCCGAGAACCTCCTCTGCCACTTTTGCCGGCGGACGTCCGTCGATCCCGACCTCTATGTCGGCGATCTCCCTATAGAGGGGGAGGCGTTCTGCGTAGCGCAGCCCGAACTCCTCGCGGCTCGTCCCCCGCAGGGGGCGGCCCGGCCCACGGGTTCTCCCAAAGAGAACGCCGGTATCTTCCCTCAAAAAGACCGTCGTCACGTCGCGCAAGAGGGCCCTGTTATCAGGGAGGATCACCACGCCACCGCCGCAGGCGACGACGGACGGCGATCCTCTGAGGGCATCGCGCAGGGCTTTGTGTTCGAGGTCCCTGAAGTGCTTCTCGCCACTCTCGGCGAAGATCTCCGGTATCTCCGTGCCCGCCCTCTTCACGATGGCCCGGTCGAGGTCCACGAACTCGAGGCTCATGGCCTTGGCGAGCAGACGGCCCAGGGTAGACTTGCCGCTACCCATGTACCCGACGATGGCGACTGGCCCTTCCAAGCTTCAGTGTCGTTTCCCTGTGCTCGCGACACGTTCGGTGAAAGCATCATAGGCGGCGCGAATATCGGTCATGTTGTCCATACCGAACTTCTCGAGGAACGCTTCTGCCAGTACGATCGCGGCCATAGACTCACCGATCACCGCCGCCGCCGGTACCGCGCAGGAGTCGGCCCGCTCCTTGAATGCGCGGGTAGGTTCTCCCGTGGCGAGATCGACCGTGCGAAGTGCCTTTGCTATCGTCGAGATCGGCTTCATCGCCGCCGATACCACGACTGGCTCCCCGTTCGTCATCCCGCCCTCGAGTCCCCCCAGGCGGTTGCTGTTACGGGCCAGGCCACCGTTTCCCGAGAGTATCTCGTCCTGGACCTCGCTCGAGCGGCGGGCCGCGAGCCCGAAGCCCATCCCGAACTCGACGCCTTTGATCGCGTTGATCGACATCATTGCCGCCGCGAGCCTCGCATCCAGTTTGTCGCGCCAGTCGACGTAGGACCCTAGCCCTGGCGGACACCCCCTTGCGACGACGACGAACTCGCCCCCGAGGGCGTCGCGGGCGTAGCGGGCGGCGTCGATCTCAGCCTTCATCCTCTCCGAGACGGCGGGGTCGGGGCAGCGTACCTCGGACTCGTCTGAAGTGGCGGCCTCGAGCTCGGCTTGCTCCTTGGGATAGGCGACGGCGCCGATACGGTAGACCGCGCTGCTTATCTCGATACCGAACTCCGACAATAGTTTCCTCGCCACGCCGCCTGCCGCCACGCGGGCCGTGGTCTCTCGGGCGCTGGAGCGTTCCAGGACGTTCCGCAGGTCGTCGAAGTCGTACTTCTGCATCCCGGCGAGATCGGCGTGACCAGGCCTTGGAAGCGTGATCTTCTCCGGTGGGTCCTCGACCGGGTCGGGCGTCATGCGATGTTCCCAGTTGGCGTAGTCGCGGTTACGGATGAGCATGGCCACGGGCGAGCCTAACGTGTACCCGTGGCGTACACCGCCGAGGAACTCGACCTCGTCTTTCTCTATCTTCTGGCGCCCACCCCGCCCGTAACCTTTCTGCCTGCGGGAGAGGTCCCTGTTTATGTCCCCGGCAACGAGCCCGAGACCCGCAGGGACCCCGTGCACCAGGGCGACCTCAGCGGGACCGTGGGACTCGCCCGCCGTCGAAAAACCGAACCTCACAAACGCCTCCGAGCCTTTACGACCGACAAATAGTTGCTGCTAATATAAACCACGCGCAAGCTTTTCAGCTAGTGAGCATTTCAGCTGGTCGGCATCTCGGCTTGTTTGATGATGGTCCGCAATCGACTGCGCACTTCGCAGATGGTCAATTCGCCTGCGGATCGAGGTATTGCGTTTGGGCAGGACCCACGTCTGCTCATGGGGAGGATGAAAGCCACGATCATGCTACCTGTGCGGGGGTGGTGCGGCTTCGCCGCTAAGGTGGGGGGAGCGTCCCGCCGCTGTTGAGGAGATTACCGCGCTGTCCTTGCTGGCCGCCTGCGCCGCCGCCACCTTGCGCTGGCTTGTTGTTCCTGTTGGCCGCCGCGACGGCGGCCTCCACCCCGTCTGGTATTCCGTCGCCGTCGGAGTCTTCGAGTCCGTCAGGAATACCGTCTCCGTCGGTGTCAGGGTTGTTCGGGTCGTCATTAAAGGTGGCCTCATCGCGGTCGGGCAGGCCATCTCTGTCCGAATCGGGGGCCTGGTTATTGGCGCCGCTGGCGGGGCCACCGCCTGTTGTTCCGCTCGTGCTCGGTGTGGTCTGTTCTGCGGGCGCCGAGGTTGTTGCTTCCGGGGTTGTTGTTTCGGGGGTTGTTGCTTCCGGAGCTGTTCCTTCTGGGGTCGTCTGAACATCGGCGAGGACCTCTCTGAACGGATCCTTACTACGGTAGGCGGCGTAGGAATCGATGTTGGGGTTAACTACCTCGGGGGCGGCGGGCTCCGATCCCGCGGCGTCGCCGTTCGCCTGTGCGAAGTCGGCCCTCTGCGCGACCGGCTTCTGGTCACCGGTCCTACCGATGAACACGCCGGCCAGGACCCAGGCGAATACGAACAACGCCAGCAGGGCCAGAATCGGCGGGAGTAACCTGTTGTCACGCAGGAACGTATCTACGACACCTCTTCCGAGGTCGGCCGCGCGACGTCCGACCCACCGCAAGCTAGCCACCGGTGGCCTCCTCTGTGGTCTCTGTCGGAGTAGTCGTCTCAGGCGGAGTAGGCGCTGTCGTTTCCGTACCAGAAGGCACGCCCTCCGGCTGGAAGTAGACGTCAGCTTTTATCTGCACCGACAGATCCGCTTCCACGGACGGACTCAGCGTCGTGCTCTCTGCCCCAGTGGAGGAAGTGGCGGCCTCCTCGATATCGCACGAGTGGTCTTTACCGATGACAGGGTTGCGGCAGTATGTAACGTCGGTTATCGTCACCAGCCTGGCGAGGTTACGCGTTCTCATCAAGAAGTCCTGCATTTGATCGTATGTCCCATTGAACTGCATTGTAACGGGTACGACCTGGTAGTCGCCACCACCGGCCGGGGCGACCGGAGGTTCCGGGTCGACCGTGAGCTGGGTCACCTCGGCAGCGTCCGCGATCTCCTGGACCTGGACGACGAACGTAGGAATCTGCGGCTGGGCCGGGATTCTCTTGCTGAGTTCGAGGAGCTGGCGTTCGATATCCGGGGAATTGCGCCTGATTTCCTCGAGCTCGTTTACCTCTTGCTGCAGCTGGTCGAGCTGGGCCTGTTTGTCCTCCCGCGCCTGGGCCTGTTCGTCAAGCCTGCCAAGGAGCGGACTCAATAGCAGGAAGTAGAAGGCGATGACGATAATCACTATTCCGAGTATCCCGAGGATTAGCAAGTTACGGTCGTTGCGACTCATCGGCCCCCGCGTCCCATACGCCTGGCGTACTGTTCGTTAGCAGCACCATAGAAGCTCCCCGTCTCGGCCACCTCGCGCGTACGCAGCGACCCCACCCCGCTCGCGAGCTCATCCTGCGATCCCTCTTCCAACTTTACCTCCGCGCCGTTTTGGCCGGCGACGGTGATCAGCTCCGAGGCGACTTCGAAGCTCACAGGGGAGTCTTGTGAGCTCGACTGCCGCTCGGCTATGTCGAGATCCGCATTGGCGAGATACTGGAGATTGTTCATGCGCACGACGAAGTCTGCCACATTCTCGAAACGGGGCAACGCGACGCCCGTAAACGTGATCGTGCCCGGTGGTTCCAGCGGCTGCTCGACCGGCGCGTCGAGGTCGACGGGGGCGGCCTCGGCGGTAAAGGTGTCGAGGGCCGTGGTCTCCGGTACGACGAAGGCGAGGCCCTGCAAGAACTGATCCCAGGCGAAACGGGTGCGGAAGATGCCGTCGGCGACGGGCTTCTTCTCTTCGAGGCGCGACTTGAGGTCCCTGTAAGGGCTTAGCTCAGCCAGATGAGCGTTCTGCTGCGCGATCTCATCGTCCAGCTTTGCGACCTGGTCTTCAAGGTCGTTCAGCCTAAGCAGCAGTACCAGGTAAATGCCGACCATCAGGATCACCACGAATGCGCCAACGATGAGCAGAATGCCGAGAACCCCGCTGCGTAACCTATCTGCGGGGCGGCCCCGTTCGTCGGTAGGAAGGAGGTTTATCCGCCTCATTCTTCCTCCATCGCCAGGCCGAACGCGACTGCGAGCACCGGCTCCATAGCCCTCAGCTGGTCTTCGGAGATGTTGGAGCGGTTGGCCGAAAGCTTCTCTATGGGGTTTCCACGCTCTGTCGGTACGTCGAGTAGTTCCCCGAGATAGCCGTCCAGATTAGGGATCAAAGCCGCTTCTCCTGAGAGAAGTACCCTGGAGACCTCGCGGGCGGCCTCCTGGGAACGGTGGTGTTCGATGGAACGCTGCACCTCGTCGGCGAGGGTCTGCGCGGCGCCCTCTAGCCCACGCCTCACGTCGTAGACGATCGCCGGGTCGAAACCGTTATCTTCCGGTTCGGATTCTGTATCCTGGACCTCCTCTTGATCGGAACCGAGCCTGACCCGCGGGTCGAGCGCCTGTCTCTCTGCTTCGTCCTCAGGAAGGTCGGCGAGTTCCACGACCGCGGCCACGAAGTCGCCGAGGCCCACGGGCACGAAACGGGTGAGCACCGGATTGCCCCGGTCCGCGACCACCAGGTTGGCGATCTCCGCCCCGACGTCGAGCAGGAGCACGGCTCCTTCATCGCCGAAGAAAGGATCAGGGAGGGTGGATCGCGTCAGCGAGAGCGCCTTGACATCGACGCCTGTAGGCCGCAATCCACCGGTCCGAACCGCCGAAGTGTAGCGTGAGATCATCTCCCTCTGGGCTGCGACAACGAGGACTCGGTCGAGGTCCGAGCGCTCCTCCCTGGGACCGAGAACCACGTAGTCCAAAACGGCCTCGTCGAGCGGCATGGGGATGTGGTCTTGTGCCTCGAAGCTTATGGCGCCCTGCAGGTCCTCAGGCCTCATTCGCGGAAAATCGAGCAGCCTGACCACCACCTTCTGGTTGGAGACGCCTATGGTGACGGACTTGCCGTTGAACGAATGCGAGTCCCAGAACTCCCTGATCTCCGCGGCTAAAAGATCGTGGTCGGCGACTTCACCATCGAGGATCGTCCCGGGAGGGAGCCTGTGATAGCCGACATGCTGCAGGACGTAACCGCCGCCCGCACCGGAGATCTGGACGGCCTTCAGCGACCCGCGGTCTATGTCGAGGCCGACGGTCCGCGACCCGCGCCCGAAGCCTCGCAAACCCGCCATTACGCCAACTCCAGATCAGGTCGTGATGCGGAGAACGGTACCGTGCGGATGTTCGGTGAGATCAAACGCCCTCCCTGGCGACGTGCTCGAGCGCACCCACCTTTACGTCGGCTTCCACATTAGCCTTGCGGCCGACACTGGAGTTGGGCCCGAGGACCACCCTGGCGCCGACGCGGGCCCCCGACCCTATCACGGCGCCAGCGGAGATCCAGGTCCCCGCCCCCACCTCTGCGTCCCTTTCCACCACGGATCCAGGTCCCAGAAAACAGTGGCTACCCACAGCAGACTCCGGATGCACAGCCACGCCCGAGGCGACGACGCAACCGCCCTCGATCGTGGCGACGCCCGAGAGGTAAGCGAGCGGATGTACGGCCGTGAAGAACTGTCCCCCAAGGTTCCTCAAGGAATTGGCGACCCGCAACCTGGCCATGTTGTCCGTTATCGCAACCACGACGTGTACCGGCTCGACCGAGAGCATGCTCTTGAGCATCTCGACGTCACCTAGGACCGGATACCCCCTCACCCTGTCCGTGATCGCGGCGTGGGCGTCGTCGTAGAACCCGAGCACGCGATCTCCTAACTCGCCCGCTATCAGCACGTCTAATGCGACCCTTCCGTATCCGCCGGCTCCTACTATGGCGACTCTCCTCTCCTCGTCGAGTGCCAGACGCTGCACCTCGACTTCGGGTTCAGGCACACCGGTGGTGGTTTCGGGCTCTCTTATCTCCCTCTCCTCCCAACAGGGATCGCTCGAGACGGTCCAGGAATTCTAGCACCATTGCTGGCATGTTGCTCCTATGCCCACATCATGCGCTTGCCCGCCGCGACTATCCTGTGTATAGGGGTTCGTAGCTATTCGAACGTGTCTTGGAGGGAGTTGCCGAGAAGGAAATCTCGCGCCGAGAGGCGCCTGGCGCCAGGAACCTGGAGGTCCAGCACTTCAAGGCATCCTTCCCCACAATACACTGTGATTCGCCCGTTTCTGGCATCTATTTTTCCTGCTCTTGAAGGTGCGATAGCTCTATTCAGTATTTTGGAGCGCCAGATCTTCACCGGCCCTTCAACGGCCGGATGGAACGTCCTCGCCCCTATGTGGGGGGCGAGGGCCCGGATAAGATCGTGCACCTCCCTGACCCCCCTCCCCCACCTTATAGTCTTGTCCTCATCCGAAATCTTAGAAGCAAAAGTGGCATGAGAGCTGTCTTGCTCGATGAGGGTCAGGGCTCTCCTCTGGAGTAAATCCAAACCCTCTACGATAGCTTTAGCTCCTGTAACTGCAAGAAGGCCGGTGAGTTCTCCCGCGTTCATGTCGGGTGGGATGGCGACGGGATGCTGGAGTGCCACCGGGCCTGCATCCAGGCCCTCGTCCATACGGATGATGGTCACGCCGGTCTCGGTCTCCCCGTTCATGATGGCGCGTTCGACGGGGGCTGCGCCGCGATATTTCGGCAGGAGGGAGGCGTGGACGTTAAAGGCGCCCTCGGAGGCGGCGTAGAGGATGTCGGGGCGCAGGATCTGGCCGTAGGCGGCGACGATCAGGGCATCGTAATGGGAGAGCTCCTCACTGACTTCGGAGATTCTCGGCGGTTGACGCAGGGGCAGATCGTGGAAGCGTGCCAGTTCGGCGACGGGGGTGCTTGTCGTCTTGCGTCCCCTGCCCTTCCTGGCATCAGGCTGGGAGATTACGAGTCCCACCTCGTGGGGGGAGGAGATCAGGCCTCCCAGAATGGTCGCCGCGAAGTTGGGGGTGCCTGCGAATGCTATCTTCAAGGTGTTCATTCAGTCCTGTTGGGCTAGCAGGCGCTCCCGCCACTCGCGCATGGCTGCCTTGCGTGATTCTCTGTCGGTGCGGTCGAGGATCAGGACGCCGTCGAGGTGGTCGACCTCGTGCTGCAAAACCCTTGCAAGCAGGTCGGAGGCCTCCAGTCGCAGAGGCTTGCCCGAGACGTTCTGGCCGGAGACGGTCACGGCTACGGGGCGTTCGACTTCGACCTGGATCCCTGGTATCGAGAGGCATCCTTCCGAGACGATGGCGAGCGTCTCGGCCTCGTTCGTAAGAACGGGGTTGACGATAACGTACTCCTGGTCTTCTACGGCGGCGACCAGCACCCGCTTGAGGCGTCCGACCTGGTTGGCTGCCAGGCCGACTCCCTCGTTGTCGCGCATGGTGGCCAGCATGTCCTGTGTGAGGCGAACCAACGACTCGTCGAAGCTCTCCACCGGCGCGGCGGGAGTCTTGAGCACCGGGTCTCCGAACGTCCTTATGTCGAATTCCACCTCTGCTACACCTCCTCGGGATCCACGTCAACGCGAACCTCGAGCCCGCGCGTGCGGGCTGAGATCCTGGCGGCCAGGGTCGCCGCGCGGGCCACGGCGGGCCGCCTCCTCGCCCTGAGCAGGACCCGCCATGCGTTGTGTTCTCCGTTGCGCCTTAGTAGAACCGGGCCCGACATCTCGACCCCGGCTTCGAGAGCCGGCCGCAGGCCGGATTCTACCGCACCTGAGAGGGCTGCCTCGGAACCCTCGAAGGTCAGTGAAGCGGCGTGCGCGAACGGCGGGTAGCCAAGCTCGCGGAGCCTCGGGAGCTCTGCGGCCGCGAACGCCTCATAGTCGCCCCTCACCCCCGCGCGAAGCGCGTGGTGCTCCGGAACACGGGTCTGCACCACGAGCAGCCTTCTGGCCGCCGCAGCAGCGCCATAGAACAACCTGAAAGATCTCTCGACGGCATCGATGCCGCTTCCCGCCAGAAACGCGTCGGCATCGGGCAGGATCACCGCGTCCCACTCACTATCCAGCATGCGAGGCGCTGTACCAACCGCGACTGGGGCGTCGGGATGGTCCTGTTCGTCGGCGGTGATCAGCCCGACCCGCACTCCGAGGAGGTCCGAGAGCTTATCGCGCACCCGCCCTACACCGAGGCCAGTCTGCCGCACCCGATTCGAGCCGCACGCCGTGCACGGGCCCGACTCCTCCGAGTATCCGCATCGAGCACAGGACAGGGGACCATCCCGTCCGTGCTTGACTAAAGGCAGGTCGCAGTTCGGGCAGCTCTTTATCGTCCCGCAGCGGTTGCAGGAGACGGCGGTCGCGTAACCGAGCCGCCTGAGGACGACGCCTGTCTTCCCCCCTCCTTCCATGCACCAGCGGCAGGCTCTCTGGAGGGTTGGGCTGAACGTCGCCCCGGAGCCGCGCATGTCCACGATCCGAACCGCCGGCCACGTCTCGGGCCGACCCCCTCGAAGCTCTCGTATACGCTCTCGCCTGCGGACCTCGGGGGCGTATATCCTGAGCGATGGGAAAGGTGAGAGGAAGAAGACCGCGGCTCTTTCCAGGCGGGCCCGCTCCAGCGCGACGTCCCGAACGTGCAGGGGGAGACCTTCGTGACCAGGCTCTGCTCTGTGCGCGCCGTTCGGTTCGTCGACGACGCAGATCGAACCCGGGCGCGCAAGCCCGAGCAGGGCCGCCGTCCTGGTCCCGACCACGATGTCCACACTACCTTTGCGTGCGGCCTCGTGGACGGCGGCCCTGCCACGGCCCAGGCCACTGTGGTATGGGGCGAGGGCGTGTCCCTCAGGGATTGCCCGGCGCAGGAGGTCCACCAGCCGCTCGACCGATCCTACCTCCGGCGCCAGCACCAGGGCCTGCTTCCCAGCTTCCAACGTCGCCAGTACTATGGCCGCGACCGCGGCGTGCTCCTCTCGCCTGTTCGTCCTCCACAAGAAGGGGCCACCGCTGCTTACGGCGCGGCGCGCCGTCCGTGAAAAAGGGGCCGGCTGATCCCGATCGACACGCTCGCCGATGGTAGCCAGAGTGGGAGCCGGCTCCTGACGTCGCACCAGTGTGATCGCACCCCTGCGGACGAGCTCACGTAGGGAGCTTCGGTTCGCACCCGTCTCCGAGAGCAGGGTGGCGGTCATGCTCGCGCCCCCGTGCCCTTTCAGGGTCACGAACAGGTCGCGCTGGCGTGGGGCACGAGACAGATCCGGTTCTGCGGCGGCACGGATCAGGGCCCATTCCACCGTAGCCGGAAGCGGTGCTGACGGGGCGAGCACGACGCGCCCTTCCGCCTCCGCCACACGCAGGCCATCGGGACCGAGGCCGCGCTCGAGGACCCTGCGCGAAACGGTAGCGTCGAGCTCCCACGGCCAGTCCGGAGAAGGCTCTGACACGCGGTAGCGTCCGGTCTCGATGCCTGGTGGCAGAGCGGACCTCAGCACCACTGGCAACGGCACGACGGCGTTCTCGCAGATCCTGCGGCAGACCTCCACGAGCTCGGGTCTCAGTGAGAGATGAGGGACAATACAGAGCACCTCTTCGTGGGCGCGTGCGCTATCCATTTCGGTTCCGACTACCATGCCGAGGCGGTGCCTTCCCGAGAGTGGCGCGACTACTGCACTTCCGACCCGAACCCTCCCGCGCAGGCGCTCCGGCACCCTGTAACTAAGGGGAGGCAGGGCGTGCGTCGGTATGAGGAGGCTAACTCTCGTGTACAATTCTTTGGGCCTTCTATGAGCACCAAGTCCGCCAGAATGGTCGCGTCTGGGCGAGCCCCAATCGTCAGATTCAGTATCTTGTAGATGCGGTAGAGTGTCTCCGACGGCAGCACCTCCAGAACTTTCGGGACCGTCTAAGTGTACGAGTCTACGAGATTTTGCGTACCCTGTCTCTTAAGGTTTCGAGCCTCTCTGGCCCTGTCAAGTTCCTCCAGAGGGCGCACGCGGGGATGAATTACCCCGCCCCCGAGGGCGGACCGTCCGGGGCCTCGACGATCCCCAGCTGCAGCATGGCGGGAAGGTCCCCGCGCGTGGCCCAGTGTTCAGTAAGCTTGCCGTCCTCGACGCGGAACCAGTGGCTCTGGCGGGCGCTAAAGCGCTTTCCCGTCGGTGGCACCACGCCGTTCAAGGACCCGAGGTTAGTCCCCTCAGAGAGGATCCTGGCGGCCACGGTGTCCTCCTCGGCGAGTATCGCTTCGATCGTCATGTGAAGATCGGGGAACTGTGCCAAAAGCCAGTCGGCGGTTTGGCGCATGGCCTTGGGCCCGTTCACCCTTCCCGGAGCGCTCTCCGAGAAGGGCGCCGCGGCGTGCTCGACGTAATCCTCCGCCATCATCTCGTCACAGACTTCCAGGTTCTGTCGGTTGAAGATCTCCTCGAAGTGGCGCCTGACGAGTTCCTTGTTGGCCTCCGACACGGTTCCTCCTTCACGTTCGTGCCCACCACATCGCGTACTCCGCCACGGTCACGAGCCCCTTTCCCGCCGACCCAGCGCGGCGCGGGCGGCGAGGTAGCCGCAGAGGCCGTGCACGCTTCCGCCGGGCGGGGTCGAGGACGAGCAGATGTAGAGTCCCCTGGCCGGGGTTGAGTACGGGTTCAGACGGACCAGCGGTCGGGCCAGGAGCTGGCGGAGGTCCATGGAGCCGCCGGCCACGTCGCCGCCCACGAGGTTGGCGTTCTGGCCCTCGAGCTCTGCCGGCCCCGAGACGCGCTTAGCGAGTACGCGCTCCTTAAAGCCGGGGGCGAAGCGTTCTATCTGCGCCTCGATTTGACCCGTCATGTCGACGTCTGAGCCGTTGGGGACGTGGCAGTACGCCCAGACGGTGTGTTTGCCTTTCGGGGCGCGCGTCTCGTCGAAGAGGCTCTGCTGGGCGAGGAGCACCCACGGCCTTTCCGGGTGCTCCCCACGGGAGACGGCGGCCTCGCTGGCGGAGATGCCCTCGAGCGTACCGCCGAGGTGGACGGTGCCTGCGCGCAGGCACTCTTCGGCCTTCCAGGGGATAGGGCCGTTCAAAGCGAAGTCTACCTTGAAGACGCCGGGGCCGTAGCGGTAGCGCTTGAGGGCCTTTCTGTAACCCTCGGTAAAGTGCTCCCCGGCAATGTCGAGGAGCTGGCGCGGGGTCACATCGAAGAGGACCGCGCGGGTCCGCGGCACCTCCTTCACGTCGGCCACCCGGAAGCCCGTATAGACCTCGCCCCCCAAAGAGACGAGGTAGGAGGCGAGCGCGTCGGCTATCTTCTGGGAGCCCCCTCTGGGGAAAGGCCAGCCGAAGGCGTGGCCAAGCGTTCCGAGCAGCAGCGCGAAGAGGGCGCTCGGTCGCTTCTCCAGCGGCAGGAAGGAGTGTGCCGCGCTGCCGGCGAAGAGACCCCTGGCCCTCTCGCCCTCGAACGCATCCACCGCGACTCCACGGGCGGGACGTAGAGAGCGCAGGACGGCCGTCGCCAAAGCGACGGGGTGACGCGGCGCCCGCGGTGAGCCAGTGAGCGTGGTCACTATCCTCCTCGCGTCCTCGGCCAGAGGGTCCATGATCCTGCGGTACGCTTCGGCGTCCGCTCCGAGGGAGGCACCGGTATCCTCGGTCGAACGCTCGAGCATCGCCGCCGTCCCGTCGTCGAAGGGGTGGGCGAGGGGTGCGGGAGGGTGGACCCACCGAAGACCGTGGTCCTCGAGGGGGAGCGAGCGAAAGAACGGCGAGGCGTAGCCTATAGGGTGGATGGCGGAGCCCAGGTCATGCACGAAGCCTGGGAGGGTGAGCCCGGCGGAGCGGGCGCCGCCACCTATCGTGCTTTCGGCCTCGAGCACGGCGACGGAGCGGCCGTTGCGGGCGAGCTCGACGGCGGCTGCGAGGCCGTTGGGCCCGGCGCCGACGACGACGGCGTCGTAGGTGCTAGAAGCCGGCGGCACGGCGGAGGTCGTCGGCCCGCAAGGTCTCCTCCCAAGAGAAGCCTGGCTCGCGACGGCCGAAGTGGCCGTAGGCCGAGGTCCGCGCGAAGACGGGGTTCCTTAGTCCGAGGTCACGGATGATGGCGCCTGGCCTGAGGTCGAAGTGCTCCTGGACCAGCGCGCCGAGGGTCACAGGGTCTGTCCTTGCGGTTCCGAACGTCTCGACCATCACGCTGACGGGGTGGGCGACCCCGATCGCGTAGGCTACCTGGACCAGGCACCGGCCTGCGAGGCCCGCCGCGACGAGGTTCTTCGCCACCCACCTCGCGGCGTAGGAGCCCGAGCGGTCGACCTTCGTCGGGTCCTTGCCCGAGAAGGCGCCCCCACCGTGCGGGGCCGAACCCCCGTAGGTATCGACGATGATCTTGCGTCCGGTGAGGCCCGTGTCGCCCTGCGGTCCCCCCGTAACGAACCTGCCCGTAGGGTTGACCATGATCTCGGCCGCGCCAGGGTCGAAGAAATCCTCAGGCATTACGGGGTAAATGACCGTCTCGAGGAGGTCATCTCTGATACGGGACTCAGCCCCTTCGCGGTGCTGGGCGGAGATCAGGACCTTCTCGACCCCGACAGGCCTGTCCCCCTCGTAGCGGACGGTAACCTGGCTCTTGCCATCAGGCCTGAGGTAGTCGAGGGCGCCGCTCTTACGGACATCGGAGAGGCGACGGGTCAGCGTGTGGGCCAGCGTTATCGGGAGTGGCATCAATTCTTCCGTCTCTTCGCAGGCGTAGCCGAACATCATCCCCTGGTCGCCGGCCCCTATCTCCTCAATTTCGCTGTCTCTTACCTCTAGCGCCCGGTCCACCCCCTGGGCGATATCTGCAGACTGGGGGTCTATGGAGACGATCACACCACACGTCTCGGCGTCGAAACCGAACTTGGCCCTCGTGTAGCCGATCCCCGAGACTTTCTCACGCACCAGGGTGGGGATGTCCACGTAGGTCGAGGTGGTTATCTCCCCGGCCACCACGACGAGGCCCGTCGTGACAAGTGTCTCGCAGGCGACCCTGCTCATCGGGTCGTCGGCGAGCGCCGCGTCGAGGATGGTGTCGGAGATCTGGTCGGCTATCTTGTCGGGGTGGCCCTCGGTGACGGACTCCGAGGTAAAGAGGTGAGAGGCTCTCAGTTTCTGGTCGTCGGCCGCGTTCCAGGTGGTCGGACCTGCCGCTCTCTGCACCATCTCTATCTCTCCTCGTCCATCTCCACCATCAGGCAGTCCAGGATGACACGGGCGACCTCTTCTTTGGAGGCCCGGGGGACGAAACGCTCCTTCTCGCGGCCGACGACGTAGACCTCGTTCTCGTCGGCGCCGAACCCTACGCCTTCTTTCGAGATATCGTTGCCAACCACGAGGTCCGCTCCCTTGCTTGCGAGCTTCTCGCGGGCGTCGGCCAAGGGGTCCCCATGGGTCGCCGCGAATCCTACCACAAATAGGTCGGGATACCGCTCCCTGACGGATTTGATTATGTCCGCCGTCGGAGCGAGCTCAAGGCTCGTGGTCCCTGTGCTGCGCCGGATCTTCTCTTCCACCGGTGAGGCCGGCTTGAAATCGGAGACCGCCGCTGCCATGACGAGCGCGTCGGCGTCCGCGGCGAGTTCGATGACGGCCTCTCGCAGCTCCTCCACGCTCTCGACCGGATGGTGCTCGGTCCCCGGCTCGACCCTATCTACGTTTGCAGCCACCACGGTCACCCCCGCGCCCAGCCGCAAAGCTTCGCGGGCCAAGGCGAGCCCCATCTTCCCCGAGGAACGGTTCCCGATAAACCGCACGCTGTCGATGGGCTCCCTCGTGCCGCCGGCCGTCACGAGCAACCGCAGCCCGCTCATCGGGCCACCGAGACTACCGAGTATCCCGGCTACTATCTCTCTCGAAGGGGCCATGCCGCCTTCCTGCCCTCGGATGATGCTGCGGCCGTCTTCCCGGAGGAGCGACAGGTTCTCGCGCACGGCGGGGTGGCCGGCCGTAGCCGGGTCGAGATCCGGGACGACTACGGTGTTCGCAGGGATGCCACCGTCGAGACCACGGGCGAGCCTGGCCAGGGTGTCCGCGGGTGCAGGGGCGAAGAGCACGGCCTCGGGCTTTTCCGAGGGCTCTGTTACCAAGGTCACATCACGGAAGGCTGCGGGGCCGACGAACCATCGGGTTCGCTGGCCGAGGATAACCTCCACCCTGTTACCCGTTTCGGCTAGTTCGGTGGCCACGGCGGGGATCGCCAGGGCCCCTGGCGAAGCTCCGACGGAGATCAGGATCAAGGAGTTAAGGCTTGCGGCCTTGCCTCAGGCCGCGCCCTCGTCGCCCGGGGCGCCAGAGTCGACGTCCGTCTCCTGGGGTACTCCGTCGCCGCTAGTTGGGCTGATGAAGTCGTCGGCATCCGCGGCCCCGACCTCTTCGTCCGTCTCCTCCGCCGGCTGCCTGAAGGAGATGTCCAACTTGTCCTGGCGCAACTCCTCGATGGCGATGGTCAGGGGATGCTGCGAACGTGTGTGGACCTGCGGGCCAGGGATGCCGAGGGCATCGTTGAGGCCAAGGGTCGAGGTGTACTCGTTGATCTGGCGCGCCCTCTTGGCGCTGGCCACGGCGAGGCCGTAGCGGGAATCCACCTTGTCCAGAAGCTCGTCTATCTTAAGGTCGTGCAGCATCTGTGCCTCCTCTTACTATCGATTCCATCTTCTCGATCATGTCCTTGCGGGCCTGCTCGCGGTCTCCGTTTATGACCTCGTAATCGAACTCGTCTCTTGCCGCAACCTCCCCTACGGCGGTCGCGAGCCGGCTCTCGAGGGCCTCCTCTGTCTCGGTAGCCCTTCCCGTAAGCCTGCGGCGGGTCTCCTCCAGCGAAGGGGCGCGAACGAAGACCATCACTGCATCAGGACGCTTCAAATGCACCTGCCTCGCGCCCTGGAGCTCCAACTCGAGGATCACGGACTTTCCCTCGTCCAGAAACTCCTCTACCTTCTGCTCCGGGGTCCCGTAGAGGTTACCAGAGTACTCGGCCCACTCAAGAAAGCGACCCTCCTCGATCCAACGCTCGAACTCCCCACGAGAGAGGAAGATGTAGTCTTTGCCATCTACCTCGCCCGGCCGCGGCGCCCGGGTCGTCGCCGAGACGGAGTAAGCCAGCTCGGGTACGGCCTGAAGAGAGGCCTTTATCAGCGTCGATTTCCCTGCTCCGGAGGGACCGGAGACGACGATCAGCCTTCCTCGCACCCTAGAGCCCTGATCAAACGGTCCCTCTGTCCGTGCGTGAGGCCGACGAGGGTCTTGGAACGGCTTATGCCCGCTTCCCTCATAACGCGCGTGACCTTGATGCGGCCCATACCCTTGACCGCGAGCAGCATCTCCTCGACCTTGGCGCCTTTTAGCTCCTCGGAAGGGTCCATGAGGAGATCGTAGATCCCCAACCGTCCGCTCTTGAGGGCACGCTTGGTCTGGGCCCTCGCGAAGCGTACCCTGTTGGCCTCCTCGAGCGCGCTCCTGCGTTCGTCGGCCGTCCGTTCTGGTGCCCGCCTCAACATCAACGACTCAGTATATCATCGCCCACATGAAGCGGCTGCTTACGTTCTGGGGCCATGGACCGAAGAGACCGGCGCTGGTGGCAGCCCTGCGATTCCAGGTCGGCTAGTTTGAACCGGCTCCGAAGATTCCGAGAATCAGCAACAATGTGAATACAAAGCACGGCCACGAAGAACGCCAGGATGAGCGCGCCTGGTAGCAGGTCCAGCACGAGCGTCCGTGCGACGGAGTGCTGTTCCTCGACGGCGCTGCTGGTGTTGCGGCTTAGCGTTGTTGGCGTAGTGTCCATGCTCGCCTTCTTTCTCTCTTGGGTCAGCATTAGGCCGGGCGGATGGTTGGGTCTTGCTGACCTGGGGCCACGCCGCTTACCGAAATCAAGGGCAGGTTCAGGTCACGCACCTTGGAAAGCACCCCGTGTAGTGCGGCCTGGTCGACGATCTCCCCAGAGAGAACCGCTTCACCACTCTGTAGATTCGTGATCGCCAGCCCTTCAAACCACTCAGACCAGTGAGGATCTAGGTGTCCTTTCACCCTGATCTCGTAAACGACCAACTTTTCTCCTTGTAACCGCTTCTACATTGGCGGGAAACAGGCTGCAACATGAAGATCTCCCTCCACAACTATCCTTCGCCTATCGCATCCTGGATGGCGGCGACCGTGGCTGACGGGTCGTCAACGCCTATGACCAGCCTGGCGTAGCGTTCGTCCTTGAGCTGGATCACAACCACCTTCTCTGGATCATGCACGTCCCAGAACATTCGCTCGCCGTCCTGGTAGAAGGTGCCTGCTGTTACCACCCAAGGTATCTGGGTGGCCGTGAACCTGAGGCTCTTCAAAGGATTGGGGTGCCGGAGATCAGGGTCGGCCTTCGCGCCCAGAACGTGGGAGAGGGGTATCTCCAGTCGGCTCTTTAGCGCAAAGATCCGGTCCAGGCCCCGGACGTGGATTAGCAGGGCATCCTCGGTAAGTTCAACCTCGGCCATGGCGTCTATCCTTTTTTCGCTTCTCGACCATCTTTCGCTCTCATCTCGGCTTTTAACGATCCTCCGGGATTCACCTCCCATGCTGTTGCAGTTAGCCAACCGACGCGCTCTCTAGGTCCTTTTAAGAGTAGGTGCTCGATGGCGCTCTCCTCAGGGCATAA
>Ga0126307_10000060_pt1 | contig 59346 bp, 64 predicted proteins | sample Plot28_FD_89955 | JGI IMG/M metagenome (GOLD analysis project Ga0126307, IMG submission 89955) | Serpentine soil microbial communities from UC McLaughlin Reserve, CA, USA - Plot28 | ecosystem: Environmental > Terrestrial > Soil > Grasslands | place: USA: UC McLaughlin Reserve, Lake County... | reverse complement strand
GGGGCATCTACCGGCCCGAGGTCGGCGAGCGGCCCACCCGGCAGGTCTTCCAGCTTCACCCGAACGCGTGGAGGTTCGAGGCCGGGCACGTGCCGAAGCTCGAGCTCCTCCCCGCCGATGCACCGTACGGGCGCTCCTCGAACGGCCAGCAGCCGATCGGGGTGTCGAACCTCGAGCTCCGCCTCCCGGTGCTCGAGCAGCCAGGCACCGGTCCGGTCACCGCGCCGGCGCCGAAGGTGGTCCCCGACGGCTACGAGCTCGCCCCCGACTACCGGCGCGCAGGCAAGGGAGCCCACAGACCTCGAACGGGGTGACTCGGTACCGCCGGTACCGACCGACCCGCGCGGCGGCGGCTGCTCAATAGGCTCCGCGCATGAAGGAGCTCGCCAACGGCGTCTGGCAGCTGTCGGGCTTTCCGCCGAACGCGATCAACGTCTACGTGATCGGCGACGTCCTGATCGACGCCTCCACGCGCTACGCGATGCGCCGCATCCTGCGCCAGATCGATGGCATCGATATCAACGCTCATGCCCTCACCCACGCCCATCCCGACCACCAGGGGGCGAGCCATGCCGTCTGCGAGCGCCTGGGGATCCCGTTCTGGGTCGGCGCACGCGACGCCGACGCGGCCGAGAACCCCGACCTGATCGGCGAGCGCCAGCCCGACAGCTTCATGGCGCAGTTCTTCCACAGGACGATGACCGGGCCGGGCCATCCCGTCGATCGCGAGCTCGCCGAGGGAGACGAAGTCGCCGGCTTCGAGGTGCTTGAGGTCCCCGGTCACTCCGCCGGCCACGTCGCCTTCTGGCGCGCGTCCGACGGGGTACTCGTGCTCGGCGACGTCCTCAACTCCCAGGACATCTACACCGGGATCCACGGGCTCAGGGAACCGCGCCCCTACCTGACGCCCGATCCGGCCGCGAACCGCCGCTCGGTCCGCAAGCTCGCGGCGCTCGAGCCGCAGCTGACCCTCTTCGGGCACGGCCCGCCCGTGCGCGACACGCAGAAGCTCGTCGAGTTCGTCGCAGGTCTGCCCGGCTAGGCCGGGCGCTCGCGCCACATACCCCTCGCCACAATGCGGTGGTGGAGAACGTCGAGATCTTCATCACCGCGCTCTTCGTCTCGGTGGCGGGGCTGAACGCGATCGCGCGGTGGCTCGCGATCCCGTATCCGATCGTCCTCGTCCTCGGCGGGCTCGTGATCGGGCTGATCCCCGGGATCCCGGAGGTCGAGCTCGACCCCGACCTCGTCCTCCTGATATTCCTGCCGCCGCTGCTCTACTCGGCGGCGTTCTTCGCCGACCTCCGGGCGCTGCGGACGAACGCGCGGCCGATCTCGCTGCTCGCGATCGGGCTGGTGCTGCTGACGACGGTGGTTGTCGCCGTCATCGGTCACGAGGTGATCGACCTTCCGTGGGCGGTCGCGTTCGCGCTCGGGGCGATCGTTTCGCCGACCGATCCGATCGCCGCCACCGCGATCATGCGGAGGGTCGGCGCGCCCCGGCGGATCGTCAACGTGATCGAGGGCGAGAGCCTCGTCAACGACGCGAGCGCCCTGGTCCTCTACAAGGTCGCGGTGACCGCCGCGGTCGGCGGTGGCGTGTCGATGGCGGAGGCGAGCCTCGAGTTCGTCGCCGCGGCCGCCGGTGGCGTCGCGATCGGCATCGCGGTGGGCTTCGTGGTCGCGGCGGTCCGCAGGCGGCTCGACGATCCGCCCACCGAGATCACGATCTCGCTGTTCACCGGCTACGCCGCGTTCCTGGGCGCCGACGCGATCGGCGCGTCGGGCGTCCTCGCTGCGGTGGCGACCGGGCTCTACCTAGGCTGGCGTGCGCCCCAGCTCATCGCGCCCGAGACCCGGCTTCAGGCGTACGCGGTGTGGGAGGTGCTCACCTTCCTCATCAACGCAACGCTGTTCATCCTCATCGGGCTCCAGCTCCCGTTCGTGGTCGAGGGCCTCGGGTCGATCCCGGCCTCCGAGGTCGCGGGCTACACGGCGGCCGTCTGCGCGGCGGTGATCGGCACCCGCTTCGTCTGGCAGTTCACGGTCGTCTACCTGGTCCGGGCGCTCGATCGGCGCCCCCGACAGCGCCTGCGCCGCAGTACCTGGCAGACTCGGATGGTCGCCGCCTGGAGCGGGATGCGTGGCGCGGTCTCGCTCGCTGCGGCGCTTGCCCTGCCGCTCACGACTGACGCCGGCGCACCGCTCCCCGGCCGGGATCTGATCCTGTTCATCACGTTCGCGCTGATCCTGGTGACGGTCGTCGGACAGGGGCTCACGCTGCCGGCGCTGATCCGACGGCTAGGCGTGCACGAGGAGGACGCCGTCGAGGAGACGGAGGAGATCCGCGCCCGCCTCGCCGCCAGCAAGGCCGCGCTCGTCCGGCTCGAGGAGCTCGAGGATGAGGAGTGGACGCGGGAGGAGACGATCGAGCGAGTCCGGGCGCTCTACCACTACCGCAAGCGACGCTTCGCGATTCGTGCCGGGATGCTCGAGGACGAGGACGGGATCGAGGACCGGTCGGTCGCCTACCAGCGCCTCATGCACGTGCTGTACGACGCGCAGCGGGCGGCGTTGGTCGGGCTGCGCAACCAGGGCGAGATCTCGAACGACGTCATGCGCCGGGTCGAGCGCGAGCTCGACCTGGAGGAGTCGCGGCTCGAGATCTGAGCTCCCGCCGCGCGGCGTCGAGCGCGGGACGCGAGCGCGGCGGAAGCTCGCGGCGCACGCGCCAGGCGGCCCCCGAGAACCCGAGGTTGGCCACCTTTGCGAAGCCGAGCTCGTCCTCGCGCAGCGCGAGGAGCAGGTGGGCTACGCGGTCGCCGGCCGGGAGGTCCTCGGTCTCCGCGACCCGCACGCACCAGCAGTCGAGCCGGCGGCCGGCCGAGCGGACGAGGAAGGCGCCGCGCTCGCCCACCAACCACACGCCGAGCTCGCCGCGCTCGAGAGCGAGTCCGCTCGCGGCGAGCAGCTCGCGCTCGGGGTGTCCGACGAGGTCCGCGAGCAGGCCGAGCGCCAGGCGCTCCGCTTCGGGTTCTGCGGACGTCCGCCGCGTGGCGCTGCGCTCGCCTCCGATCGGCACGACCTGGCGCGCGCCGCGCCGCGCCTGCAGCCCCGGGATCGCCCAGGCGTGGGCGAAGCAGAGGGCGGCGACGGGGGCCGTCAGCGGCTGGATCGCGAGCAGCACGAGCCCGGGCGCGGTGAACACGAGGACGATCCACGCCGTCCACGCGGTCCAGCGCCGCCCGTCGCGGCGCAGGGTCCGCTCGCTCGCGTCCTCGCGCCAGTGCAGCCGGGCCGCCTCGTCGAGGCCGCCGGCGCTCGCGAGCGCCCCTTCCACGAGCCCGCCTAGCCGCCGGCGATCGGCCGCCGCATGACGACCAGCTCCGCGTCGACAGGCAGCTCCCGTACCACCTCCGCCGTCCCGTCCGGGTGGGAGACGGAGGCGATCATCCCGAGCTCCAGCTCGCGCTCGAATGCCGCCGCCGCGGCCTCCGCCAGGACCCCGTCACCCGTCCACTCCGCAAGCGTGGTGTGACCGGTGCGGTCCAGTCTGATCAGGCGTCCCATCGCAACCTCCTCTGAAGCGGCTCCTCCTCGCTGATCTTACGCTCGGCCGTAATATCGCCAGCCGTGGAGCGTTACGAGCCGCACGACATCGAGCGCCGCTGGCAGCGGATCTGGCAGGACGAGCGCACCTGGGAGGTGCCGAACCCCGGTCAGCCCGGCTTCGACGATTCAAAGCCCAAGTACTACGTGCTCGAGATGCTCCCGTACCCATCCGGCGAGCCCCACGTCGGGCACCTGAAGAACTACTCGCTCGGCGACGCGATCGCTCACTTCCGCCGGCGAAACGGCTTTCAGGTGATCCATCCGATCGGCTACGACGCGTTCGGCCTACCGGCCGAGAACAACGCGATCAAGACGGGCGAGCACCCCCGGGCGGCGACGGAGGCATCGATCGAGGCCTACCGCGACCAGTTCAAGGCCTGGGGCGTTTCCTTCGACTGGTCGCGTGAGATCTCGAGCCACACGCCGGAGTACTACCGCTGGACGCAGTGGATCTTCCTCCGCCTCTTCGAGCGCGGCCTCGCCTACCGCGCGGAGGCGCCCGTGCAGTGGTGTCCCGTCGACCAGACCGTGCTCGCCAACGAGCAGGTGATCGACGGCCACTGCGAACGCTGCGGATCTCTGGTCGAGGCCCGGAACCTCGAGCAATGGTTCTTCAAGATCACGGACTACGCCGAGCGCCTCCTCGCCGACTTCGATGTGCTCGAGTCGTGGCCGGACCACGTCGTGACGATGCAGCGCAACTGGATCGGCCGCTCCGAGGGCGCCGAGGTGACCTTCCGCTGCGAGGAGCTCGGGATCGACTTCCCGGTCTTCACGACCCGGCCCGACACGCTCTTCGGGGCGACCTTCTTCGTCGTCGCGCCCGAGCACCCGGAGGTCGAGCGCCTCGCGGCGGCAACCGACCACGAGGCCGCCGTGCGCGAGTACGTGGACGAGTCGATACGTGAGACGGTCGAGGAGCGCTCCTCTGACGAGCGGGCGAAGACGGGCGTGCCGCTGGGCCGCACCGTGACGAACCCGGTGAACGGCGAGCAGATCCCGATGTTCGTCGCCGATTACGTCCTCATGGAGTACGGCACCGGCGCCCTGATGGCGGTCCCGGCCCATGACGCCCGCGACTTCGAATTCGCGAAGGCCTTCGCTCTGCCGATCCGCCGCGTCGTCGTCCCGGCGAGCGGTGAGCAGCCTCCGGAGGACGAGCCGTACGTCGCCCACACTCCCGACGAGGTCCTGATCAACTCCGCTGAGCACGACGGGATGCGCGCCCCGGAGGCGAAGCGGGCGATCGTCGAGGCCCTGCGCGAGCGCGGCCTCGCCGAGTTCGCGGTGAACTACCGCCTCCGCGACTGGCTGCTGTCGCGCCAGCGCTACTGGGGCTGTCCGATCCCGATCGTCTACTGCGACGGCTGCGGGATCGTGACGGTGCCCGACGACGAGCTCCCCGTCGAGCTGCCCGACGTCCGCGACTACGCCCCGAAGGGCAAGAGCCCGCTCGCGGCCGTCGAGGAGTGGGTGAACACCAGCTGCCCGTCCTGCGGGGGGCCGGCGCGCCGCGAGACAGACACCATGGACACGTTCGTCGATTCCGCCTGGTACTTCCTGCGCTACCTCGACCCGGGCAACTCGGAGCTGCCCTTCGACCGCGCGATCGCCGACCACTGGATGCCGGTCGACCAGTACATCGGCGGCGTTGAGCACGCGATCCTGCACCTCATGTACGCGCGCTTCTTCACCAAGGCGCTCGCGGACATGGGGATGCTCGAGGCCCAGGAGCCGTTCGCGAGCCTCTTCACCCAGGGGATGATCACGATGGGCGGCGCCAAGATGTCCTCCTCGAAGGGCAACACCGTGAGCGCCGTCGAGACCGTGCAGCGCTACGGCGCAGACACCGCCCGCACCTACGTTTGCTTCCTCGGCCCGCCGGACCGCGGCGGCGACTGGGTCGCGGAGGGCGTCGAGGGCGTGCACCGCTTCCTGATGAGGCTCTTGCGGCTCGCCGCCGAGGTCGAGGAGCGGACTGACGCCGGCGGCTCGGTCGCCGGCGCGGCGGGCGACGCCCACGCGCTGCTGGCGAAGGCCCACTGGGCGATCGACAAGGTGACGCGCGACTTCGGCGGCTTTCAGTTCCACACGGCGATCGCCGCGGTGATGGAGCTCGTGAACGACGTCTACAGGGTCAAGGACGGCCTCTACGGCGATGCGCTGAGCGCGAGCGTGCTGCGGTTCGCGACCGCGACCGCTGCCTCGCTGATCTTTCCCTTCGCGCCGCACATGGGCGCCGACGTGTACGCGCGCCTCACCGGCAAGCGGGTGTGGGAGGAGCCGTGGCCCCAGGCCGACCCCCAGCTGCTGGCCCACGAGACGATCACGCTCGTCGTCCAGGTGAACGGGAAGCGGCGCGACCAGATCGCCATCGCACCCGGGAGCTCCGAGCCGGAGCTGATCGAGCTCGCCCGAGGGAGCGAGAACGTGAGCCGGCACCTCGACGGGCGCGAGGTGGTGCGCGAGATCGTGGTCCCGGACAAGCTCGTCAACTTCGTCGTTCGCTGAATCGCTTACATCTGCGGTCGCGGGTCTGCTAGAAAGCTCGCGTGCTCGTCAGGCGTCTAACGGATGCGGCGGTTACGGAGGTACATGGGCTGCGGCCGCACATCCTTATGGACGCCGGGGAGCTTGGATCGCGAAACCTCTCGGTCAACTGGCTGGAGGTGCCGCCCGGAGCCTCCGACGAGCTTCGCTCTCACGAGGAGGCCGAGCAGGTCTACGTGGTCGTGAGTGGCACCGGCACGATGTCGGCGACCGGCGATACGCAGCGGCTCGGCTCCGGCGATCTCGTCCTGATCCCGCCCGCGACCGACCACTCGGTCGCCAACGACGGCTCGGAGGCGCTGGCGCTCGTCTCCGTGCAGTCGCCGGCCGTTTCGGCCGACGAGCTCTACAGCCGGCGGCTCGCCACCCAGGCCGCCGGTTACGACGACGAGGACTACGACGAGTAGCGCCGGCGCGTGATCCGGCGGCGCGTGATCGTGCACGGGCGGGTCCAGGGCGTCTTCTTCCGTGACACGATCCGCCGGCGCGCGGAGGAGCTCGGCGTCTCAGGCTGGGCGGCGAACCGGCCGGACGGCGCCCTCGAGGCCGCGTTCGAGGGAGAGCCGAAGGGGGTGGAGGCGCTGGTCGAGCTCTGCCATCGGGGTCCGTCACGCGCGGAGGTGGAGAGGGTCGACGTGTCAGAGGAGGAGCCTGCCGGCGAGCGAGGCTTTCGCATTCTGTAGCTGAGTCGTGAGCTTGCGCGTGCCACGGGCGCGGCCGCCTCACCGACGATCGGGGCGTGGCCGAGCTGAGCCGCGTGCAGCTTCTCGTCTACGGCGCGATTGCGATCGCGGCCCTCCTGCTCGGCGCGCGATGGCTACGCGCCGAGGACGCGGCCTCCGACGGGCTTTCACCGGCAAGCGGCGCGCCTACCGCCGGAGCCCAGCTCGATGCCGGCGGAGGGGCTTTCGTCGTCCACGTCGCGGGGGAGGTGGGCGAGCCCGGCGTCTACCGCCTGCCGGCGGGCTCGCGCGTCGTCGACGCGGTGAAGCGCGCGGGCGGCGCCACCGTGGATGCCGCCCCCGATGCGATCAACCTCGCCGCGAAGCTCGCCGACGGACAGCAGATCGTGATGCCCGCCAAGGCGGAGGCCGCGGGGGCGTCCGCGGGCCCGGGCGGCGCGGCGACCGACGATGACCCGATCAGCCTCGGAATGGCGACCGTTGAGGAGCTCGACACGATCGAGGGGATCGGGCCGGTGACCGCCGGCGACATCATCGAGTTCCGCGACGAGCACGGCGGCCTCTCCTCGGTCGATGAGCTCGACCAGATCAGCGGGATCGGCCCTGCGACGATGGAGGCGCTTCGCGACGGGCTCCAGCCGTGAGCGTGGCTGTCGGCCGCCGCGATCCCGCGCTGGGGGTCGCCTGGCGGTTCGCAGCGCTGGGCGGCGTCACGGTGGGCCTGGCGCTCTCGCCGGCCGCCTCGGCCGATGCCGGCGGCGCCGGGGCGCTCGCCCTCGCCGTGGGCGGCGCCGGGGCGCTTGGCGCGCTCGCCCCCCGGCGGCGCGGACCCGCGGCGATCGCGTGGCTCGCGGCGATCGCGTTCGCGGCCGGGATCGCCGGCCTGGTCGGCGGCGCGGCGCGGCTCGAGGCGATCGACGGCGGGGCGGCGCACCTTGCGCTCGGCGAGCGGATGGAGGTCACCGGCTACCTCACCGCCGTCCCTCGCCGCGACGACGGGAGCGTCGATCTGCGCCTCGAGACGCCGGACGGCCGGCTGCTGGTCGAGGCGCGCGAGCCCCTGGGCGATGTCCAGGTCGGGCAGGCGCTGCGCGCCGTCGGCGTCGTGCGTGCGCCGAGCGACTTCGAGGCGCCGTACCTCGAGCGGCTCGGGATCGCCACCGTGCTCGACGCCGAGCGCCTCGAGCTCCTGCGGGCGCGACGCGGCGGACTCGTGGGGCTGCTCGACGGCGTCCGCTCGCGGGCCGAGCGGGCGCTCTCCGAGGGCACGCCCGACGCCTCGGCGGCCCTGCTGCGCGGGTTCGTCCTCGGCCAGGACGACCGCATCGCGCCGGGCGTGGTGGACGACTTCAAGCGATCCGGCCTTGCGCATCTGCTCGCCGTCTCCGGGCAGAACGTCGTCCTGCTCGCGGTGCTCGCGGCGGCGATCCTCGGCGCGGTCGGCGTCCCGATCCGGGCGCGGCTGGTCACCATCCTCCTGCTGATCGCCGTGTACGTGCCGGTGACCGGCGCGGGGCCGTCGATCCAGCGCGCCGGGGTGATGGGCGCGGCCGGCGTGGTCGCGGCGCTCGCGGACCGACCCCGGTCGCGCTGGTACGCCCTCCTGCTCGCGGCCGCCGTCACCCTCGCGCTCGACCCGCGCGCCTCCGCGGACGTCGGCTGGCAGCTGAGCTTCGCGGCCGTTCTGGGGATCCTGCTGTTCGCGGCACCGCTCGCCTCGGCGCTCGCCGGGAACCGACCGGGACGCGCGCGCTCGGCGCTTGCCGAGGGCGCCGGGCTGACGATCTCGGCGACGCTCGCCACCGCGCCGCTGATCGCCTTTCACTTCGGGACGCTCTCGCTTGTCACGCTGCCGGCGAACCTTCTCGCGGCGCCGGCGGAGGCGCCGGTGATGTGGCTCGGCATGCTCGCAGCTGCCGCAGGGCAGCTCCCGTGGCTCCCGACGGAGCCGATCACGTGGCTCGCGGGGCTGCTCGCCGCCTACGTCGGGCAGATCGCCCGCTGGCTAGGGCGCCCGGGCTGGGCCCAGGCCGAGCTCGAGCTCGGGGGTCCGGAGCTGGCAGCCGTCTGCGCCGTGCTCGTGGCCGGGACCGCGCTCGTGTTGCGCCTGGTCGGGCGGCGTCGAGGTCTCGCTGTGAGCCGCGCGCGTGGTGCCGCGGCGGTGGCAATCGCCGGCGGCGTGCTGGCGGCGGCCGCGCTCGCGCCGGTGCCGTTCGCCGCGACGCCGGGAGCGCTTGCCGCTCCCGATCTGAGGGTGAGGGTGCTCGACGTCGGCGAGGGCAGCGCGACGCTGCTCGAGCCATCGGCGGGCGCGCCGGTGCTGGTCGATGCCGGGCCGGCCGACGCGGCCGTCGCCGAGCGTCTCGCGGCGCTCGGCATCGATCGCCTCGCGGCCCTCGTCGTCAGCCACGGCGACTCCGACCACTCCGGCGGCCTCCCGGCGGTGCTCGAATCGGTCGCCGTCGATCGCCTGCTCTACGCCCACATCGACGCCGGCCTGGCCGAGCTGGCCGGCGCCCGCGGCGCACGGCCGGCGCGGATCGCCGCGGGCTCGCGCCTCCGGGTCGGCCGCCTGCGGCTCCAGGTGCTGTGGCCACCGCGCAGGCTCGAGGTGCCTCGTGGCGAGCCGAACGCGGCCTCGGTCGCCCTCATGGCCGACCTCGGCCGATTCGAGCTCTTGCTTCCGGGCGACGCCGAGGCCGAGCTCGCTCCGATCCATCCCGGCGACATCGACGTGCTCGTCGTCGCTCACCACGGCAGCGCCGACGCGGGGCTCAAGGCCCTGCTCGTTGAAGCGGATCCGGAGCTGGCCGCGATCTCTGTCGGCGCCTCGAACCCGTATGGCCATCCGGCGCCCGAGACGCTGGACGCGCTCGCCGCCGCGGGGGTGCCGGTGCGGCGTACGGACCTCGGCGGCGAGATCGTGATCGAGGTGAAGGGGAGCCGCTGGGTGGTGCTATAGGGTGCGCGCGTCGCGGGGCCAAGCGACTGGCCGCGCTGCCCGAGATCGACGGCTCGCCAGAGGAGGACGTCTCACGATGGAAGCAAGCGGTAGCCCCACGCCCCCGGCGGAAGGGACGACGACGCCGCCGCCCCCGCCTCCTCCGCCGACCACCGAGGAGCGCGGCGGCGCCGGCTGGCGCGTGCTCGCGGTGATCCTCGCGCTCGCGCTCGCCTTCGCCTGCGCCGTGATGGTGGTCGCGATGGTGGACATCGGCGACACACCCACCTGCGACGACGTGCTCTCCGGCGAGGCGGCGGTCCCCTCCGACGGCGAATGCTTCGACGGGTCCTCCACCCAGAAGACGATCACCCTCATCCTCGGCTGGCCGAGTGCCGTGCTCGCCGGGATCGCCGCGCTCGTGGCGCTCTTCTTCACCTTCACCGGGCGCCAGGGCAGGCTGGTCCTCCAGCTCACCGGAGCCGCCATCGTGCTGGGAGCGCTCAGCATCCTGATCGGCAGCGTCTGAGCGCCGGGCCCCGCCCGAGGCGGGGAATAGACTCGCTGCCGGTTTGGCCGGCAAGGGCGAGATCGCGCCCGCGTACCTGATCGCGGGGACCGACGCGGCGAAGATCGACGCGGCGCTGGCCAGGCTGCGCTCGCGCGCGCAGGCCGACGCCGCCGGCGGCGCGCTCGAGGTCTTCGCTCCGCCGCCCGGCTCGAGCGCCGGTCCAGATCCCGCCGCTCTGCTCGCCGCCGTCCCGACGCTGTCGCTGACTGCGAACCGGCGGTATCTGGTCGCGGACGGCGTCGAGCGCTGGTCGGCGAAGCAGGCCGCCCCCGTCGCCGAGGCGCTCGCCACGCTGCCGCCCGACGTGACCGTCGTCCTCGTGGCGCGCGAGCAGCCGCCGAGGCTGCGGGCGCCGAAGGCGCTCGCCGAGACGATCGAGGCGGCCGGCGGCCAGGTCCTCTCATATGCGGCACCCAAGGCGCGCGACCTGCCGCGCTGGCTGGTCGAGGAGGCCGGACGACGCGGCTTCGAGCTCGACGTCGACGCCGCGCGGCTGCTGGTCGAGCGGCTCGGCGAGGGGACTGTGCGCCTCGCCACCGAGCTGGACCGGCTGGCGATCTGGGCCGAGCCGGGAGGACGGGTGACGGGCCCCGACCTCGAGGCGATGGTCGCCGACACCTCCGAGGAGGTCGCTTGGGCGCTCTCCGACGGGATCGTCGAGCGCGATCCGGCGAAGGCGCTGGCGGCGGCCGAGCGGCTCGCCGAGCAGGGGGAGGGGGTCACCGCCCTGATCTACCAGGCCGCGAAGCGGCTTCGGGAGGCGAACGCGGCGCTCGAGCTGCTCGCTGCCGGCCGCTCGCAGAAGGAGGTCGAAGCGGCGCTGCCGATGCATCCCTACGCGGCGAAGATGCTCCTGCGGCGGCTGGGCGACCGCTCGCCCACGGAGCTGCGGGCAGCGACATGCGCGGTTGCCGACCTCGAGTGGTGGACGCGGGGCGGGGCGGACTACCCGGAGCGGGTCGCGCTCACGCTCGCGGTCCGGCGCGCCGCCGGCGCGTGAGCCGGATCGCCGGTGCTCAGCCGGCGAGGATGCGAGCCGCGCGCGCCTTCTTGCGCGCGCCGGCGTTGCGGTGGAGCGCTCCCCTGGACACAGCGGTATCGATCCGCGAGCCGAGGTCCCGGTACACCGTCTCAGCCGCGGCGGTGTCGCCCTCGGCGACGGCGGCCTCGAGGCGCCTGAAGTACGTCTTCACGGCGCTCGTGAGGCGGCGGTTCTCGTCGTGCTCGCGAAGCGAGCGGGCGTTGCGCTTCTTCTGTGAGGCGATGTTTGCCATCTGAGCGACGGCGGACTATAGCGGGGCGACCATGACCGACCGATGGGATCGGGGCGCCACCCAGGCGGAGCTCGCCGACCTCGCAGAGGCGGAGGTGATGCCGAGCGAGGGCGGGGAGCCACCGCGGCCGCGCTCGGGCCGGCTGGCCCGCTCGACCGCCTTCTTCGCGATCGCGACGGGCTTCTCGCGCGTCGCCGGGCTCGTCCGCGAGATCGTCGCGGCGAGCTACTTCGGGACGAGCTTTCAGATGTCGGCGTTCACGATTGCCTTCCTGATCCCGAACACCGTCCGCAGCCTGTTCGCCGACGCCGCGATCCAGGCCGCGTTCGTGCCGGTGTTCACCGAGGAGCTCGAGCGCGGGCGTCGCCACGAGGCCTTCCGGCTCGCCTCGACGCTGATCTTCCTCGTCGCGCTCGTCCTCGGCCTGATCACGGCGCTCTTCATGCTCGCCGCGCCGCTTCTGGTGCCTATATTCGCCCCGGGCTTCGACCAGGTGACCACGGACCTCACCGTCTCGCTGTCGCGCGTCCTCTTTCCGATCCTGGTCCTGCTCGGCATCTCGGGGATGGTCGTTGGCGTCCTCAACAGCTACGACCGGTTCAGCGTCTTCGCGATCGCGCCGTTCTTCTGGAACGTCGTCATCGTCGCCGTGCTCGTCGGGCTCGCGCCCGCCTTCCCCGAGGGGGACGAGATCTACGCCTACGCGATCGGGGTGGTCGCCGGAACCGTCGTCCAGCTCGCCATGCTGGTCATCGACCTGCACAACACGCCGTTCGGACTCGCGCGGGCTCTGCTGGCGCCGTTCGCCACCCGGGTCCGCGAGGCGTTCAGGGACCCGGACGTGCGCCGGGTGCTCGTGCTGATGCTGCCGGTGACGATCAGCCTCGGGCTGATCAACATCAACCTCCTGCTCAACGGCCTCTTCGGCAGCCTCGTCTCAGAGCAGGCGCCAGCCGGGATCGACAAGGCGTTCCGGATCTACATGCTCCCGCAGGGGATCTTCTCCGTCGCGGTGTCGACGGTGCTCTTTCCGACCCTGGCGCGGTTCGCGGCCCGCCGCGACCTCGACAGCCTGCGGGCGACGATGGCGAACGGGATGCGGCAGATCGTCCTCCTGCTGATCCCAGCGGCCGCCGCCATCCTCGTCCTCTCGGAGCCGATGGTCCGGCTCATCTACGAACGCGGCGAGTTCGGCACCGGTGCCACCGAGCTCGTCTCCACCGCCCTGTTCTGGTTCGCCTTCTCGCTGCCCTTCAACGGGCTCTTCCTGCTCCTATCCCGGACTTTCTTCAGCCTCCAGCGGCCCTGGATCCCGACCATGATCTCGATCGTCAATCTGCTCGTCACAGCGCTCTTCTCCCTGGTCCTCTACGGGCCGTTCGGCGTCGCGGGCATCGTCTCGGCCACGGCGATCGCGACCGCGGTCAGCGTGCTCGCGCAGGCTGTGATCCTGCGCGGCCTGCTCGGCCGCCTGGAGCTCGGCCGCCTCGTGTGGACGAGCGTCGGCGTGCTCGTCGCCTCGGCGCTCCTCGCCGCGACCGCGTACGCGGTCTGGTACGTGCTCGACGACGTGCTCGGGAGGGCGCTGATCGCGCAGCTCGTCTCGCTGGGCCTCGCCCTCGCGGCGGGCGGCGCGATCTACGCGGTCGGGGTGAGCTTCCTCGGGTATCCCGAGGTCGCGCAGATCCGGCGGGTCATCCTGCGCCGCGGCTGAGCGGCGCCGCGGCCCTATCCTCAGCGCCGCCCATGGACAAGATCCGCAACTTCTCGATCATCGCCCACATCGACCACGGCAAGTCGACGCTCGCTGACCGGATCCTCGAGCTGACCGGGGCCGTGGATCCGCGCAAGCACGTGCCGCAGCTCCTCGATTCGATGGACCTCGAGCGCGAGCGCGGGATCACGATCAAGGCGCAGGCGGTGCGGGTCTCGTACACCGCCGATGACGGGGAGACGTACCACCTGCACCTGATCGACACGCCCGGGCACGTCGACTTCTCATACGAGGTTTCCCGCAGCCTCGCGGCCTGCGAGGGGGCTCTGCTCGTCGTGGATGCGGCCCAGGGCGTCGAGGCGCAGACGGTGGCGAATACATACGCGGCGATCGAGGCCGGCCTCGAGCTGGTGCCGGTGCTCAACAAGGTCGACCTGCCGAGTGCCGAGCCCGACCGCGTCACCGGGGAGATCTGCGATCTGATCGGCTGCGATCCCGCGGAGGTGCTTCGGATCTCGGCCAAGACCGGGGACGGCGTGCGCGAGGTGCTCGAGGCGATCGTCGCCCACATCCCGCCGCCCGAGGGCGAGCCCGATGCGCCGGCGCGGGCGCTCATCTTCGACTCGGAGTTCGACCAGTACCGCGGCGTGGTCGCCTACCTGCGCATGGTCGATGGACGCTTTCGCACGGGCGAGCCGATCAGGGCCATGCAGGCCGGGACGGAGGCCGACATCGACGAGATCGGCTTCTTCAGCCCGTCGATGTTGCCGGCCGCGGAAATGCAGGCGGGCGAGGTGGGCTACACGATCACCGGCCTCAAGGACGTCTCGAAGCTCCGGGTCGGCGACACGCTGACGTCCGAGGAGCGCCCGGCCGCCGAAGCGCTGCCGGGCTACCGGGAGGTGAGGCCGATGGTCTTCTGCGGCCTGTTTCCGATCGACACCGATCGCTATGAGGACCTGCGCGACGCACTCGAGCGCCTCGCCCTCAACGACGCCGCGCTCTCCTACGAGCCGGAGACCTCGCAGGCGCTCGGCTTTGGCTTCCGCTGCGGGTTCCTCGGCCTCCTGCACATGGACATCGTGCGCGAGCGGCTCGAGCGCGAGTACGACCTCGAGCTGCTTGCGACGACGCCGAACGTGCGCTACGAGGTCGAGCTGATCGGCGGGGAGATCGTCGACGTGCACTCGCCGGTCGACCTGCCGGATCCGGGCCTGATCGCCGAGATTCGCGAGCCCTACATCCGGGCCTCGATCATCTGCCCGTCGGGCTACGTCGGACAGGTCATGGAGCTCTGTCAGGGGCGCCGCGGCGCGCACGTCGACATGCACTACCTCTCGCCCGAGCGCGTCCAGCTCCGCTATGACCTGCCGCTGGCCGAGATCGTGCTCGACTTCTACGACCAGCTCAAGTCGCGCACCGCCGGCTACGCCTCGCTCGACTACGAGCCGATCGGAAACGGCGCCTCCGACCTCGTGAAGCTCGACGTCCTGCTCGCGGGCGACAAGGTCGACGCGCTCTCGCAGGTCGTCCATCGCGACGCCGCCTATGAGTCCGGCAAGGCGCTGGTCGAGCGCCTTCGCAAGACGATCCCCCGCCAGCTCTTCGACGTCCCGGTGCAGGCCGCGGTCGGCTCGCGGGTGCTCGCGCGGGAGACGGTGAAGGCGCTCCGCAAGGACGTAACGGCGAAGCTCTACGGTGGCGACGTCTCGCGTAAGAAGAAGCTGCTGGAGAAGCAGAAGAAGGGCAAGAAGCGGATGAAGCAGGTCGGCGCGGTCGAGGTGCCGCAGGAGGCGTTCCTCGCCGTCCTGCAGGTCGATGAGTAGCGCGGCGGAGCGGGTCGGCTGGGTGCGGGAGGGCTGGCGCGCGCTCGACCTGGGCGAGCCTGACGCGGCGCTCGAGTTCCTCGACGCCGAGATCGAGATCCACTCGGCGCCCTCGGTCGGGAACCCCGGCACCTTCCACGGCCACGATGGCTGGCGCAGCTGGACAGGGCAGTGGTTCGATGCCTGGGAGTCATTCGACCAGGAGGTGCTCACGATCGAGGCGGTCGGCGACCGGTGCGCGATCGCGAAGGTCCACCAGGTCGCCCGCGGGCGCGCGGCCGGGGTCGAGATCGAGCGCGACGTCGTCTACGTCTACGAGCTGCGCGACGGCAAGGTCATCTACATGGGCCTGTTCGCGGACCGCGACGCGGCGCTCGAGGCCGCCGCCACGCGCGAGGCGGATGGCTGAGCGCGAGGACCACGAGCACCTGGCCGACCGCGAAGCGATCGAAATCCTCCTGCGCGGCGCCTTCGACGCGTTCAACCGCGGCGACATGGATGCGTTGATCGGCAAGCTCGATCCGGAGATCGACGTCAGCGTCGCGCCCGGGCTCGCCAATGCAGGCGTCTGGCACGGGATCGACGGGTTCATGCAGATGGTCGAGTCCTGGAGCGAGCCGTTCGACTCGCTTCGCAACGAGATCCTCTCACTCGAGTTCGTCGACTCGGAACACGTGATCGCGGACATGCGGCAGAGGGCGGTGGGCGCCGGAAGCGGCGTGCCCGTGGAGATGGAGATCGTCTACCTGTTCGGCGTGCGCGACCTGCGGCTCACCCGGTTTCACGTATGCGCCGACCGAGCGGCGGCGTTGGCGGCGATCCACGGATCTCGTGAATAGACTGCCGCCGCCATGCCGGTGAAGACGGAAGCGGTCGGCAAGCGGTACCCGCCGGTCACCTACGAGGTCGGGCGCGAGAAGATCCGCGAGTACGCGAACGCGATCGGCGCCACGCACCCCGTCCACCACGATCGCGAGGCGGCGCTCGCGGCCGGCTATCGCGACGTCGTCGCGCCGCCGATGTTCTGCGTCGTCTACTCGGCGGCCGCGGTCGGTCCGGCCGTGCTCGACCCCGAGGTCGGGATCAACTTCGCGACGATGGTCCATGGCGGGCAGGAGTTCGTCTGGGGCGAGCCCGTCTGCTCCGGCGACGAGATCACCACCACGACGACGGTCGTCGACATCCACGAGCGCAACGGCATGGGGTTCTACGCGTTCGAGTCGGTTTCCGGCAACCAGGACGGCGCCCAGGTCGTGCGCGGGACCTGGAGCAACATCGTGCGGGGAGTGTGAGATGGCGCCGGTGCCGGAGCCGGGCACGGCGATCGAGGAGCTCAAGGTGACGCCGGACAAGTACCTGCCGCACCGCTACGCGGGCGCCTCCGGCGACTTCAACCCCATCCACATCGATCCCGAGTTCGCGAAGGCGGTCGGGCTCCCCGGCAACATCCTGCACGGGCTCTACTCCATGGCGCTCGTCGCGCGCGGCTGCGCCGCGCTCGCGGACGGCGACCCGCGGGCACTGAGGCGGCTTAGCGTCCAGTTCCGCGGGATGGGGGTGCCCGAGCAGGAGATCACCGTGAGCGGCACGGTCCGCGAGGTCGACGACAACCGCGTCACCGTGGACGTCGTCGCCGAGCAGGCGGGCAACCGGATCATCCGCAACGCCGAGGCGGAACTGGAGCTCTAATCGGCCGGGTTGTCGCGCAGCCACGCGAGCACGTCTTCCGCGTGGCGGTCGGGCGGGAAGACCGGGTACCACGTGCGCTCGACGCGGCCGTCGCGGACGAGCAGCGTGAGTCGCTTGAGAAGCGTTTGCCGCGCGACCTCGAACGTCGGCAACTCGAGCGCTCGGGTGAGCGCGAGCTCGGCGTCGGAGAGGATCGGAAACGGCAGCCGCAGGCGCTCGGCGAGTTCCCGCTGATACTCGCTGTCCTGAGTAGAGAGGCCGAACACGCCGGCGCCCGCCTCCGCAAGCTCCGCGTGGTGGTCGCGGAAGCCGCAGGTCTCCGGCGTGCAGCCGCGGGCGCCCGGAATCAGGTCCCAGTCCTCGGTCAGCGACGCCTCGCCCGGTCTGCCCGTGCGCGGATACGCGTAGACGACCGTACGTCCACGAAGCGAGGCGAGCGAGATGCGGCGGCCATCGGTCGCCGGGAGCGCGAGCTCGGGCAGCTCCATGTCCGGGAGATGCTCGGCGGCGCCGTCGTCTACGGGCGCCGGCAGGTCGTCCGGGAGCGTGTAGGGGTCGATCACGTTCGGGACCGATCCTAGAATCGTCGGGATGCTCACGCAACGCCAGCAACGCATCCTCACCCTCGTGGTCGACTCGTACCTCGAGTCCGGAAAGCCGGTCGGCTCGGCGGCGATCGCCCAGGCGCAGGGGGTCGAGTGGAGGCCGTCGACCGTCCGCGCGGAGCTCGCGGCGCTCGAGCGCGAGGGCTATCTGACCCATCCGCACACCTCGGCCGGGCGCGTGCCGACCGATTCCGGCTACCGCTTCTACGCCGACTCGCTGCTCGCCTCCGGCGCCAAGCCGGGCCCGGTGAGCGGCACGCTCGACCTCTCGCGGATGCGTCGCGAGATCGAGGATGCGCTGCGCGAGACGACGTCAGCGCTCTCGCGCATGACGGACCTGCTCGCGATCGCGACGGCCCCGCCGCCCTCGGCCGCCCGCGTGCACCGCGTCGAGGCGCTCCAGCTTCAACCGAACGTGGTCATGGTGATCGTGATCGCGTCGAACGGCGCGGTCACGAAGCGAGTCTTCAACTTCCCCAGGCCCGTCGACAAGGGGCTCGTCGAGTGGGCGTCGAGCTTCCTCAACGAGCGTCTCTCCGGGCTGGCGCTGGGCGCGCGGATGACCGGGGATCGCCTCGACGATCCCGAGCTCGGCTCCGCGGAGCGCGGCTTCCTGCACGAGATCCGCGACGGCCTCACCGGACTCGAGCAGGAGGCGGGCAGTGACCTCTACGTCGAGGGCGCGGCGCGGCTCCTCTCCGAACAGCACGCGCCGGATCTCCCGAAGGTCGACTCGCTCATGCGGGCGCTCGAGCGGCGCGCGAACCTCCTCGAGGTTCTGCGCTCCTCACTCGACCAGCGCTCGGTCTTCATGTGGATCGGGGACGAGAACCCCGCACCGGAGCTGCGATCGGTGAGCGTGGTCGGCGCCAACTACGGGCTCGGCTACCGGAACCTGGGTGCGGTCGGCGTCGTCGGTCCGCTGCGGATGGACTACGCGACCGCGATCGCGTCGGTGCGCGAGGCCGCCGGCGAGCTCTCCCGCTTCTTCGAGTCGGTCTACGACTGATGCCGCGCGATTACTACGAGGTTCTCGGCGTCGACCGGCGGACCGGTGAGCGGGAGATAAAGCGGGCGTTCCGGCGGCTGGCGCGCGACCTCCACCCGGATGTCAACCGCCACGACCCGGATGCCGAGGAGAAGTTCAAGGAGGCGGCGGAGGCGTATGAGGTGCTCTCCGATCCGGAGCGCCGCCGCACCTACGACACCTACGGGCACGAGGGTCTGCGAAGCGGCGGCTGGGCGCCGCACACGAGCGGCAGCTTCGAGGACATCATCTCCGCATTCTTCGGCGGCGGCGACTCGATCTTCGGGGACATCTTCGGTGGTGGTCGGACCGCCAGGCGCGCGGGTGGCGACCTCGCCGTCGAGGTCGAGATCGAGCTCTCGGAGGTGGTCACGGGGACGAAGCGCCAGGTCACGTTCGAGGCGGTTTCGCTGTGCGAGCACTGCCGTGGCAACGGCGCCGAGCCGGGGACGCCGATCCGGACCTGCGACACCTGCGGCGGTGCTGGGCGGGTGCAGCAGGTCAGGCGGACCGCCTTCGGGCAGCTCGTGCAGACGAGCTCCTGCCCCACGTGCGGCGGCGAAGGTCGGATCCCGGAACAGCCATGTGAAGTCTGCGGCGGCGCGGGCCGAGAGGTGCGCGACCGCACCTGGGACGTCGACGTCCCGGCCGGGATCGAGGAGGGCCAGCGAATCAGGATCGCGGGCGCCGGGCACGCCGGCGAGTCCGGCGCGCCGCCTGGGGACCTCTACGTGTCGGTGACGATCGCCGACGATCCGCGCTTCGAGCGCCGCGGCGAGCATCTGGTCACGGTCGCCAGGGTGCCGGCAACGCTTGCGATGGTCGGTGGGTCGGTCGCCGTGCCCACCCTTGACGGCGAGCGCGAGATCGACGTCCCGGCCGGCGCGCAGCCGGGCCACCGGGTCACGCTGAAGGGCCTCGGGTTGCCGCCGCTTCGCGGAGGGCGGCGCGGCGACGAGCACGTGCTGGTGGACATCGTGGTGCCCGATCGCCTCTCCAAGGAGCAGCGCGAGCTCGCCCTGCGGCTGCATGAGTCCCTGAACGGCAACCGTTGATCCGACTCGCGGTTCGCTGCCGGCCCGAGCTGGCTGAGCGCGTCCTCGCGGAGCTGCTCGAGCTAGCCCCCGGCGGCGTCGAGGAGGAGAACGCGAAGGACTGGGTCGAGTACGCGATCTACGGCCCACCGGGCGAGGTCCCGGAGCTGCCGGAGCTCGAGGCAGCCGCAGGCGACGGTCTCGTCGAGATCACCTCGACCGAGATCCCCGACGACTGGGCCGATCGCTGGCGCGACTTCCACCGCCCGGTGGAGGTCGGCGGCGGGCGGATCCTGGTGCGGCCGTCGTGGGAGCCGGCGAGCGCCCCGGCCGGTGCGCTGGACATCGTCATCCACCCCGGTCAGGCGTTCGGAACCGGAGCCCACGCGACCACGTCGCTCTGCCTCGAGCTGCTGCTCGAGCTCGCCGACGCCGGTGAGGCGCGAGACCCGCTCGTCGATCTGGGCACGGGCTCGGGCGTGCTCGCGATCGCCGCCGCGAAGCTCGGCTGGCAACCCGTGCTCGGATGCGACAGCGAGCAGGCCGCGATCGAGGCGGCCGCCGAGAACGCGGGCGCGAACGGCGTCGAGATCCAGCTGCGCCGGATCAACCTGCGCGATGCGCCGGCGCCGTCCGCGCCCACCGTGGTCGCGAACGTGACCGCGCCGCTTCTCGCCGCGGTCGCCGGGGGGCTCGAGGGCCGAGCGCGAACGCTGGTCTGCTCCGGGCTGCTCGCGAACGAGGTCGACGCCGTGGCCGGCGCGCTTGCCGAAGCGGGGCTGGAGGTAGTCGCACGCCGGGAGCGCGGCGAGTGGGCCGCGCTGCTGGCGCGGGCGCGCTGATTCCGACCTCGGGCCGGGATATGGTGCGCGTCCGTGGTCCAGACAGCGGTCACCTTCTACGACGTCGTCCTCTGGCTGCACGTGAGCGCGGTGGTCGTGGGCTTCGGCTCGCCCTTCGCCTACGGCATCTGGATCGCGATCGCGAGCCGTGACGACCCGGAGAGCATTCCGTTCGTCTACCGCGTCCTTCAGCGGCTCGATCGCTCGTTCGTGACGATCGGCGGCATCGTCATCCTGCTCACCGGCATGTACATGGCAGCCGACGCGTGGGACTTCGGCTACTTCTTCATCACCTGGGGTCTGATCGCGGTCCTCGTCCTGCTCGGGCTCCTGCACGGGTTCTTCATCCCGAACGAGCGCCGCGCCGAGCGACTTGCCCGCCGCGACATCGAAGCCACGACGTCCGGCCGGGTCGAGTTCAGCCGCGAGTACGGCGAGGTGAGCGGGAAGCTGGCGCGGATTGGCCCGATCGCGGGGCTGATCGTGATCGTGACGATCTATGTCATGGTCGCGAAGCCGTTCCTCTAGCGCCGGTTCGCTAGCCGCGAGCGGCGACGGCAACTCCGGCCGCGATCAGCGCCCCTGCGGCGACGAGGCTCGCCACGGGCCGTTCGATCCCCATCACCGCTCCGCGCATGCGGAAGGACATCACCGACGAGCGCGAGGCCGCGGAGAGCACGGAGCCGACTGACCCGGCGGACCCGACCGAGAACGCCGAGGCCGCCGAGCCGACGGACCCGATCGAGAGGATCGAGCCCACCGAGCCGATCGAGAGGATCGACCCCTTGGAGGCGATCGAGAGGATCGACTCCTCTGACCAAACGGAGAGGATCGTGTCGGGCTGATCGCCGTCGTTCACGTGCTCAGTCTCGCAGCCGCGATGATTGGCCGCGATGAACGAGCCCGATCAGTCGCTCCCGATCGCCGTCTTCGACTCGGGGGTCGGCGGCCTCACGGTGCTGCACGAGTTCCTCGTCTCGCTGCCGGAGGAGAACTACGTCTACCTCGGCGACGACGCCAGGTTCCCGTACGGCGCGAGGAGCGAGGCGGAGCTGCGCGCCTGCGTGCGGCGGAACGCCGAGTTCCTGCTCGAGCGCGGCGCGAAGCTGCTGGTGATCGCGTGCAACTCGGCGGCGGGCGCCGGGCTCGAGACGGCTCATGAGGTCGCGGCGGCGCACGGCGTCGACATCGTCGCGGTGATCGAGCCGGAGGCCGAGATCGCTGCGGCGATCACCGACTGCGGCCGGGTGGGCGTGCTGGCGACGCCCGCCACCGTCGCCGGCGGCTCCTATCCCCGGGCGCTCGCCCGCGCCCACCGCGACCTGGTCGTCACCGCCGTCGCCGCGCCCGACCTCGCGGCGATCATCCAGCGCGGCTTTCCATTCTCCGAGGCGGTGGTGGAGAAGGTGCGCGCCTACTGCGCACCGCTGCGCTCAGCGCGCGTCGACACCGTGATCCTCGGCTGCACGCACTACCCGCTGGTCGCGCCGATGCTCCAGCGGATCCTCGGCCGCGACGTTCGACTCGTCAGCGCCGGCCACGCGCTCGCCGCCACGGCGCAGCGGCTGCTGGAGGCGCGGGGGCTTGCATCGGACACGCGGGAGGAGGGCACGTACACGTTCATGTGCACCGACGATCCCGACACGTTCCGCGAGCTCGGCACCCGCTTCCTTCAGCTCCCCCTGGGCGAGGTGGAGCTGGTCGAGACCTGAGCCGCTCCGCGCCTTCCACTGCGCCCGCGGGCTATCCGCCACGGTGCCCTACCCTTCGTCGCATCGACGTTTTAGACCAGATCCAGAGCGATACGCGCGACGCGATGAAGGCCGGCGAGCGCGATCGGGTGGGTGCCCTGCGCATGATCGCGGACGCTCTTCAGAAGGAGCGAAAGCAGGGTGGCGACGACGCGGTCGCGGTGCTGCGCCGCGAGCGCAAGCGCCGCTTGGAGGCCGCCGAGGCGTACCGCGACGGCGGAAGCCCGGAGCGCGCGGACGCGGAGGAGGCGGAGGCGCGGGAGATCGAGCGCTACATGCCGGCGGAGCTCTCCGACGAGGAGCTCGGCGAGCTGGTGGACTCAGCGATCTCCGATACCGGAGCGTCGGCGCCCGGTGACATGGGGAAGGTCATGGGAGCCGTGATGCCGAAGGTCGGCGGACGGGCCGACGGCAAGCGGGTCAGCGCGACCGTGCGGGAGAGGCTCGCCTCGTAATTGGCCCGGCGCCAGCTCACTCTCGATAACACGGTCGCGGCTGAGCTCGCGGGCTCCGAGGACACGATCCTCCGTGAGCTAGAGGAGCGGCTCGGGTGCGACGTCTTCCTGCGCGGGAACGTGCTCACCCTCGACGGCAACGACGCCGATGTGAGCCGCGCCGCGACGATGGTCGACGAGCTCGTCGGCCTGGTCGAGCGCGGCCACGATCTCGCCCCGGCGACGGTCGACGCCGTGACGGGCGCGATCGCCGCCTCGGAGCGTCCCGCGGAGATCCTCGAGGACGTGATCTGGCGCCACCGCTCGACCAAGGTCGCGCCGAAGACGGTGAATCAGAAGCGCTACGTCGACTCGATCCGCGAGCACACGGTGACCTTCGGGATCGGCCCCGCAGGCACCGGCAAGACGTTCCTCGCGGTGGCGATGGCCGTCGCAGCGCTCGACGCGCGCGAGGTCAACCGGCTGATCCTCACCCGACCGGCCGTCGAGGCCGGCGAGCGGCTCGGCTTCCTCCCCGGCGACATGCAGGCGAAGGTCGACCCGTACCTGCGGCCGCTCTTCGACGCGCTCTACGACATGCTCGACCCCGAGCGCGTCTCCACCTACTTCGACCGCGGGATCATCGAGGTCGCGCCGCTGGCATTCATGCGCGGGAGGAGCCTCAACGACTCGTTCATCATCCTCGACGAGGCGCAGAACACCAGCCCGGAGCAGATGAAGATGTTCCTCACGCGGCTCGGCTTCGGCTCCAGGATGGTCGTCACCGGCGACGTCACGCAGATCGACCTGCCGCGCGACCAGCGTTCGGGACTCGTCGTGGTCGGCGAGATCCTGGACGCGGTCGACGACATCTCCTTCATCCGCTTCGGCGGCGAGGACGTCGTCCGCCATCAGCTTGTGCAGCGGATCGTCGCCGCTTACGACAGGTACTCGCAGCGCAACGACGAGCGTTGATCGACGTCGACGACGTGCCGCCGCAGCTGCGCGAGGCGGTGCTCGCAACGCTTGCCGCGGCTAGCGTGGAGGACGGCCACCTCTCACTCACGCTCGTGGACGCTCGCCGGATCCGGGATCTGAACCGCGAGCACCGCGGCCTCGACGAGGCCACGGACGTGCTCAGCTTCCCGGTCGACGGCGCCGGCCCCGCGGCGGGCCCGCGGGAGCTGGGCGACGTCGTGATCTGCCCCGCGCACGCGGCCGACGTCACCGATGCCGCCGTCCACGGCGTCCTTCACCTCTGCGGTTACGACCACGAGGTCGACGACGGCGAGATGCTCGCCCTGCAAGCGGAGATACTGCGGGGCCTGTGACAACGCGATCAGGCTTCGTCGGGCTCGCCGGCCGTCCCAACGTCGGCAAGTCGACGCTGGTCAACGCGATCGTCGGCTCGAAGGTGGCGATCATCTCCGACCGGCCGCAGACGACGCGGCGCGCGAGCCGCGGCGTCGCCACCGACGTCGCCGCCGGCTGGCAGATGGTGCTCGTGGACCTCCCCGGGGTGCAGAAGCCACGGGACGTGCTCACGGAGCGGATGCAGCGGCGGGTCCAGCTCGAGCTGCACGAGGCCGACGCGGTCCTCTTCATGGTCAACGGCGAGCAGGGGATCGGCCCCGGTGATCGATTCATCGGCGGTCACCTGCTCGGCGCGAACAGCGACACGCCCGTGATCTGCGCCGTCAACAAGATCGATCGCCTGCGCCGCCCGGAGGTCACGGCCGTGCTCGCCGCCGCGGCAGAGCTGGAGGTCGGCGACGAGGTCTTCCCCGTGTCGGCGAAGCGGGGGACGGGGGTCGGGCCGCTGGTCGCTCGGCTCGCGGAGCTCCTGCCGGAGGGGCCGTTCCTCTACCCGCCCGAGGACCGCACCGATCAGCCGAGCGAGGTTCATCTCGCGGAGCTGATCCGCGAGCAGGTCCTGCGCCGCACCCGCGAGGAGATCCCGCACGCGGTCGAGGTCGCCGTCGAGGAGGTCGGCGAGCGCGACGATGGCCTCGTCGAGGTCCGCGCCCAGATCTGGGCCGAGACCGACTCTCAGAAGGCGATCCTGATCGGGCGCGGCGGGCGGATGATTCGCGACATCGGGACGGCCGCCCGCAAGGAGCTCGAGCGAGAGCTTGGCGCCCGTGTCTTCCTGGATCTCAACGTCCGCGTCCGCGAGCACTGGCGCCGCGACGAGAGCCTCCTCGACCGGCTCGGGATCGACTGAAGCCTCCGGTGGAGGTCGGTCCGAAGCATCGTGACTTCGCTCGTCAGGTCGAGCTCTCGGCGCAGGTGGATCCGCTGCCGACGTTCCGGCGCCTGTCCGAGACAACCGGCGTCCCGGTCGACGCGCTCGTCCACCACGCGCTCGTCCGCTGGGCGTCAGCCGGCTCGGAGGCCCTGATGGCGATCGAACCTCAGGTCCTGCGCGATCTGATCCAGGCGCGCGAGCGGGAGGACTGGCAGGCAGTGGCCGGGATCATCGACTGGCTCGGGTCGGGCGCGCGCGGCTAGTGGCCGTCCGCTTCTTCGCCGTCGGCCTCGAGGAACTCCGGCGTGGCGACCGCGAACACGCCGAGCCAGATGCCGACGACCATGACCATCGCGGCCGGCATCTGAAGCCACGTCACCTCGCTGAAGAAGAGGACCGCGCCCCCGATCACGAGCGTGGCGATAGCCGGCAGCAGGGTCGGGCCGCCGCGGTCCCTCATCGCTCCTCCTCCTTGCCGCGGTCGGCGGCGACGATCGGGCGGAACTCGGTATCGAGGGTGCCGCGCAGGGTGAGCCGGAAGAGGTAGGTGAGGGCGGGGATGAGGATCGCGGCGGCGATCACCACGGCGACGAGCAGCGGAACGAGCGCGTCCTCGCTCGCGGCCGCGTCCTGGAGGGTGAGCACCCCTGGGAGGAAGTCCGGCGACTGCGCGACCGCGAGCCCGACGATGATCGCCCCGACCGCGAGCGCCGAGGTGAACCTCGCCGGGCCGAAGCGCCGATCCCAGACGAGCCACAGGGTGAGCAGCCCGGCCGCCGCCGAGCCGATGACCACGGCGAGGCCGAGCCCGGAAGTGAGTCCGTCGTAGAGGTCCGGAGCGTCGTCGCGGATGACGAAGATGCCGCCGATCGCGAGCAGCCCCGCTACCGCTCCGGCGCCGAGCGCCCGCCGTCGGCAGGCCTCGATCAGGTCCGGCTGCTCGGCGCGCACCGCGTCGCCGGCGAGGAAGACGGCGGAGAGATAGGCGCCGAGCGCGACGGCGAGGACTCCGACGTAGAGCGACGTCTCGTTCGTCCAGCTGTCCCAGGGATCGCCGCCGCCCGGCGGTGCCGGCACCTGGCCGGAGACGATCGCGCCCACGGTAGCCCCGAAGAAGAACGGGACGAGGACCGAGGAGAGCGCGAACGTCGCGCCGAGCGCTCGCGCCTCGCCGATCGTGGCCGCCTCCCCGCGCAGCGCGAACGCGGCCCCGCGGAAGATGATCCCTACCGCTGCGAGGAAGAGCGGCACATAAAGCGTCGACATCACGGTCCCGAACGCGGTCGGAAAGCCGGTCCAGAAGATCACGAGGACGAAGATCAGCCAGACGTGGTTCGCTTCCCAGACGGGGCTCATCGAGCGTTTGATCAGGCCACGGATCCGCGCGCCGCGTCGTGCACCGCCCGCGGTCAGGTCCCAGAAGCCGGCGCCGAAGTCGGCGCCGCCGAGGACCGCGTATGCGGTGATGCCGGCGACCAGGACGGCGGTGACGAGGTCGACGGCCGTCACGCCGCGGCCTCCTCCGGGAGCTCCCGCTCGATCGGCTGGCGCGCCAACCGCCGCAGGAGGACGAGAACGATCGTCGCCAGGCCGAGGTAGGTGAGCGCGAGCGCGGCGTAGCCGACCGGGATCCCCTCGGCACCCGTGACCGCGTCCTCGGTTCGCATCACGTCGTAGACGATCCACGGCTGGCGCCCCACCTCCGTCGTGATCCAGCCGGCAATCAGCGCGCAGAGCGAGAGCGGCCCGGCGAGGATCACGGCGCGGTAGAACCACCGCGAGCGTGGCAGCCGCGCCTTGCGCCACCAGACGAAGAGATAGAGGAGACCCAGCAGGGCCATCGCGCTGCCGGCGAAGACCATCACCGTGAACGCGTTACGCACGACGCCCACCGGCGGTTGGTCGCGCTCGGGCACCGCGTCGAGCCCCTGGACGGTCGCGTTCGGATCGTGGAAGGCGAGCAGCGAGAGCATGTCGGGGATCGTGATCCCGCCGTAGATCTTGTCGTCGACGTAGACGCCGCCGAGCGTGAACGAGGCGCTCTTCGTCGTCTGCTCGAGTCCCTCGAACGCGGCGAGCTTGGTCGGCTGGTGTTCGGCGACCTCGCGCCCGGCCCAGTCGCCGTAGAGGAGCTGGACGCAGATCGCGAGGCTCGCGACAGTGAGCGGGATGATCAGCGCCGCGCGGTGGTAGGCGTCGCGCCTGCCGCGCAGCCACGCGGTCGCGTAGACCCCGGCGACGATGAACCCGGAGACGACGAAGCCAGCCATGTACATGTGCATGACCTCGTGCCAGAAGAAGTCGTTGAACAGAGCGGCGAGTGGATCGACGTTCGTCACCTGGCCGCTGCTTGAGATGTCGAACCCCGTCGGGTTGTTCATCCAGCCGTTCACAGCGATCACCATGAACGCGCCGGCGAAGCCGGTGATCACGATCGGGATCCCGGTCAGGAAGTGGGTGCGCGGCTTCAGCCGATCCCAGCCGTACACGTAGATCGCGACGAAGATCGCCTCGACGAAGAACGAGACGCCCTCGAGCGCGAAGGCGAGCCCGAACACCTCGCCGAAGTTGGCCATCCATTCCGGCCACAGGAGGCCGAGCTCGAACGAGAGGATCGTCCCGGTGACGACGCCGACGGCAAACAGGATCAGCATCACCTTCGACCAGCGCTTGGCGATCTGGCGGTAGACGGGCTTGCCTGTCCGCATGTGGAGCGCCTCGCAGAAGAGGATGATCGCCGGGAACGAGATCCCGAAGCAGACCAGCGGGATGTGAACGCCGAGGGAGAGCGCCTGCATCTGGCGCGCCTCGAGCAGGTAGGACTGGTCGACGGCCGTGAACGCGTCGGCGATCGGGAGCAGTGACCCGGTCACGCCCGGAGCCTATGGGTGGCCGGGCGCACGCGCACTACGATCCTCACGATGACGGACCGAATCCGCTTCGACGACGACGACCTCGTGCCATGCGTGATGCAGGACTGGGCGACGGGGGAGGTGCTCACACTCGCGTATATGAACGCGGATGCCCTGAGGCTCACGCGCGAAACCGGCGAGGTCCACTTCTGGAGCCGCTCGCGCGGGGAGCTGTGGCGAAAGGGCGAGAGCTCCGGGAACGTCCAGCGCCTGCGCCAGCTCCGCTACGACTGCGACGCCGACGCGCTCGTCGCGCTGGTCGATCCGGCGGGCCCCGCATGCCACACCGGCAACCGCTCGTGCTTTTACCGCGACCTCGACGGCGGTGAGCAACCGGAGCCGGCGTCCTACGAGGCGCTCGCGGAGCTCTCGCGAACGCTCGACGCCCGCCGGGCCGAGCGCCCGCAGGGCTCCTACACGGTCGAGCTGCTCGACGATCCGGAGCGGATCGGCGCCAAGGTCAGGGAGGAGGCCGACGAGGTGGCGCGCGCCGCGTCGGGCGAGTCGGACGAGCGCGTCGTCGAGGAGGCGGCTGACGTCCTCTACCACCTCGAGGTCCTGATGCTGTCGCGCGACGTTCCCCTGACCGCCGCGCTCGAGAAGCTCAATGACCGGCGTCGCTGAGCTGGGCGCCGGGCTCGAACCCGATCTCGCCCGCGCCCGCGAGCTGGCGCGCGAGGCGAACGTGATCCCGGTCTCCTACCGGTTCATCGACGACTGCGAGACGCCCGTATCCGCCTTCCTCAAGCTGCGCGAGGCCTTGCCCGGCCCCGCGTTCCTGCTCGAATCGGCCGAGCAGGGCCGTCTGGGGCGTTACTCGTTCCTCGGCTTTCGCCCGCGGCTCGAGCTGCGTTGGGCCGGGGGGATCCTGAGCGAGACGCGCGACGGCGACCGTGCCGATCGCGAGGCGCCGGACCCGTACGGCGAAGTCGCAGAGATCCTCGGAGCGTTCGAGGTCGCCGCCCCCGAGGGCCTGCCGCCGTTCGCCGGAGGCGCGGTCGGGTTCTTCGGCTACGACCTCGTCCGGACGGTGGAGCCCCTCGGCCCGCCGAACCCCGACCCGCTCGGGCTGCCGGACATGGCGCTCATGCTCTGCGAGCTGATGCTGTCCTTCGATCACCAGCGCCACGAGGTCACTGTCCTCGGATACGCGTTCTGTGACTCGGAGGACGACGTCGCCGCCGCGTACGACCGCGCCCTCGCCCTGATCGACAGCGCCCGCGATGCCCTCGCCGGTCGGGTGCCGCCGCCCCCCGCCCGCCCGGCGCTCGAGGACGTCCCCACCGCGCCGGGCTCGTTCGAGCCCGACGGTGTGGCCGGGCCCTGGCGGTCGAACCTCTCGCGCGAGCACTTCGAGTCGAACGTCGCGCGGATCATCGAGTACGTGCATGCCGGCGACGCCTTCCAGGTCGTCCCCTCGCAGCGGTTCACCGCGCCGGCGCCCGTCGAGGCGTTCTCGATCTATCGCGGGCTGCGCACGGTCAACCCCTCGCCGTACATGTACTTCCTCGAGTTCGGCGACTTCCAGATCGCTGGCGCCTCGCCCGAGCCGCTCGTCAAGGTGAGCGGCCGGCGGGCGGAGACGCGGCCGATCGCCGGCACGTATCCGCGTGGCGCGTCCGAGGAGGAGGACCGGCGCCAGGCCGCTGCGCTCCTCGCCGACCCGAAGGAGCGCGCGGAGCACGTGATGCTGGTCGACCTCGGGCGCAACGACCTCGGCCGGGTGTGCGAGTACGGCACCGTGTCGGTCGACGAGTACATGATCGTCGAGACCTACTCGCACGTTTTCCACATCGTGAGCCAGGTATCCGGGACCCTGCGCGACGGGGTGGGGGCGATGGACGCGCTGCGGGCGGTGCTTCCGGCGGGGACGCTGTCGGGGGCGCCGAAGGTGCGCGCGATGCAGATCATCGACGAGCTCGAGACCCAAAAGCGCGGCTCCTACGGGGGCGCCATCGGCTACCTGAGCTTCACCGGCGACCTCGACACGGCGATTCACATCCGCACGGCGGTGGTGAAGGACGGCCTTGTCCACGTGCAGGCCGGCGGGGGCACGGTCGCCGACGCGAAGCCGGACTACGAGTACCGCGAGAGCGTCTCGAAGGCGAAGGCGATGTTCCAGGCCGTCGAGCTGGCGGCGAGCCAGCCGGATTGGGCTTAGCGATGGATGTCCTAATGATCGACAACTACGACTCGTTCACGTACAACCTCGTCCAGTACCTGGGCGAGCTCGGCGCCGAGGTCGACGTGGTCAGAAACGACAAGGCGACGGTCGCCGAGCTGCTCGAGCGCCGTCCCGACCGGCTGGTGGTCTCACCCGGCCCGTGCACGCCCAGCGACGCCGGGATCTCGATCGAGGCCTCCCGCGCCTTCCCCGAGGCGGGGGTCCCGACCCTCGGCGTCTGTCTCGGCCACCAGGCGATGGTCGAGGCGTTCGGCGGCCGCACCGTGCGCGGCGAGCCGATCCACGGCAAGGACGCGGAGGTCGAGCACGACGGCCGCGGCCTGTTCGACGGCATCCCGAACCCGCTCCGCGCCGGGCGCTACCACTCGCTCGTCGCCGACCCCGGCCTGCCGCCGGAGCTCGAGCGCACTGCGAGCTACGGCGACGTGGTGATGGCCGTCCGCCACCGCGAGCTTCCCGCGGAGGGCTTCCAGTTCCACCCCGAGTCGGTGTTGACGCCCGACGGCAAGCGCCTGCTCGCCAACTTCCTCGGCAGCTGAAGACGACGAGCGCATGCGAGACTCCGCGCCCGATGCCGAACGACATCCTCACGCGCGCGATCGATGAGGTGGCCTCGGGCGCGCACCTGACCGCCGACCACGCGTCGGCCGTCCTCGACGAGGTGATGGAGGGCCGGGCGGGGGAGGTCCAGACGGCCGCGTTTTTGATCGCGCTGCGGGCGAAGGGGGAGACGGTCGCGGAGCTCGTCGGCCTGGCGCGGACGATGCGCAGGTTGGCCGCCTCGGTCGACGCGCCGCGCGACGACCTGGTGGACACCGCGGGCACCGGCGGCGGCCCCTCGACCTTCAACATCTCGACCGCCGCGGCGCTGGTCGCGGCGGGCGCAGGCTGCGCGGTCGCCAAGCACGGCAACCGCTCCAGCACGAGCCGCAGCGGCTCGGCCGACCTGCTCGAGGCGCTTGGGGTGCGGATCGATCTCGGCCCGGACGCCGTCGCCGACTGCATTGCGGAGGTCGGGTTCGGGTTCATGTTCGCGCCGCGACACCACGCTGCGATGAAGCACGTCGTGCCGGTCCGCCAGGCGCTCGGCGTGCGCACGATCTTCAACTTCCTCGGGCCGCTCACCAACCCGGCCACCGCGATGCGGCAGCTTCTCGGCGTCTCCGATCGCCATTACCAGGAGACGATCGCCGAGGCACTCGTCGGGCTCGGCTGCGAGCGCGCGCTCGTCGTCTCGGGCGACGACGGGATCGACGAGATCTCGATCGGTGGCCGGACGCGCGTGATCGAGGTCGCCGACGGCGGCACGGAGGAGTGGTTCCTCACCCCGGAGGACCTGGGCATCCAGCGGGCCGAGCTTCCCGCGATCGCCGGGGGGACCCCGGCCGAGAACGCCGCGGTCGTGCGGGGCGTGCTGGAAGGCGATTCAGGCCCGGCTCGGGACGTGGTGGCGCTGAACGCCGGCGCGGCGATCATGGTCGCGGGGGGCGCGCACGACCTGTCGGCGGGCGTCGAGCGCGCCCACGAGACGATCGATTCGGGCGCCGCGCTCGGCGTGCTCGAGCGGCTGCGGGTGCTGAGCGGCGAGCTCTCGGCGGCCTGATCCCAGCTACCCTGCTGCGAGCATGAGCAGGCTCGAAGAGCTCGTGGGGGCGGCGCGAGAGGACGTCGAGGAGCGCAAGCGGCGGGTGCCGGTCGAGCAGCTCCGCGGCGCGATCGGGACGCTGAGCGGCTCGCGGCCGTTCCGCGAGGCCCTCGTGCGACCCGGGGTGTCGCTGATCGCCGAGTTCAAGCGCCGCTCTCCGAGCGTGGGCGAGATCGCGGCCGACCCAACGGTCGCGGAGGTGTGCGCCGCCTATGAGCGCGGCGGCGCCGCGGCGCTCTCCGTGCTCACCGACCAGCGCAACTTCGGCGGCTCGCTCGAGGACCTGCGGGCGGCGCGGGCCGCGTCGGGCTTGCCGATCCTCCGCAAGGACTTCATCGTCGAGCCCTACCAGCTATATGAGGCGGCGGTGAACGGCTCCGACGCCGTCCTCCTGATCGTCGCGGCGCTCTCGGACGAGGACCTCCGCACGTTGTATGAGGAGGCGCGTTTGCTCGACCTCGACTGCCTGGTCGAGGTGCACGACGAGCGCGAGCTCGAGCGGGCGCTGGAGGTGGACGCGGACGTGCTCGGGATCAACAACCGGGACCTGCACGACCTCACCGTCGACCTGGAGACGACCGTCGAGCTGATCGTCGACGTCCCGGCCGGCAAGACGGTGGTCTCGGAGTCCGGCTACGACCACTGGGAGCAGCTCTCCGAGCTCGAGCGGATCGGCTGCGATGCCGTTCTGATCGGGGAGACGCTGATGCGCTCCGGCGACCCAGAGGCGGCGGTTCGGGACCTCACGCGCGACGACGAGCGCACCCGCGAGCACTACATGGACCGCGCGGCCGAGGGCCGCTGAGCGGCCGTCACCTGGATCCTTAGGCTCGCTTTCGCTTCCGCTTAGGGCGGTTTAGGCAAGCCCCGCAATCCTGGGGCGCATGATGAAGCGCTTGAGGACACCGTTCGCCTCCGCCGTCGCCGGAGGGCTCGTCGTGGGCCTGCTCGGATGGGCCGCGATCGCCGCCGGCTGGGTCCAGGGGGACGACACCACCACGACCACCACGGTGAGCGCGCCGGCGGGCTCGACGGCCCAGCCGGCCGCCGACGAGACCGGGAAGGCGCTCTCCGTCAACCAGATCTACACCGACGACGCCCCTGGCGTCGTCTACATCGAGGCGAAGCAGGCCGCGCAGCCCTCGCCGTTCAACCCCTTCGGGCAATCTGGCGGCGGCACCGCCACGGGCTCCGGATTCGTCTACGACGACCAGGGCCACATCCTCACCAACGAGCACGTCGTCGCCGGCGCCGACCAGGTGACGGTCCGGGTCGGAGGCGAGGATGGCGACACGTACGACGCGAAGGTGGTCGGCGAGGACAAATCCACCGACGTCGCGGTGCTCCAGGTCAGCGACGGTGTCGACCAGCTCCAGCCGCTCGAGCTCGGTGACTCCGCCGACGTGAAGGTCGGCGATCCGGTCGTCGCGATCGGCAACCCGTATGGCCTCGACCGCTCGGCCACAGCCGGCATCGTCTCCGCCGTTCAGCGGGAGATCAATGCCCCCAACGGCTTCACGATCACCAATGCGATCCAGACCGACGCGCCGATCAACCCCGGTAACTCCGGTGGCCCGCTGCTCGACGCCGAGGGCAAGGTGATCGGAATCACGTCGCAGATCGAGTCCGGCGGCGGCTCGGAGGGCAACGTCGGGATCGGCTTCGCCGTGCCGATCGACACCGTGCGCGAGATCGCCCAGCAGCTGATCTCCGACGGTGAGGTCCAGCATGCATTCCTCGGGATCAGCGGCGGGGATCTGACGCCCGAGGTCGCGGACGTGCTCAACCTCGACGTCGACCACGGCGCGATCGTGCAGTCCGTCGTTCCCGACAGCCCCGCGGACAAGGCGGGGATCGAGGCCGGCGACGCGACGGTGAACGTCGGCGGGCAGCGGATCCGCGCCGGAGGCGATGTGATCACCGCCGTCGACGGCAACGAGGTGAGCGGGATGGACGATGTGATCACCGCCGTCGATTCGAAGAATCCGGGCGACAGCCTTGCGCTCACGCTCCTGCGCGGCGGGCAGGAGCGAACCGTCAGCGTCGAGCTGGCGGACAGACCCGCGCAGGCACGCGGCTAACCCCAGCGCCAGCGCCCTAACCTTTCCCGCGAGATGCGGGTGAAGTTCTGCGGGATCACGAGGATCGAGGACGCGCGCGAGGCCGCGCGCCTCGGCGCTTGGGCGATCGGGCTCAACCACTGGGAGCGCAGCCCGCGGCGCTGCGATCCTCAGGTCGCGACCGAGATCAGCGCCGAGCTGCGCCGCAGCGTGCAGGTGGTGGGGGTATTCGTCAACGCGACCCTCGACGAGCTCGCCCGCCACGCCGAGGACGAGCAGCTCGCAATGCTCCAGCTCCACGGGGACGAGGGGCCGGACTTCTGCCGCGAGGCCGCGCGTCGCACGGGATGCAAGGTGATCAAGGCGCTGCGCGTCCACAGCACCGCGGACGTGCAGGCCGCCGAGACCTACCGCACCGACTTCCACCTGCTCGACGCCCACCGCCCGGGCGCCCCTGGCGGGACCGGTGAGAGCTTCGACTGGGAGATTGCCGCCGCGCGGCGCTCCGCGGTCCCGTTCATCCTCGCCGGCGGGCTCAGCCCCGACAACGTCGCGACTGCGATCGAGCTCGCGCAGCCGTACGCGGTCGACGTCGCGAGCGGCGTCGAGTCCGATCCCGGGATCAAGGACCACGTGCTGATGACGGCATTCATGGAGAGGGCGCAGGCGGTCGCCGCCGAGCGTCCGGCGGTCCCGAGGTGAGCTCCGTCGTCGAGGAGCGCTTCGGCCCCTACGGGGGACGGTTCGTCCCCGAGGTCCTGATCGCGGCGCTCGATGAGCTCACGGTCGCGTGGGGCGAGGCGCGGGACGACGCCGCGTTTCGCGACGAGCTCGATCGGCTGCTGCGCGACTTCGTCGGCCGCCCGACGCCGCTTTATCTCGCCCAGCGGCTGTCGGAGCGCGTGGGCCGGCGCGTCTACCTGAAGCGCGAGGACCTCGCCCACACCGGCGCCCACAAGATCAACAACGCCGTCGGCCAGGCGCTGCTCGCGAAACGGATGGGCAAGCCGCGGGTGATCGCCGAGACCGGGGCGGGCCAGCACGGCGTGGCCACGGCGACGGCCTGCGCGTTGCTCGGGCTCGAATGCGTCGTGTACATGGGCACCGAGGACATGCGCCGCCAAGCCCCGAACGTGGAGCGGATGCGGCTGCTCGGCGCGGAGGTCGCTCCTGTCGAGGCCGGAGCGAGGACGCTCAAGGAGGCCGTCAGCGCCGCGATCCGCGACTGGGTTACCAACGTTGCCAACACCCATTACATCATCGGCTCCGCGGTCGGACCGGCCCCCTACCCCGCGCTCGTGCGCGACCTGCAGCGCGTGATCGGCGACGAGTCGCGCGCCCAGGCGCTCGCAGCGGAGGGATCGCTCCCGGTGCGGGTGATCGCCTGCGTCGGTGGCGGCTCGAACGCGATCGGCACCTTCATGCCGTTCCTCCAGGACGAGGCCGTCGAGCTGGTCGGGGTCGAGGCCGGCGGCGAGGGGCTCGACGGCGCCCGCCACGGCGCCTCGCTGAGTGCGGGGCGTACCGGCGTTCTCCACGGCGCCCTCTCCTCGGTGCTCGCCGACGAGGAGGGCCAGATCCTCGAGGCGCACTCGGTCTCGGCCGGCCTGGACTACCCCGGCGTCGGGCCCGAGCACGCCCATCTGCGCGACACGGGCAGGGTGCGGTACGAGGCCGTCACCGACGACGAGGCGCTCGGAGCCTTCGGCGAGCTGGCGCGGCTCGAGGGGATCATCCCGGCACTCGAGCCCGCGCACGCTATCGCCTGGCTCCTCCAGAACGCCGGTAAGGGCGCTGGATACGACGTCTTGACCCTCAGCGGCCGCGGAGACAAGGACCTCGCCGAGGTGGTCGAGCGTCTCGGCGCCGATGGCTGATCGGATCGGTGCCGCGTTCGACGCGGCGAGGGGGGAGGGCCGGGCCGCCCTGATGCCCTACATGATGGGCGGCTTTCCGAACCCGGACTCTTCCAGCGCTGTCGCCGACGCCTACGTCGAGGCCGGCGCCGACGTGATCGAGCTCGGGATCCCGTTCTCGGATCCGCTCGCGGACGGGCCGGTGATCCACGCGGCGGCCACGCGGGCACTTCAGGCGGGGGCGACGCTCGAGTCGGTGCTCGAGGTTTGCGCCGGGATCGCGGACCGCGTGCCCGTGGTCGCGATGACGTACGCGAACATGGCGCTCGCGCGGGGCCCGGAGCGATTCGCGCGGGCGCTCGCGGACGCCGGCGCCGCCGGCGCGATCGTCCCCGACCTGCCGATCGAGGAGGGCGGCGAGATCGCCGAGGCGCTCCGGGGTGCCGGCCTCGCGCTCGTTCCGCTCGTGGCGCCGACAACGCCGGCGGAGCGCCGGACGCGGATCTGCGCCGCGGCCGACGGCTTCGTCTACGTCGTCTCCGACACGCGGACGACCGGCGAGCGGGATCGGCTCCCGGCTGAGGTGGGCGAGCTGGTCGAGGCGACGAAGGCAGACGCCCCCGTCCCGGTGGCGGTGGGGTTTGGGATCGGCACTCCGGAGCAGGCGGCGGAGGTCGGACGGGTTGCGGACGGCGTGATCATCGGCTCGCGGCTGGTTCGCGCCGTCGGGGAGGCGGCGGACACGCCCGCGGCGACTGCGGCGGTGACCGAGTTCATCGCAGCGGCGCGCGCCGCGCTGGCCCGTTGAAGGGGTAGATTCCCGGCCGTGCGCCTGCTGGTTTTCACGGTCGTGGGGCTGGTCTTGATGGTGATCGCATACGCCTTCTCGCTCGGCGGGACGGTCGCCGCCCTGATCTTCCTGTTCGTCCTGTTCAACGGCGTGCTCGACCGCTGGGCGCAGCCGTTGTTCGAGCGGCTCCGGCCCTAGTGCACTGAAGCCGATGCGGCTCGAGCCGCTCCCGCCGAGCTTCGCCGCGACCCGAGGCGCGCTCCACCGCGTCGCCGAGGAGATCGTCGCGGCGGCGCGCAAGCCGCACAACGAGATCGCGCTCACGCACACGCCGGGCGGCTTCGGCACGCCGCCGTTCTCCCTCGACGGCCACTCGATCCAGGTTCGGGTCGACGGCGTCGACCTCGTCGTGCTCGAGGACGAGGCGGAGCGACGCATGCGGCTGACGAGCCTGGCCGAGGCGGCGGAGTTCGTGGGCGAGGAGCTCTTCCCGGCGGGTCTGCCGGAGGATCGGTCGTCCCTCGACATCGACCCCGCGGCCGCCCGGCGGCTCGGGGAGCTCTACGCGTTCGGGACCGAGGCGCTCGAGAGCTTTCGCTCGCGCGTGGATCCGGCGGCCGACGCGACCCCGGCGATCGTGTGGCCGGAGCACTTCGACATCGCGATCGAGGCGGGTGTGGAGGCGGACGGCCGGCGCGCGACCTACGGCATCTCGCCCGGCGACGAGGAGCATTCCGAGCCCTACGCGTACGTCGCTCCGTGGACGGCGCCGCCGTCGGGGCCGCTCTGGAATGCGACCGGCTTCACCGGCGCCGAGCTCCCGTACGCGGAGCTCGCCGCCGCTTCGGATCCCGTCGCGGAGGCCGTGGAGTTCATGGCGGTCCGGCGAAGCGCGCTCGGCTAAGGTGCGCGCGTGCGTTTCGGCGTTCTGACCGGTGGCGGAGATTGCCCCGGTCTCAACGCAGTGATCCGGGCGATCGTCCGCAAGGGGGTGGGGGAGTACCGCCACGAGTTCGTCGGCTATCGCGACGGCTGGCGCGGACCGCTCGAGGGAGACTCGCGGGCGCTCGGGATTCCGGAGGTCCGCGGGATCCTGCCGCGCGGGGGCACGATCCTCGGCTCCTCCCGCACGAATCCGATCAAGGAGGACGGCGGCGCTGAGCGGATCGCCGCGAACCTCGAGCGCGACGGGGTCGACGGCCTGATCGTGATCGGCGGCGAGGACACCCTCGGCGCCGCGCAGAAGCTCAACGAGAACGGCGTCAACGTGATCGGGGTACCGAAGACGATCGACAACGACCTCGGCGCCACGGACTACACGTTCGGCTTCGACACCGCGGTCAACATCGCGATGGGCTCGATCGACCGCCTCCACACGACCGCCGAGAGCCACAGGCGCACCCTGATCGTCGAGGTGATGGGCCGTCACGCGGGCTGGATCGCGCTCCACGCCGGGATCGCCGGCGGAGCCAACGTGATCCTGATCCCGGAGCATCCGTTCGACCTCGATCATGTCTCCGGGTACATCGAGCGGCGCTTCGAGAGCCAGTACGCGCCGATCGTCGTCGTCTCCGAGGGCGCCACGCCGAAGGACGGCATGCCGGTCAGCCCACACGCGCCGACGGACGCGTTCGGGCACGTGCGCCTGGGCGGCATCGGGCAGTGGCTCGAGGGCGAGATCGAACGGCAGACGGGCCACGAGGCACGGGCCACGGTGCTCGGGCACGTGCAGCGCGGCGGCACCCCCACTGCCTTCGATCGCGTGCTCGCGACACGCTTCGGCCTGCACGCGATCGACGCCGCGCATGGCAGGGAGTGGGGCAAGATGACGGCCCTGCGGGCGACCGACATCGTGCTCGTTGACCTCGCCGAGGCGACCGCGGCGCTCAAGGTGGTGCCCGAGGAGCTCTACCGCGAGGCCGAGGTCTTCTTCGGCTAGATGGTCTAGATGGTCATCCGCGCCGCAGCGACCGCGCTGTGCGTGCTCGCGATCCTGTCCGGGTGCTCGGCCGATTCGGAGGAGCCGGACACGGACGCCACGCTCGCCGTCTACGTGAGCCTTCCGCTGCGCGGGGCGCAGGGGCAGGACGGGCGCGACGCCCGCGACGGCGCCAAGCTCGCGCTGGCGGACGCGGGCGGCGAGACCGCCGGCGTCTCGATCGAGCCGCGATACCTCGACGACACCGACGGCCGCACGTGGACGCCGGACGCGGCCGCGGCGAACGCGCGCGCGGCGACCGAGGATTCGACCGCGATCGCCTACCTCGGCGACTTCGCCTCCGGCGCGACCAGGGCGTCGCTTCCGGTCACGAACGAAGCGCACCTGCTCCAGGTCTCACCGGCGAGCGGCGCGGTGGATCTCGTCGCTCCCGACCCGGGTTCCGACGAGGTGCCGGGCTCTCAGCCCTCGGGCGAGAGGAGCTTCGGCCGCGTGATCCCCGCCGACGACGCACAAGCCCGCGCCGCCGCCGACTGGGTGGAGCGGCTCGGCCTGCGTCGCGTGGCGACCCTGTCCGACGGCAGCGACTTCGGGGACGTGCTCGTGGACGAGTTCTCGATCGCGCTCGAGCGCGTCGACGTCACCCGTCGGGACGACCCGCAGCTCCTTTACTTCGGCGGCACCGCGGATCGCGAGCCGGCGTCGGCCGTGCGCGGCTTCCCCGCAGGCCTGATGGCCTCGGATGCCGTGCTCGAGCCGGAAGCGGTGCGAGGCCAGCCGGACGGCACCCGCGCCACGTCGGCCGCCCTCGACCCGGGCCAGCTTCCGCCGGCCGGCGGCGAGTTCACCGCCGCGTTCGAGGAGCGCTTCGACCGCAGGCCCGGGCGCTACGCCGCATACGGCTACGAGGCGATGGCCGTGACCCTCGACTCGATCGAGCGCGCCTCCGACCCAACCGACCGCGCGGCCGTCGTCGACGCTTTCTTCGAGACCGCGGAGCGCGACTCGGTGCTCGGCCCCTACTCGATCGACGAGGTGGGCGACACCACGCTCGAGCGCCTCGGCGCTTACCGCGTCGAGCACGGCCGCGCACGGCCGGTGGGCGAGCTCTCCTCCGGCCCCTAGCGGCGGAGGAGGTCGCGGAGCGCCGGCTCGATCTGAGGGAACCGGAACGCGTAGCCGAGGTCGAGCGCCCGGCGCGGGACGGCCCGGATGCTCGCCAGGACCTGCTCGGTCAGCTCGGAGCCGCGGAGCGCGCTGACCGCGAACCTGGGCGCCGGGACGAGGGCGGGACGGCCGAGCACCCGACCGAGCGCGCGCGAGAACTCCCGGTTCGTGACCGGGTTCGGCGACGTTGCGTTGAGCGGGCCGGTGACCTCGGGCGTGTCGAGCGCCCACAGCGCGATTCCGACCTCGTCGAAGGCGTGGATCCAAGGCATGTACTGGCGCCCGCCGGCGAGCGGCCCGCCGACGCCGAGCTTGAACACCGGCAGGAGCTGCTTGAGCAGCCCGCCGGCGAGGTCGAGGACGGGCGCGCTGCGCGTGATCGCGACGCGGATCCCGCCCGACTGCGCCTCGAGCGCCGCCGCCTCCCAATCGACGACGAGCTGTGCGACCCAGCCGGAATCGGCCGGCACCGACTCGTCGATGATCGCCTCGCGGTGGTCGCCGTAGTAGCCGACGGCCGATTGGCTCACCAGCGTCCGCGGCGGCCGCGGCGCGCCGAGCATCGCATGGACCAGGTTCTTGGTCGCCCGCACGCGGCTGTCGTGGATCCGCTGCTTCGCCTCGGGCGTGAGGCGCTGGTTGATCTCCTCGCCGATCAGGTTGATGACGGCGTCGACGTCCTCGAGCGCGGCCTCGGGAGGTCGCTCGCTCGCGGGCTCCCAGGCATGCCAGGAGACGGTCGGGTTGGTCCGTCGCGCCCGCGCCGGGTCGCGGCTCAGCCCCGCGACCTCGTCGCCGCGCGCCAGCAGGGCGTCGCAGACCGCGGAGCCGATCATCCCGCTTGCTCCACTCACCAGCACACGCATGGAAACGCCCCTTACCCCGACGGTTCGGCGCTACTCGATCGTCGCGAAGGTACCGGTCTCCTCCGAGACGCGGGCGATGCCGTCGCGGCGCGCCTCCTCGACGACGGCCTTGGCCACCGCCGGAGCGACATCCCGGTCGAAGACCGAGGGGATGATGTAGTCCTCGGAGAGGTCCTCCGCGGCGACTACGTCGGCGATCCCCTGCGCAGCCGCGAGCTTCATCGACTCGGTGATCCTGGGGGCACCCGCGTCGAGCGCCCCGCGGAACATGCCCGGGAAGCAGAGCACGTTGTTGATCTGATTCGGGTAGTCCGAGCGCCCGGTGGCCATGATCCGGACGTACGGAGCGGCCTCCTCGGGCATCACCTCCGGCGTCGGGTTCGCCATCGCAAAGACGATCGCGTCGTCGTTCATCCTCTGGAGGTCCTCGGCCGTGATCAGGCCCGGCCCGGAGACGCCGACGAACAGGTCACTCCCCTCGATCACCTCGGCCGGCGCCCCCATCCGGCGCTCCGGGTTCGTGTTCTCCGCGTACCAGCGCTTGACCTCGGTCATGTCCTCGTAGTCCTCGCGGGTGGTGGAGAGGGCGCCCCTGCGGTCGCAGCCGATGATCCGCGTGATCCCGGAGGCGAGCATCATCTTCGTCACGGCGACCCCGGCCGCGCCGAGCCCGAGCATCAGCACGCCCAGCTCCTCGATCGGCTTGTGGACGATCTTGAGGGCGTTGAACAGGGCGGCCATCGTGACGACCGCCGTTCCGTGCTGGTCATCGTGGAAGACGGGGATGTCGAGCTCGTCCTTGAGCCGCTCCTCGATCTCGAAGCAGCGCGGCGCGGAGATGTCCTCGAGGTTGATGCCGCCGAATGTCGGGGCGAGGAGGCGGACGGCGTCGACGATCCTGTCGGGATCCTTGGTGTCGAGGCAGATCGGGAAGGCGTCGATCCCGGCGAACTCCTTGAACAGCATCGCCTTGCCCTCCATAACGGGCATCGCCGCCTCGGGACCGATGTCGCCGAGGCCGAGCACCGCCGACCCGTCGGAGACGACCGCGACCGTGTTCTTTTTGATCGTGAAGTCGAACGCTTTGTTGCGGTCCTCGGCGATCTCCATGCAGACGCGCGCGACACCCGGGGTATAGGCCATCGAGAGGTCGTCGCGGGTCTTGAGCGGATACTTGTTGTGCTGCTCGATCTTGCCACCGCGATGCATCGCGAGCGTGCGATCGATGTAGTCGATCACGCGAGCGCCGCGGGTCGAGCCGATCGCCCGCAGGATCTGCTCCCAGTGGCCCTGGTCGCGGGCGTCGATCGTGAACTCGCGCACCCGCTTTCCCTCGCTCCCGGCGCCCGGAACGAGGTCGACGCCCTGAAGCGCCCCACCCGCCTCGGCGATCGCCCCCGTCAGCTTCCCCAAGGGCTCGGAGCGCGCGTCGAGCTCGACGCGCACGGTGACCGAGAACTGAGCCGAGACCGAGGCCATGCGGGGCCGCGATTGTACGCACGGGGGCGAGCCCGCCCGCCGTGGCGCCTTATTCGTCTGATGGACGAAGAAGGCGCCAGAACGGATGCCGTGATCGCGCGCATCGCAGCGCGACAGCATGGGGTTGTGGCGTATTGGCAGCTCCGCGCTGCGGGCATCAGTAAAGACAGCGTGTGGAAGGCGGCTCGGGCCCGCCGGCTGCATCGGATCCATCACGGGATCTACGCCGTCGGGCATCGCGGGTTGAGCGACGAAGGTCGCTGGATGGCAGCCGTACTCGCATGTGGAAAGGGCTCCGTGCTCAGTCATTGGGATGGAGCGGCACTGCTGGAGCTCCTCCCGGTCCGGTCCGGTTTCGTCGATGTCACCGTCCGAACAGCGGCGGGCAGGAGGCGCCGGCCGGAAATCCGGATCCACCGCTGTCCATCGTTGACCGATGACGAAGTGACGCAACAGAAGCGCATTCCGGTCACGACCCCCGCCCGCACGATCAAAGACCTTCGGCGCACCGCACCCGCCGCCGTCGTCCGCCGCGCGATCCGCAACGCGGAGTTCCGCGACCTTCCCCTCGGCACCGTCTCAACCGACCGCACGCGCAGCGAGCTCGAGCGGAAGCTGCTCGCGATCTGCCGCCGGCACCGCCTCCCTTCGCCGGAGGTGAACGTTCCGGTGGGGCCGTACACCGTGGACTTCCTTTGGCGCGAGCAGCGCCTGGTCGTCGAGGTCGATGGCTACCGAGCACACCACGGCCGCCAGGCGTTCGAGGACGATCGCGAGCGCGACAGGCGACTCGCGCTCCTCGGCTACCGCGTCCTCCGGTTCCCGTAGAGGCAGGTGACGGAGGATCCGGCCGGCGTCGCCGAGGCCATCCGTGTCGCCCTCGCCCCTTCATAAGATCAATGCGTGCCAAGCCCTAAGAAGCTCGCTGACAAGAAGGAGGACGAGCTCTTCCTGATCGACGGGAACTCGCTCGCGTATCGGGCGTTCTTCGCGCTTCCGGAGTCGATCGCGACGGCGGATGGCCGGCCGACGAATGCGATCTACGGGTTCGCGTCGATGATGGCGAAGCTCCTGATCGACTTCAGCCCGCGGGCCGTGGTGGTGGCCTGGGACAAGGGCTGGTCGGGGCGCGAGACCGTCTACGAGGAGTACAAGTCGCAGCGCAAGTCGCGGCCGGACCTGCTTCGGGAGCAGTGGCCGCACCTGGCGCCGCTTGCCGAGGCGTTCGGGTTCAGGAACGTGACGGTCGAGGGATACGAGGCCGACGACGTGATCGCGAGCCTCGCCAAGCAGGCCTCAGAGGCCGGGATCCCCGTGATGATCGTCTCCGGCGACCGCGACGTCTACCAGCTGGTCAAGGACGGGATCCGGGTGATGACGACGTCTCGCGGAGTCACCGACACGAAGGTCTACGACCGCGAGGGCGTGGTCGAGCGCTACGGCGTCCCGCCCGAGCTCGTCCCCGACTTCATCGGCCTCAAGGGCGACACCTCCGACAACATCCCCGGCGTCCCCGGGATCGGCGACAAGACGGCCGCCGAGCTCCTCCAGCGCTTCGGGTCGCTCGAGAGGGTGCTCGAGTCCGTCGACGAGATCTCCGGCGCGAAGCGAAAGCAGAACCTGACCGAGCACGCCGACGATGCCCGCGTCTCGAAGGAGCTCGCGACCATGGTCTACGACGTCGAGGTGCCGATCGCGATCACGCAAGAGCTGCGGACGACGCCCGACCGCTCGAAGCTGCGCGACGCCGCTAACGAGTTCGAGCTGCGCGCCGTGATCCAGCGGCTCGACGAGGAGTGGGAGGAGGTCGTCCCCGGCCGGATGGTCGAGGAGACGATCGAGGTCGAGGCCCGGGAGGGGTCGATCGCCGAGCTCGCCGAGGGCGCGATCGCGCTCGGCCTCGCGCAGGGTCGCTTCGGCGCGACCGACGGCAAGCAGGTGGTCTCCGGCGAGGCGCCCGATACCGCGGCGTTCGCCGCCGAGCTCGCGGACCGGCCGCTGATCGCACACGACGCGAAGGGCCTCGGCGAAGGCGGGAGGACGGGGCTGCTCGCCATGGCGGGACTGGGCGCGGTCGACCTCAAGCACGACACGATGGTCGCCGCCTACCTGATCGATCCGGCCCGGCGCACCTATGTCCTCTCCGAGCTCGCCGCCGACGCCGGCCTCGCCGCGGCTCCGGCCGGGACGGCGGATGGCCAGCTCTCGCTCGAGGCGGAGGAGGGGGACACAGCCGGCGATCCCGCAGTGGACGCGCGGCTCACCTGGGAGCTCGCCGAGCGCCAGCGCGAGCGGCTCGTCGAGTTCGGCGTCGAGCGGGTGATGAACGAGGTCGAGATGCCGCTGATCGAGGTGCTGGCGGCGATGGAGCAGGTTGGCCTCAAGCTCGACACGGAGCGGCTCGCCGAGATCGGCGCCGGGATGGAGGAGCAGATCGCCCGGCTCGAGTCGGAGATCTACGACCTCTGCGGCCACGAGTTCACGATCGGATCGCCGCAGCAGCTCGGGGTCGTCCTCTTCGACGAGCTCAAGCTGACGAAGAAGCGCCGGGGGAAGACCGGCTTCTCCACCGATGCGCGCGTACTCGCGCAGATCCGCGACGAGCACCCGGTGATCGAGAAGATCGAGCGCTGGCGCGAGCTCACGAAGCTGAAGAGCACCTACCTCGACGCGCTCCCGGAGCTCGTCGACCCGGTCAGCGGCCGGATCCACACCACCTTCAACCAGGTCACGGCGGCGACCGGCCGGCTCTCGAGCACGAACCCGAACCTCCAGAACATCCCGATCCGCTCAGACGTCGGGCGGCCGATCCGCTCCTGCTTCGTCGCCGAGCCGGGCGACCGGTTGCTCTCGTGCGACTACAACCAGGTCGAGCTGCGGGTGCTCGCCCATGTCGCAGGCGAGGACGTGCTGCGCCACATCTTCGCCTCGGGCGAGGACGTGCACGCCGCCACGGCAGCCGGGATCATCGGGGCCGACCCCAACGCGATCACCCCGGCGGAGCGGTCGAAGGCGAAGATGGTCAACTACGGGATCGCGTACGGTCTCTCGGCGTTCGGGCTCGCCGACCGCCTCCAGATCGAGCGCGAGGAGGCCGCGACCTACATCGAGCGCTACTTCGAGCGCTTTCCCGCAGTCCGGCGATTCATCGACGCGACGATCGAGCGCGCGGACAACGACGGCCACGTGAAGACCCTGATGGGCCGGCGGCGGAACATTCCCGAGCTTCGCTCGGGCAATCCGCAGCGCCGCTCGCTCGGGGAGCGTCTTGCCGTCAACACCGTGATCCAGGGGACCGCCGCCGACATCATCAAGCTCGCGATGGTCCGCTGCACGAGGGGGCTGGCCGACGCGGGGCTTGGCACCCGGCTCGTGCTTCAGATCCACGACGAGCTCCTGTTCGAGGGCCCGGAGGCGGAGATGGATGCCGCGACCGAGATCGCGCGGCGGGAGATGATGGGCGCGTTCGAGCTCGACCCGCCGCTCGAGGTCGACGTCGGCGTCGGACCGGATTGGCTCGCGGCGAAGTAGAGGAGGGCGATGGATCGGGGTGTAGCCGTGGTCGTTATGGGGCTGGCGGGCGTCGCAGTCGCGATCCAGCCGGCGCTCAACGCCGGCCTCTCCCGGGCGACGGGAAGCCTGGCCGCAGCGCTCGTCTCGTTTACGGTCGGCACGCTCGCGCTGTTCGCGCTCGTCGCGGTCGCAGGCGAGCTGGGGCAGCTCGACGGCGTCGGCGAGGTCCGCTGGTACTACCTGCTGGGCGGTCTCTGCGGAGCGCTCTGGATCGGCACGTCGCTCGTGGCGGTGAAGTCGCTCGGCGCCGGCGGCGTGGTCGCGGCAACAGTGACCGGACAGCTCACCGGCGCCGTGGTCGCCGATCGGCTCGGGATCCTCGGGCTGACGGAGGCGCCGATCACTCCGCTGCGTGTGCTGGGCGTTGCGATGCTCATCGTCGGCACGTACCTGGTGGTGAGGTGACCGCCGCGTTCGGCCCGGCCTGGGCGGATCCCAGGGTGCGCGACGGCATGGCGGAGCTCCTGAAGCGGCGCACGGCGGCGATCGCCGCCGGCGACCGCGCGCTCGGCTGGAAGCTCGCGTTCGGAGCGCCGCAGTCGCTCGAGACACTCGGCCTGCCCGGTCCGGTGGTCGGTTACCTCACGGATGCCACCGCGCGCGGCTCCGGCGCCGCCGTCCGGTGCGCGGACTGGACGCAGCCGGCGTTCGAGGCCGAGGTCGCGATCTACCTCGGCCGCGGCGTGGCGGCCGGCGAGGACCCCGAGGCCGCGGCCCAGGCGATCTCCGGTATCGGCCCCGCGATCGAGCTCGCCGACGTCGACCGACCGCCGGCTGACCTCGCCGACGTGATCGCCGCGGGCATCTACCACCGGGCCGTGCTCCTCCGGGGCAGGGAACCGGGGTCGCCCAACCTCCGTTCGGGCGCGGCCGCCGCGGATCTGCGCGCCCGGGTGACCCGGGGAGGCGAGCCTCTGGTCGCCGTCGACGACCCGGAGTCGGTGGTCGGCCGCCCGGCCGAGATCGCTTCCTACGTCGCCGCCTACCTCGGCGAGTTCGGTCACGCGCTGCGGCGCGGGGAGGTGATCATCTCCGGGTCCGTGATGCCGTTCGTGACCGTCGCCGCGGGCGAGCGCCTCGAGTACGAGCTCGACCCGATCGGGAAGCTCGCGGTCGTCCTCGCGTAGCCGGTGATCCGATAGCCTCCGCGAGCATGCAATCGATTGCAGCGGAGCAGAGCACGGAGGAGCGCGATCGGACGCGCGTCGGCTTCATCGGGCTCGGCTCCATGGGCGGGAGGATCGTCCAGAGGCTGCTCGCCGCCGGCCATCCGGTCGTCGGCTGGAACCGGAGCGCCGGCAGGGCCGAGGCGCTGGCGGCGGACGGGATGGAGGTGGCCGCGAACCCGCGGGAGGTCGCCGAGCGCGCCGACGTCGTCCTCTCGATGGTCACTGACACTAACGCCGTCGAGGAGGTCGCATCCGGCCCCGACGGCGTGATCGCGGGGCTTCCCGCCGGCTCGGTCTGGGCCGACATGTCGACGATCTCGCCGTCGGCGAGCAGCGCGCTCGCCGAGCGCGTCGCCCAGGCCGGAGCCTCGATGCTGGATGCGCCGGTCTCCGGAAGCCTCACCATCCTCGAGCAGGGTCAGCTCTCGATCATGCTCGGTGGCGATGAGCAAGCCTGCGAACGGGTCCGACCGGTGCTGCTCGCAATCGGCCCGAAGGTGACGCGGGTGGGCGGCAACGGCGAGGCGCTCCAGGTGAAGATCGCGATCAACCTCGCGTTGGTCGTCCAGGTGGTCGGCTTCTGCGAGGGCGTGGCGCTGGCGGAGCGCGGCGGCGTCTCACGCGGGGCCGCGGTCGAGGCGATGCTGAACAGTGTCGTCGCCTCGCCGGTGCTGGGCTACCGCGGCCCGCTCATCCTCGAGGGCGCGATGCCCGAGGAGCCGCCCGCCGACGTCAACCTCCAGCAGAAGGACCTGATGCTCGCGCTCGACCTCGGCCGCGAGCTGGGGGTTCCGCTGCCGACCACGGCCGTGTGCAACGAGCTCCTCAACGCCTGCCGCGGCGCCGGGATCGACCATCACGACTTCGTCGTCGTCTACGACGTCTATCGCCGGCTCGCCGGACTCGAGACCGGGGTCGTGTGATGGAGCCATTTCGAATCAGCATCGACGACGTCCCGCTCGAGCGCGGCCTGCGCGAGGAGGAGGGCTGGGTCGACATGCGGGTCCAGTTCCTGATCGACGAGCGCACTGCCGGAAGCACCGAGCTCGTGGTCGGGCGGACGCTGCTGCCGCCGGGAGCGCGCCACGACCGCCACCGGCACCCGAACTGCGACGAGTTCCTGATCGTGATGTCCGGGAGCGGGGAGATCTACACCGACGACGGCCGCGAGCCGGCCGCTGCGGGCGACGTCGTCCTCACGCCGGCCGGTCACTGGCACGGCTTCGACAACACCTCTCAGGAGGACGTGCTCCTGATCTGGGGCTGGCGCGGGGCAGGCTCGCTCGAGGCCGCCGGCTATGAGCTGCCCGCGGAGGCATGAGCGGCCAGCAGACCCGCGCTGGCGACGGTCGCACGGTCCCGGGAGCTAGTGGTCGACATGGATTGGTGAGGCCCGACCGGACGCGGCTCGTAGTCGGCTCGATCACCTTCGCGATCGCCGTGGCCGCCTTCGCACGGATCCCGGTGCTCCCGGACATCGGCGCCGACCTCGATCTCAGCGCTGGCGAGATCGGGCTGCTGACGACGGCCTTCGGTCTCGGGCGCCTCGTCATGGATCTGCCCGCTGGGCGTCTCGCCGCCAATGTGCGCCCGGCGCTTGCGCTCGCCGGTGCCGGTGCCGGGCTCGCCGTGGCCGCTGGGCTTCTAGCCGCGGCGGGCACGCTCGGTATTGCCCTCGTCGCCTCTGCGCTCATGGGCTGCGCTTCGGCACTCACCAACACCACCAGCATGTACGCCTTTGCGACGGCGACCGATGCCACGCGCCGTGGCGCGAGCATGGCGATTTACACGACGGCGCTGATGTCAGGACAGATGGTGGGGCCGGCGTTGGGAGGTGTGATCGCTTCGATCGCCGGATGGCGCGAGGCGATGGCGGTCGCGGGGGCGATCGGCGCCGTCGTCGCGATTGCCGCAACCGTCTGGTGGCGCCGCGACCGACGCCGAACTGACATCGGGGCCGGCGCAGGAGCGACGGCCGGCGATATCGGTGCTGGGACCCACGCGGGCCGTGCGGAGCTCGCCGCGCTTGCCACGGCCCCTTTCGCGACGTTCTTCGGTATGGCCGGCCTGACCCAGACGCTGATCCCGCTGATCGGTAACGGGGAGCTCGGCCTCTCCGCGTCGGCGATCGGGATTGCCTTGGCGCTCGGTGCTGCCGCGCGCTTCGGGAGCGCCTGGGTGGCGGGCATCGTCTCGGACCGATTTTCGCGCAAGGTCGTCCTCGTCCCCAGCCTTCTGACGATGGCGCTCGGGGCCGCCGTCCTCGCGTTGCCGCCTGGCGCCGTCGGCTGGTCCCTCGGGATCCTGCTCATCGCGCTCGGCTCCTCCGGGATCTCGGTCGCCGCGGCCGCGGTCGCCGACTGGGTGCCGGCGCACCGCCTCGGCCACGAACTCGGCGTCTTCCGCCTGCTCGGCGACGTCGGCCTACTGATCGGACCGGCGGCCACCGGGTTCGCCTACGGCGCGTCGGGTCCAGCGCTTGCCGGAGGGCTCTCTGCCGCAGTGTTCGTCGCGGCAGCGCTCGCGGCCGCGATCTGGGTCCGCGGCGGTGGCGCTCCGGCGGACTTCGTGGCCGATACCGGAGAGTTCTCCGTCTGAGCAGGTGCTTGACCACGGTCGAAACGGCGCCTAAAGTCATCCGCAATCGTTTGCAGAACGAGATCGCGGACGGGCGATGCTGGCCGGGGTCGCTCCCGGCGGTGCGCTGCCCACGGCGAGACGACCGGCGCCGCGGCGATAATGAGGCGACAGATGGCAAAGAACGGGAGCGGTGCGCGGGTGACGCTGAAGGACGTGGCGCTCCAAGCCGGGGTCCATCCCGGAACCGCGTCGCGCGCGCTCAACGTCGATACGCGCGAGCTCGTCAACGAGGAGACGGCGCGGCGGGTGCTCGAAGCCGCCGCCGAGCTCGGATACCGTCCGAATCCAATCGCGCGGGGCCTGAAGACAAGCCGGTCGTACACCGTCGGCGTGCTCATCCCAGACCTCACGAACCCGCTCTTTCCGCCGATTGTTCGCGGGATCCAGGATCGCCTCGAGGAGGCCGCGTACACGCCGTTGATCGCGAATACCGATAACGACACGGACCGCGAGCGAGCCGACTTCGAGGCGATGCGCGCGCGCCACGTCGATGGCCTGATCACGGCCACGGCCCGACGAGACCGCGGACTCCCGCCGGGGCTCGAGGATGTCGAGATGCCCATCGTCCTCGTCAACCGCCGGCTCGAGGATGGCGGGCGACCCTCCGTCGTTGCCGACGATCGCGCCGGCGTGGCCCTTGCCGTCGAGCACCTCGCGTCGCTCGGGCATCGGTGGATCGCACACCTCGCCGGGCCGCAGGAGCTGTCGACGGGTCACCTGCGGCTGGACGGGTTCCACCAGGCGATGGCCGCTGCCGGACTCGAAGTCGACCCCGACCTCGTCCTGATCGGCTCGGCATTCGTCGAGAGCGAAGGCGAGCGCCTGTGTAACGAGCTGCTCGAGCGGGCGCCGGATGTTACGGCCATCTTCGCCGGGAACGACCTGATGGCGATCGGCTGCTACGACGTCTTCGTCGAACGCGGGATCAACTGTCCTGGGGACGTATCCGTCGTCGGCTACAACGACATGCCGTTCGTCGGCTGGTTCGATCCGCCGCTTACGACCGTGCACCTGCCGCACTACAAGATCGGCGCCTGCGCCGCGGATTTGCTGCTCGCGCAGCTGCGCGACCCCGATACGGAGCCTCAGCAGGTGATGGTGGACCCGGAGCTCGTTGTTCGTGGCTCCACCGCGCCGCCGCGCGTTTGACTCGCCGCCCCGACTTCCGGGCGCCCCGCGGCTGCAGCAGTCGCAGCTCGGCTTGACACGGACGAGTGCCCAACCTAGGCTGCACACGCTTCCAGCAAACGATTGCAGGCTGCTGCGTCGGGGCTGGCCACCGGAGCTCGCGGCCAATAATCGCCGCCCCCCGGAGGATGCGCGGGCGACGAAGCAGCGAATGCGGAAGGCGAGACGATGACCGCGAAGACGTCGGAGCAGCCGACGCTCCTGCTCGAGGGCGGCACCGTCCTGACGATGGACGCGGACCGAACCCGCTTCGACGACGGCTACGTCCTCATCCGTGGGCGTGAGATCGAGGCCGTAGGTGAGAGCGGCTCGTGCGGCGCGGAGGACGGCGCCCGGCTCGACGTCGGCGGCTGTCTCGTCGTTCCCGGGCTGATCAACACTCATCAGCACCACTGGTACAACCTGTTCAAGGGCCTCGGCGGCGGGATGCTGCTCGAGCAGTGGATCCAGAACCTGCTCAAGCCGACCGCCGAGAATCTGACACCGGCCGAGGTGCGGATCGGGGGCGTCCTCGCCTGCCTCGAGATGCTGCTCACGGGCACGACGGCGTGCCTCAACCACTCCGTCAGCCGGAGCGACGCGGACGTTGTCTCAGCGACGCTGGAGCCGGTCATCGAAGCTGGAATGCGCCAGCTCTTCGCGAAGGAGGTGCGCCCTCAGGGCCTCGAGGAGCAGTTGGCGCTCGCGGAGGAGATCCACGCTCGATGGGATCGGCGAGGCGATGGACGAGTCTCGATCGGCCTGGTGCTTGAGAGCACTGCGCACTGGGTCGCGATGGGCACCTCATCCGAGGAGCTCCTCCTGCGGGGGAACGAACTCGCCGCCGAGCATGGGATGCGCATCAGCGACCACATCGCCGGCGGGACGATGTCTCGCGAGTCCGGCTACTTGCGGTTCATGCTCGAAATGGGCCGCACCGATGTCGAGTTTCTCCATGATCTCGGCGTGCTGGACGAGAAGTGGGTGCTTGCCCACGCCATCCACGCAACGGATTTCGACATCGAGCTGATCGCGAGGTCGGGTGCGGCCGTTTCGCACTGTCCGACCAGCGAATCGTCCCGCGGCGGTGGGATCACCCCGATCAAACGGTTCCGCGACGCAGGCATTCGTGTCGCCTTGGGCTCCGACGGCCCAATGGTCGATCTCAGCGTCGACATGGTCGAGCAGATGAAGGCGGTCCTCCTGTTTCAAAATCAACTGCACCGCGAGGCAATTGCCATCGATCCCGAAGCCGCGCTCGCGATGGCGACGTCGGAGGCCGCCGCCGCCCTCGGCTGGTCCGATTCGGTCGGGTCGCTCGAACCGGGGAAGCGCGCCGACATCGCCGTCTTCGACCTGAGTGGACCCACGTGCGCCGTCTGGCACGATCCGGTCGCGGCTCTCGTTCAGTCGCGGCCGCCCGTCAGGGACGTATTCGTCGACGGCGTTCAGCTCGTCGACCGCGGGCGGTTGACGAGGTACTCGGAGGACGATGTCGCGGCGGTGATCGAGGAGGCTCGGGCCCGGGCCGAAGAGTTGCTGCGGCGCGCTGACGTCCCGGCGGCGTCCGTCGCATCCGCGCAGCGCGCAGCGCTGGACGCGATCGTCTAGCGGCGGCCGACCAACCCGGGGCGCGTCATCGCGAGCTTGACACGTCGTTGGGCTGGCGCTACGTTGCACACGATTGCAGCAATCGATTGCAAGGCACGGAGTTGACGGTGCTCAAGGGCCCAGGGAGGTTGTCGTGACTCGATCGAAGCAAACCGGCCGGTTCGCCCGCCTGGTGTGGGCGTTCTTCTCGCGGTCGCTCTGAGCGCGCTGTTTGCGGCTTGTGAGGGCGCCGGTAGCGATGACGACGAGGCCAACAGCGATGAGCCCATCGTCATCGGCGCGTCGCTGCCGCTCACGGGACCCCTGTCGGTGCCGGGCCAGGGTCATGTAGAGGGATACGAGCTGTGCGTGGACAAGCTCAACGAGACCGGCGGCATCCTCGGGCGCCAGGTCGAGCTGAAGACCTCCGACAACCGGTCCGATACCGAGACGGTCGTCAACCAGACAGAGCGGTTCATCAGCGTCGACGACGTGGACATGGTCCTTGGCACGTTCTCGACGCTGCTCTCGTTCCCAGCGTCCGCGATCACCGAGCAGAACCAGCTGATCTACTGGGAGCCATCCGATAGCTCGGTGCAATCCCACTCGCGCGGGTTCGAGTACAACTACGGCTTCACCCTGAAGCCGATCGATTACATCGGGCAGACCCCGGTGGACGCGATCTTCGAGCTTTCGGAGGCGGGCGACATCCCGGAGGAGGAGCTCCCCACATCCGCCGCCGTCATCTACACCGACGACTTCTTCACGAATGCGATGGCCCGCGGGCTGCTTGGCGGCACGCTCGAGGTTCCCGGAATCGACCCGATCGACTTCGGCGAGGGCTACCTCGCTGAGCGCGGCATGGACGTGGTCGTCGAGCAGCAGGTGCCGAAGAGCTTCAACGACTGGACCTCGCTCCTGAACCAGGTCAAGAGCTCCGGCGCGGAGTACTTCTTCGGTTTGATGCAGGCGCCGGCGGAGGTCGACATCGCCAAAGCCATGCAAACCGTCGACTACGAGCCGAAGGCGGCGTTCTTCGCGCAGGGCACCTATCCCGAGTTCGCCGAATCCGTCGGCGCGGCCGCGGACGGATTGCTCGTGTGGAGCACGTGGAATCCCGACGTCCAGTGGGAGGGCGAGCTGGGGGGCGAGACCTACACGAACCAGGATTTCGTAGCCGACTTCAAGCAGCGGTTTGACAAGGACCCGAACGAGGACAACGCCCAGGCGTTTGCGGTGTGCCAGGCAATGGCCTACGCGGCCGAGGAGGCCGGCACCACCGACAACACCGAGATCAAGTCCTGGCTCGACGATCGCACGGCGGACGACCCGATTCCCACGATCCAGGGTGATTACTACTTCGACGACACCGGCCTCACGGCGGACCGTGACGTGCTCCTGCTTCAGTGGCAGGACGGGGAGCTGAGGCACGTCTTCCCACCGGGAGAGGAGTACCCCAATCAGGCCAAGATCCAGTACCCAACGCGCGGCTAACGCCGCGCGTTGGCGACGAAGAGGAGTGTGACCATGGAGCAGGGAACGATCGGGATGCCGCAGGCCGTCCACCCAGACCCGGCGCGCTCGAGCGAGATGCCCTACGCGCCGGCCGTCGAGCTGCCGTCCGGGGGCGTGATCGTCTTCATCTCGGGTGCGACGCCATCGCCGCTCTATCACCAGCACCCGCACGTCCCCGAGGAGCACGTGCAGCCCGACGACATTCGCGAACAGACGCGTCGCGCTCTCGACAACATCAAGCTGGTGCTCGATGCCCGCGGACTTACGTGGCGCCATGTGGTCAAGGCCACCAAGTACCTGACCGACATGCGCGAGGCCGATGCGATGCATGAGGTCTGGCGCGAGTACTTCGGCGACTGGCAGCCCGCGAGCACCATGATCTGCGTGAACAACCTGAGTTCACCGGGGGCCAGGGTGGAGCTCGACCTGATCGCCATCGGGCCGGCTGCGGCCGCCTGACGTCCATGCCGGAGCTCGCGTCCAGCCCGGCGCCGGCGGCCACGCCACGCGCTGGCGCTGACGCACTCCTGGCGGTCCGCGATGTGAGCCGCGACTTCGGCGGCGTCCATGCGGTTCGCAGCTGCTCGTTCGAGGTGGCGCGGGGCAGCATCACCAGCTTGATCGGGCCCAACGGGGCCGGCAAGACCACGGCGTTCAACCTGATCGGCGGCCTGCTGAAGCCCAGCTCCGGGGAGATCACGTTCGAGGGTCGCGAGATCTCGGGCTTCCGTCCCCACCGCATCACCCGTGCCGGGATCGCGCGCACCTTCCAGATCACGCGGGTGATCGGCGATCTCACCGTCCTGGAGAACGTCGTTCTGTACGCGCCCGCGCAGGGCGTCAGACGGCTGCTCGCGGGCAGCATGCTCGAGCGCGAGCGGGAGCACGCGATGCAGCTGCTGGAATTCGTCGGTCTCGCGCGGCTGGCACCCCGACCGGCCTCCGAGCTGTCCTACGGGCAGCGCAAGCTCGTCGAGTTCGCCGGGGCGCTGATGGCACGGCCAAAGCTGATCATGCTCGACGAGCCCGCTGGGGGCGTCAACCCGCGCTTGATCGAGGACATAGTCGATCGGATCAGGGGACTGAATCGGGACGGGATCACCTTCCTGATCGTCGAGCACAACATGGACCTCGTCATGGATCTATCGCAGTCCGTGGTCGTGATGGCGCACGGCGAGGTCCTGAGGCAGGGGACGCCGGCTGAGGTCCAGGCGGACGCCGCCGTGCTCGACGCGTACCTGGGGCGGGCCTGACGTGGCCATTCTTGAGGTCGATCGGATTCGCGCGGGGTACGGGTCGGGCCCCGACATCCTGAACGGCGTCGAGCTTGAGGTCGCGGAGGGCGAGACAACTTGCGTGATCGGTCCCAACGGGGCCGGTAAATCGACGCTGTTGAAGGCGATCGCGGGCCTCGTCCGCGTACGAGACGGGGAGGTTCGGTTCGAAGGACGTCGGCTCGACGGGCTGCGACCGGACCAGGTCCTTGCTCGCGGGGTCTGCTTCGTTCCCACTGATCGCAGCCTCTTCCCGGACATGAGTGTGCGGGAGAACCTCGTGATGGCGGGATACTCGATCGACAGCCGCGCGCTGCTCAACGAGCGCATCGACGAGGTGCTCGAGATGTTCCCGGTGCTCGCGGAACGCGCTTCCCAGCGGGCCCGGACCCTATCGGGAGGGGAGCAGCAGATGGTCGCGCTGGCCCGGGCCTGGATTCTCCGCCCGCGCGTGCTGTTGGTCGACGAGCCGAGCATGGGCCTCGCTCCGCAGGTGAGCGATCAGGTGTTCAAGATCATCCGCAGCTTCCGCGACGCCGGCATGACCGTGCTGCTGGTCGAACAGAACGCCCGCAGGGGGCTCGAATGCTCGCAGTGGGGGTGCGTGCTCGACCTCGGCGCGAAACGCTTCGAGGGGCCCGCCAACTCGATCCTCACGAACCCCGAGATCAGCGAGCTCTATCTGGGTCGGCAGGCGCCGGAGAACGGCAACCGCGGCGATCCCGGAGTCCGCGCGTGAACGTCCTGCAAATCACGATCTTCGGCGTTTTGCTGGGTGGCGTCTACGCGCTGATGGCGACCGGTCTCACGATGCTCTACGGCGTCATGCGCGTGATCAATTTGGCCCACGCCGCGTTCATGATCGTCGGCGCCTACATCGCGTTCGTCCTGTTTCGCGACTTCGGCATCGACCCTCTCCTGTCCATGGTCGTGACCGGACCGGCTCTGTTCGTGGTGGGAATCCTGCTCTACCAGCTGCTCTTTCGGCGGATCGCCGGCAGCTCTCGATTCACGGAGATGACGGTTCTGCTCAGCTTCGGCCTCGCGCTGGGCGTCGAGGGAATCCTCGGCTCGATCTTTTCGAACATCTACCACTCGACCGATCCGGGTTACGCCACGGGCACGATCGAGCTCGGGTCTGTCTTCATCCCAACCGGGCAGCTCTACGGGTTCATCGCGAGCCTCTTCCTGCTCGGCGCGCTCTGGTCATTTCTCCGCTTCACCAGGACCGGATACGCAATCCGGGCGACGATGCAGGACCGCGACGCAGCTCAGATCGTCGGCGTCAACATCGACCGCGTCTCAGCGCTCGCATTCGGGATCGGCGTTGGACTGGCGGGCGCGGCCGGGTCGCTGGTCTCCTACCTGTTCACGTTCTTTCCGGGTTCTCACCTGCTCTGGATCGGGCTCCTGCTGTCGCTGATCGTCGTCGGCGGGCTCGGAAGCCTGATGGGCGCTTTCGTCGGTGCGGTCGGACTCAGCGTGGTGGCGGCATTCGCTACCGAGGAGCTGGGTCCGGAATGGTCGTACCTGACCTTCTACGTCCTGCTCTTCGCGATCCTCCTCGTCCGGCCGCAGGGCCTGTTCGGGAAGCCGGAGACGATCTGATGGGCGACGCCGTGCGCGCGAAGGAGGTCGCGGCGCCCGCGCCGCGTCGGTTCGGACTCTCCCTCCGGGCGGCGGCGCTGCTGCTCGCCGTGCTCGCGCTGCTTGCGGTGCCGCTTCTCTACCCGGTGCTCGTGCCGTATTCGTACGTCCTCCAGCTGCTCACCGGCGGGTTCATGTGGGTCGCCTTTGCGTCGAGCTGGAACATCATCGGCGGCTACACCGGATACGTTTCGCTCGGGCACAACGTGTTCGTCGTCGTCGGCGCCTACTTCTCGGCCGCGCTGTTCGTCTACGCGGACATCTCCCCGTTCGTCACGGCGATCGGAGCGGGCCTCGCGTGCGCGGCGCTGGGCGTCGTGGTCGGGCTGATCACCCTGCGGACCCGCGGCGACGCGTTCATCATCGCGACGATCGCGCTCATGCTGATCGCCCAGATCGGCTTCGACAACTGGGCGTGGCTCGGCGGCTCTAGCGGCATCGCGCTTCCACCGCTCCACATGTCGGAGGCGGCGTTGGTGAAGGTGCCGTTCTACTACGCGATGTTCGCGGTGGCCGCCGGCGCCGTCTACCTCTCGTATCGCATCCGGCACTCTCGCTTCGGTCTCGGCCTGCGTGCGATCGCCGAGGACGAGGTCAAGGCGGAGATCGCCGGGATTAACACGAACGCCTACAAGGTTGCCGCCTTCGCCCTGAGCGGCATCTTCATCGGTATCGGGGGCGCCCTTTGGGGCTACTCGCTCTTTTATCTCCGTCCCGAGATCTTCCTCGCGATCGCGGTTGCGGCCGACATGGTGCTGATGTCGATCATCGGGGGGCGCGGGACTGTCGCAGGACCTGTGATCGGCGCCGTCTTGATCGTCGCGTTCAACGAGTGGTCCGTCTCGGAGTTCGGGTCGAGTGAGCTCAACCTGACGGTCACGGGGGTCCTGCTCGTGGGTGCCTTGCTCTTCTTCCCCGGGGGAATCGTCGGCGCCCTGCGCGAGCGTGGCCGCCTGCCGCGCGTTCTTGATTGGGACTAGCGCCGCGGTTGACAGCAAAACCGGGGATGAAGTAGGCTGCACACGATTGCAGCAAACGATTGCAATCCCTCGGGCCCAGCAGCCCGAGCGGAGGCGCCCGTGACGTGCTGGGAGGTACGTGATGAGAGGATCGGACCGGAACCCGAACCGAGCCCGGAGGTGGTTCGCGCTGTTGGCGGTCGCCGGGATCGCGGCCTTCGGGGTCGGATGCGGCGGTGACGACGAGTCCGGGAGCGATAGCGGCGAGCCGATCAAGATCGGGATCTCGCTGCCGCTGACCGGTGAGTTCTCGCAGCCGGGCAAGGCAGCGAAGCAGGGCTACGAGGTCTGGGCGGACACTGTGAACTCCCAGGGCGGCCTGCTCGACCGCCAGGTCGAGCTGGTGATCAAGGACGACGCCAGCGACCAGAACACGGTGGTCGCCGACTACAACGCGCTGATCCAGCGCGACCAGGTCGACCTGCTGCTCGGAACCTTCTCCTCGCTGCTCAACCTGCCCGCTTCCGCGGCGGCCGAGCGCAACCGGATGCTGTACATCGAGCCGGCCGGCGGCGCGCCTGAGATCTTCGAGCGCGATTTCCAGTACGGCCCGTTCTTCACCCAGCAGGCGACCGCCGACCACCAGGGCGATTTGTTCGTCGACTGGGTGCTCGACCAGGACCAGCCGCCGAAGACGGCCGCCTACCCCGTGCTCGACGACCCGTTCGCGCAGCCAGTGGCCGACGCGATGAAGGAGAAGCTCGAGGCGGCGGGCGTGGAGACCGTCTACGACGAGATCTACCCGGCCAGCACGTCGAACTTCGACAGCATCGCGAGCGCCGTCAAGGGCGCGAACCCGGACCTGGTCGTGAACGGTGCGCAGTACGACGACGGCGTCGGCTTCCGGCGCGCGCTCACCAAGGTCGGGTTCGAGCCGAAGATCCTGTTCCAGACGAATGCGCCGTCATTCGGCACGCAGTACTCCGACGCGGTGGGGGTGGACAACGCGAACGGCGTCTTCTTCGCGATCAGCCACACGCCCGACGCCACGACGCCCGGCAACAAGGAGTTCGTGCAGGCGTTCGCGGACATGTTCGGAGGCGAGCCGGCGGAGGATGCCGCCGACGCGTACGCCTCCGGCCAGGTGCTGCAGGCGGCGGTCGATGGGGTGGGCTCGATCGACGACCAGCTCGCGCTCGCCGATTGGCTGCGCGACAACACGGTCGAGACGATCCTCGGCACGCTCGAGTGGGAGGACAACGGCGCCCCGGTCGGCCAGTTCCTGATCGGTCAGTGGCAGGACGGCCGCGCGGAGATCGTGCTGCCGCCAGACGCCGCGACCTCCGACCCAACGCTCGCGCCGGGAGGCTGAGTGAAGGCCGCACCGGCGCCGCGGCCCACGCCGCGGCGCCGGGGCGGTTGACACGTGCAGGCGCAGGGAACTGAGAGCGGATAGAGGAGCGGTGACGGAGTTCATCCAGGAGACGGCCTTCGGCCTTTTGATCGGCGGCGTCTACGCGCTGTTCGCGTCGGGGCTGACGCTGATCTTCGGGGTGATGAAGGTGATCAACATCGCCCACGGCGCCCTGCTCATCCTCGGCGCCTTCCTCGCCTTCACGCTCTGGGATTCGTTCGGGATCGACCCGCTGGCGGGGATCCTGATCACCACGCCGGTGATGTTCGCGCTCGGCTGGGTCATGTACTCGGTGCTGATCCGGCCGCTGCGCGGGGCGCCACTCTCCTCGACCGTGCTGCTGACCTTCGGGCTCGCGCTCGTGCTCGAGGCCGTGATGGGGCTCGTCTGGGGCAACCAGTCGCGCTCGGCGCGCGCGTCCTACTTCGACCAGTCGTTTGAAATCGGCGACGTCGTGCTGCCGAAGGCCCAGGTGTTCGCGTGCGCGGTCGCGGCGCTCGTCCTGATCCTGCTCTGGCTCTTTTTGAGCCGAACATGGACCGGGCGGGCGATCCGGGCGGCCTCCGCGAACACCCAGGGGGCGCAGCTCGTCGGCGTCAACATCAGCGGCGTCAGCGCGCTCACGTTCGCAGTCGGGATCGCGACTGTGGGGGCCGCCGGCTCGATGGTCTCGGTGCTCTACCCGTTTCTCCCCGGCT